>Ga0233360_1000015_pt1 | contig 82091 bp, 77 predicted proteins | sample ElkDunMinimDraft_20_FD_180671 | JGI IMG/M metagenome (GOLD analysis project Ga0233360, IMG submission 180671) | Fecal eukaryotic communites from dung pellets of Tule Elk in California, USA - Elk Dung A0 | ecosystem: Host-associated > Mammals > Digestive system > Large intestine > Fecal | place...
TGAGCCCCGGTATTTCACATCTGACTTATCAGCCCGCCTACACGCCCTTTACACCCAGTAAATCCGGACAACGCTTGCCACCTACGTATTACCGCGGCTGCTGGCACGTAGTTAGCCGTGGCTTCCTCTTAAGGTACCGTCATTTTCGTCCCTTAAAACAGAAGTTTACAATCCGAAGACCTTCATCCTTCACGCGGCGTTGCTGCGTCAGGGTTGCCCCCATTGCGCAATATTCCCCACTGCTGCCTCCCGTAGGAGTCTGGGCCGTGTCTCAGTCCCAATGTGGCCGATCAACCTCTCAGTTCGGCTACTGATCGTCGCCTTGGTGAGCCGTTACCTCACCAACTAGCTAATCAGACGCGAGTCCATCTTCAAGCGATAAATCTTTGACCGATGTGTCATGCGACACTACGGTGTCATGCGGTATTAGCACAAATTTCTCTGTGTTATCCCCCTCTTGAAGGCAGGTTACTCACGCGTTACTCACCCGTCCGCCGCTCTCCACTTCCAAAAATCAACCGAAGTCTCAATTCGGAAGCTTCCCGCTCGACTTGCATGTGTTAGGCACGCCGCCAGCGTTCGTCCTGAGCCAGGATCAAACTCTCTCGTATTGGTTATATCAATCTCTTAAAGAGATGAATATACATTCCGAGAAAATCTAATTCTCTCATTCTCTTCGCTAACGAAGTTGTTATCCTTTAAAGCGATAATCTTTCTCTTAATCCAAAATTACTTAGGAATTTTTTAAAGACCTGCACTGTTCATTTTTCAAGGTTCTGTGCGCTTTTCGAGGTGTTTCTCTCACAAGCGACTTTTATAGTATACTACGATTTTTAAGGTATTGCAACTCTGTTTTTCTTTATTTTTAGCTATTTATTCAAATTAGCTTGCGATTATCTCGTTTTTTCTCTCTTTTTCAATAAAAATACTATTTTTTTCTATGTTTTTATTCTCATTTTTGACCACCTTTTATGGGGTGTTTTTCCCCAGTTGGTACTATATTTGGGGTAGGCTAAAACAACGCAACCGGGTGTTTCGGATCGGTCGGGTAAAAACGCACCGGAACATCAAAAATCGAAGGCTTTCGTTTTTTTTAAATTTCTGTAGGATTCAGATGTATCTGAATCCTTTGATTTTATGATTTTTGATTATGGACATTCTTCACCTCTCGGCGTATACATATACGCCTTCGGATTCAGACTGTCCATTCCGGCGTGTTTTTCCTCTGCCCTCGTTACTTTCTTCCTCACTACATATATTATACAAAAAAAATGGTGTAGTCAAATGACTACACCATTTATTATTTGTAAGTTAATTACGCGATAACTTCAGATACAACGCCTGAACCTACTGTTCTGCCGCCTTCACGGATAGCAAAACGGAGACCTTCTTCGATAGCGATAGGTGTGATAAGCTCAACTTCCATTGTTACGTTATCACCAGGCATACACATTTCTACGCCTGCGGGTAACTGGATAACACCTGTAACGTCTGTTGTTCTGAAATAGAACTGAGGTCTGTAGTTTGAGAAGAAGGGCTTATGACGGCCGCCTTCTTCTTTCTTAAGAACGTAAACTTCGCCCTTAAACTTTGTGTGGGGGTTGATTGAACCGGGCTTAGCTAAAACCTGGCCTCTTTCGATTTCGTTCTTCTGAACACCACGGAGGAGTGCACCGATGTTGTCACCAGCTTCAGCACTGTCGAGGAGCTTACGGAACATTTCGATACCTGTTACAACTACTTTTCTGGGTTCGTCTGTTAAACCTGTGATTTCAACTTCATCGTTGAGGTTTAATGTACCTCTTTCAACTCTACCTGTAGCAACTGTACCACGACCTGTGATTGAGAATACGTCTTCGACAGGCATTAAGAAGGGAAGGTCAGCAGCTCTTTCAGGTGTGGGGATAAAGCTGTCTACAGCTTCCATGAGCTTAAGGATAGGCTCATATTCGGGAGCGCTCTGATCTGTTGAAGAAGACTCTAAAACTGCAAGACCTGAACCTGTGATGATAGGTGTATCGTCACCGGGGAAGTCGTACTCGTTTAAGAGGTCACGGATTTCCATTTCTACTAATTCTAATAATTCAGGATCGTCAACCTGGTCAGCTTTGTTTAAGAATACTACGATGTAGGGAACGCCTACCTGACGAGAGAGAAGGATGTGTTCTCTTGTCTGGGGCATCGGGCCATCTGCTGCAGATACAACTAAGATAGCGCCGTCCATCTGAGCCGCACCTGTGATCATGTTCTTAACATAGTCAGCGTGTCCGGGGCAGTCAACGTGAGCGTAGTGTCTGTTAGCTGTTTCGTATTCAACGTGAGCTGTTGAAATTGTGATACCTCTTTCTCTTTCTTCAGGAGCACCGTCGATCTGATCGTATGCTTTGAAGTCAGCAGCGCCTGTTAAGCTTAATACTTTTGTGATAGCTGCTGTTAATGTTGTCTTACCATGGTCAACGTGACCGATGGTACCAATGTTTACGTGAGGCTTTGATCTCTCAAATTTAGCTTTTGCCATTTTTGTTTTCCTCCTAATTGAAAATTTTCATTTTTTTAAAATTTTATTATTTTTTATTAATTAATATTATTTTACACTTTTTTTACCAAAAATGCAATAGTTAATTAGTCATTTTTAGCGCGTGCAGAAATAATCTGTTCCTGAATGCTCTTGGGAACTTCATCGTAGTGGCTGGGCTGCATTGTGTACTGGCCACGGCCCTGTGTTCTTGAACGGAGTTCTGTAGCATAACCAAACATTTCTGAAAGGGGAACGAATGCGTGAATCATCTGTGCACCGGGACGAGCTTCCATACCCTGAATCTGACCACGGCGTGAGTTAAGGTCACCCATAACATCACCCATGTATTCTTCAGGAACGATAACGTCAACCTGCATGATGGGCTCTTTTAATACGGGGTTAGCTTTCTTACAGCCATCCTTGAAGCCCATAGATGCCGCAATCTTAAATGCCATTTCAGATGAGTCAACTTCGTGGTAAGAACCGTCTGTAAGTGTAACGCGAACGTCAACAACATTGTAGCCGGCAAGTACACCAGAAAGCATTGCGCCCTGGATACCAGCGTCTACTGCAGGGATGTATTCCTTAGGAATAGCACCGCCGACAATTTTGTTAACGAATTCGTAACCGCCGCCTGCTTCCATAGGTTCAAGTGTCATTACAACGTGACCGTACTGACCCTTACCACCTGACTGACGAGCGTACTTGTGGTTAACTTCAACAGTATTTCTGATTGCTTCTTTATAAGCAACCTGAGGCTTACCAACGTTTGCTTCTACTTTAAATTCACGAAGAAGTCTGTCAACAATAACCTCTAAGTGCAATTCACCCATACCAGCGATGATTGTCTGACCTGTTTCTTCGTCTGTATATGTCTTGAATGTGGGATCTTCTTCTGCAAGCTTTGCAAGACCGATACCCATCTTTTCCTGACCTTCTTTTGTTTTAGGCTCGATAGCAACACGGATAACAGGTTCCGGGAATTCCATTGATTCTAAGATAATGGGGTGGTCGGGATGACAAAGTGTATCACCTGTTGTTGTGTTCTTTAAACCTACGGCAGCAGCGATATCGCCTGAGTAAACTGTATCGATATCCTTTCTGTCGTTAGCGTGCATCTGTAAGATTCTACCGATACGCTCTTTGTTGCCCTTTGTTGAGTTCAAGATGTTTGAACCCGCATCCAATGTGCCTGAGTACACACGGAAGAAGCAAAGCTTACCAACGAAGGGGTCTGTCATAATCTTGAATGCTAAAGCAGCAAAAGGAGCTTCGTCTGATGAAGGACTTTCAACTTCCTCTTCTGTGTCGGGGTCGATACCCTTGATAGCAGGAACATCCAAGGGAGAAGGCATGTAGTCGATAACAGCGTCTAACAACTTCTGTACGCCCTTGTTCTTGTAAGATGTACCACAAAGAACGGGAACCATATCGTTGTCGATTGTAGCCTTACGGATAGCCTTTTTGATTTCGTCGATTGATAATTCGCCTTCTTCAAAATACTTTTCCATTAATTTTTCATCTGTTTCAGCAACAGATTCCATTAACGCCATTCTGTATTCTTCAGCCTTTTCCTTCATATCATCGGGAATATCTGTTTCCTCAATGTCTTTACCTAAGTCATCGTGGTAGATATAGGCTTTGTTCTTAACAAGGTCAATGATACCAACGAATGTGTCCTCAGCGCCGATGGGGAGCTGAATCGGAACAGCATTACACTTAAGTCTTGTTTTCATCATGTCAACAACATTGTAAAAGTCTGCACCCATGATGTCCATTTTATTTACATAAACCATACGGGGAACGCGATAGTTGTCAGCCTGACGCCATACGGTTTCAGACTGGGGTTCTACGCCGCCCTTGGCACATAATACTGTTACACTACCGTCTAAAACACGAAGTGAACGCTCAACTTCAACTGTGAAGTCAACGTGTCCGGGGGTATCAATGATATTGATTCTGTGGTTTAACCAATGGCAGGTTGTAGCAGCAGATGTGATGGTAATACCACGTTCCTGCTCCTGTTCCATCCAGTCCATTGTGCCGGCACCGTCGTGTGTTTCACCCATTTTGTGAATACGGCCTGTGTAAAAGAGTATTCTTTCAGTTGTGGTTGTTTTACCGGCATCGATGTGAGCCATGATACCGATGTTTCTTGTCTTTGCGAGAGAATATTCTCTTGCCACAAAAACTCCTCCTTTCTCCAAATACTATAAAGTATTTTATCAATAAGTTAGATAAATTTTAAATTTAAACGGTAAATTCCGAGCAGATACCGTCTGCAGACTACCATCTGTAATGAGCAAAAGCCTTGTTTGCTTCAGCCATCTTGTGTGTGTCTTCTTTCTTCTTAACAGAAGCACCTGCATTGTTAACTGCATCCAAGATTTCGCCAGCGAGTCTTTCTCTCATTGTTCTTTCGCCGCGCGCTCTGCTGTAAGTTGTGAGCCAACGAAGACCTAATGTCTGTCTTCTTTCGGGGCGAACTTCGATCGGAACCTGGTATGTTGCACCGCCGACACGACGAGCCTTTACTTCTAAAACGGGCATAATGTTTGCCATCGCCTCATTAAATACTTCTAAAGGTTCTTTTCCTGTCTTTTCCTTGATGATGTCAAATGCACCGTACACGATTTTCTGTGCGGTACCTTTTTTACCGTCGAGCATGATGTTGTTTACTAATCTTGTAACAACTGTGCTGTTGTAAACCGGGTCAGCCAATACTTCTCTTTTAGCAATAAAACTTCTTCTTGGCACCTTTCTTCCCTCCTTCATTATTTTTCGTTAAAATGAAATCACAGGTACTCGATAGATAATCTATCGTCGTGCAGTACTGTATATAAACAGAAATTATTCATGTTTCTACGTACCGACACTTGTTGTGATTGTTTTGGTACTATTATTTTTTCTTAGCTTTCTTTGTACCGTACTTGGATCTTGACTGGTTACGATTAGCAACACCAGCGGTATCTAATGTACCACGGATGATATGGTATCTTACACCAGGTAAATCCTTTACTCTGCCGCCTCTGATTAAAACAACGCTGTGTTCCTGTAAGTTGTGACCTTCACCGGGAATGTACGCAGAAACTTCGATACCGTTTGTAAGACGAACTCTGGCCATCTTACGAAGAGCTGAGTTAGGCTTTTTAGGTGTCATTGTTTTAACAGATGTGCAAACGCCTCTTTTCTGAGGTGAGTTAGCATCGGTAGTCTTCTTCTTTAAAGTGTTTAAGTTCTTTAAAAGAGCAGGCGCTGTAGCCTTTCTTACAGAAGTTTCTCTACCTTTTCTCACAAGCTGGTTAAACGTAGGCATGAAATAATTTCCTCCTTCTTTTAAAATTTATATATTAAAAATATATAGCTAATTTAATTCTACCGCAACTGCCGCAGAAACATTGATGCCACAGGCTTTGCCAAGCTTTGCTTTTGTTTCGGCAAATTCTATGGGGACATTTTTTTCACGGCAAAGCGCCTCAAAAGGCAGGCGAACATGTTCGTCTGCATCGAGTGCGATATACGCTTTTTTAACTAAGCCTTCTTGCACGGCTTCTGTGGATTGCTTAAGTCCAACATATCGTCGGACGCTGGAGTCGGGTTGCATAATGCGCCCTTCCTTTCTTTTGTCAACCGGTTAAAAAACCTGCGCCGACAGCACCAACTTATATTGTAGCACAAGAAGTTGGTACTGTCAACATAAATTTTTAAGTGTTTTTTACGCCTCAGGAATTACATTTGAGCCGATGTAATCTGCGTTTCTTTCTACGAAATCTTCGCCGATGTTGTCATCGTCTATTACGGGTGTGCTGTTTTCGATTCTTGTGTGCTGGTACTTGGTCATACCTGTACCTGCAGGAATCAGCTTACCGATAATAACATTTTCCTTAAGACCAACCAACGGATCAATTTTACCTTTTGTTGCTGCTTCTGTCAATACTCTTGTTGTTTCCTGGAATGAAGCTGCAGATAAGAATGAGTCTGTGGTTAAAGCTGCCTTTGTAATACCAAGAATAATTCTTGTGCAGGTAGCCTGTTCTTTTCCGTCACGAGCAAGCTCTTCGTTCACTGTTAAGAATTCGTTTAAGTCAACCAATGAGCCTGACATGAATCTTGAATCGCCGCCTTCGTCGATACGAACTCGTCTTAACATCTGGCGAACAATAACTTCGATGTGGCGGTCGTTGATGTCAACACCCTGCAAGCGGTATACACGCTGTACTTCCTTGATTAAGTACTGCTGAACAGCTGTAACATTTTTGATTCTTAAAATATCGTGGGGGTTGATTGAACCTTCTGTCAGTTCATCGCCTATGGATAACTCTTCGCCCTCTGCCACCTTGATTCTTGAACCGTAGGGGATAAGGTATGTTTTAGCTTCTTTTGTTTCGTCGTTTGTAACAACAACTTCACGCTTTTTCTTATTCTCAACAATAGAAACGCGACCTGCGATTTCTGTCAAGATTGCTAAGCCCTTGGGCTTTCTTGCTTCAAACAATTCTTCTACACGGGGAAGACCCTGTGTGATGTCATCGCCCGCAACACCGCCGGTGTGGAATGTTCTCATGGTAAGCTGTGTACCGGGTTCACCGATTGACTGAGCAGCGATAATACCAACTGCTTCGCCTTCGGGAACTAAATCGCCACCGGCTAAGTTTGAACCGTAACACTTAGCACAGATACCAACCTTTGCACGGCAGGTAAGAACTGAACGGATTTTAGCTTTTGTAACACCTGCTGCCACAATTTTTGCAGCTAACTTTTCATCGATTAAATCGTCGCAGGTAGCAAGAATCTCTCCTGTTTCGGGATTTGCGATAGGCTCTGCAGGGTAACGACCACAGAGTCTGTCTTCTAAGCTTTCGATTACTTCCTTACCTTCTGTGATAGCTGAAACCTCAATGCCATCACAAACGCCACAGTCGTGTTCTCTGATGATAACATCCTGTGATACATCAACCAAACGACGGGTTAAGTAACCTGAGTCAGCTGTACGAAGAGCTGTATCTGCAAGACCTTTACGCGCACCGTGAGATGATACGAAGTACTCGATAACGTTAAGACCTTCACGGAAGTTTGCCTTGATGGGGATTTCGATAACCTTACCTGATGTATCGTTCATCAGACCACGCATACCTGCAAGCTGACGAATCTGATTCTTACTACCACGGGCACCAGAGTCTGCCATCATAAAGATGGGGTTGTACTGGTCGAGGTTTTCCATCAACGCATCTGTAACATCGTCTATTGTCTTGGTCCATGTTTCGATGACCAATCTATAGCGGTCTTCTTCAGAAAGGAGACCTCTGTTAAACTGTTTTGTAATCTTGTCAACCTTTGCTTCTGCTTCAGCAAGGAGTGCTTTTTTCTTCTCGGGAACTTCAATATCGGAAACTGATACTGTGATAGCACCCTTTGTTGAATACTTAAAGCCCATTGCTTTGATAGCATCAAGCACGATTGCTGTATCTGTCAGACCGTGAGCCTGAATACACTTGTCAATGATGATACCTAACTGCTTTTTACCGCAGAGGAAGTCAACTTCAAGCGCGAATTTATTTTCGGGGATGCTTCTGTCAACAAAGCCCAAGTCCTGAGGAACCTGCTCATTAAAGATAAGTCTTCCCACTGTTGTTTTGATTATACCTGTGTCGCCATCGGGAGCTGTAACTCTTACATTGATAGGAGCGTGTAAGCCTACGATACCGTTGGTGTAAGCAAGGTTTGCTTCGTTAACTGATGCAAATGTCTTACCTTCACCGGGTTCGCCTGCGAAGCATCCTTCTTCTGTGTAGGTAGCAGGACGCTTGCCGGCAGCTTCCAGCTCTGCGTTTTCAGTGAGCAAGCTGTTGCCCTTGGCGTTGCAGTAGTAATTTACTACCTGACCCTCTGTAAAGCTTGAATCGCCGGGGTCTTGAATTTTAACTTCCTTGGGTTTTACTAATGTTAAGTAGTAACTACCCAATACCATATCCTGTGTAGGAACGGTAACAGGACGACCGTCCTGAGGTTTAAGTAAGTTATTAGCTGATAACATTAAGAAGCGAGCTTCTGCCTGTGCTTCGGGTGATAACGGAACGTGAACCGCCATCTGGTCACCGTCGAAATCGGCGTTGTACGCTGTACAAACAAGGGGATGAAGCTTTAATGCTCTACCCTCAACAAGGATAGGCTCAAACGCCTGAATACCAAGTCTGTGAAGTGTAGGAGCACGGTTCAAAAGCACGGGATGGTCTTTGATAACTTCATCGAGTACATCCCAGACTTCAGTCTTTAATCTTTCAACCATACGCTTTGCGCTCTTGATGTTGTGAGCGATACCGTCGTTTACAAGCTTTTTCATAACGAAAGGCTTGAACAACTCGATAGCCATTTCCTTAGGAAGACCGCACTGATAGATTTTCAGCTCAGGTCCTACAACGATAACGGAACGGCCTGAGTAGTCAACACGCTTACCAAGAAGGTTCTGACGGAAACGGCCCTGCTTACCCTTTAACATATCTGAAAGTGACTTCAGCGCTCTGTTTCCCGGGCCTGTAACGGGGCGTCCGCGTCTGCCGTTGTCGATTAACGCATCAACTGCTTCCTGAAGCATTCTCTTTTCGTTTCTTACGATAATTTCAGGAGCACCAAGGTCTAAGAGTTTCTTCAAACGGTTGTTTCTGTTGATAACTCGTCTGTACAAGTCGTTTAAGTCACTGGTTGCAAATCTGCCGCCGTCTAACTGTACCATAGGACGAATATCAGGGGGAATAACAGGGATAACATCTAATATCATCCATGTGGGGTCGTTTCCTGATAAGCGGAAAGATTCAACAACTTCCAGTCTTTTAACGAGACGGACTTTTTTCTGACCTGTTGCATCTTTTAATTCGTCTTTTATTTCTTTTGAGAGTTCTTCCAGATTGATTTCTGCAAGTAACTCCTTGATAGCTTCAGCACCCATAGATGCGCGGAATCTATCACCGTATTTTTCGCAGTATTCTCTGTATTCCTGTTCGGAAAGAATCTGCTTCTTTTCAAGCTCTGTACGAGAACCGGGGTCGGTTACAACATACGAAGCAAAGTATAAAACTTTTTCTAACATTCTGGGTGTCATATCTAAGAGCAAGCCCATTCTGGAGGGGATACCCTTAAAGTACCAGATGTGAGACACAGGAGCCGCAAGCTCAATGTGTCCCATACGCTCACGACGAACGCGTGCGCGTGTAACCTCAACGCCGCAGCGGTCACAAACTATGCCCTTGTGGCGGATACGCTTGTATTTACCGCAGTGACATTCCCAGTCTTTTGTGGGTCCGAAGATTCTTTCACAGAAAAGACCGTCGCGCTCGGGTTTTAAGGTTCTATAGTTTATTGTTTCAGGCTTTTTAACTTCGCCTCTTGACCAGTTTCTGATCATGTCAGGCGCGGCTATGCCAATTTTTATTGCATCAAATGTATTTTCTGACAATCGACTCATCTCCATTTAAAAGAATTTTTTAAGGGGTTATTGATTAAAGCAAGTCTGTTTCATCATCGAAGAAGCCTGAATCGTCATCTTCGTCAAAATCATCAAACTCGTCCTCGAAGGTGTCTTCGGGGAACAATGCATCGTCGATTTCGCCCTCGTCTTCAGCTGCAGCTAATTCTGCATCGCCATCGTCTTCGTCGCCGTCTAAGTCAATAAACGCCTTGTCATCTTTTACAGTCATTCCGAGATTTGCCTCTTCCTCTTCTTCGGAAGAATCCTTCAAGGCTACTTCGTTGCCTTGCTCGTCTAATACTCTCATATCAAGACACAAGCTCTGAAGTTCTTTTATCAATACCTTAAATGATTCAGGAATGCCTGCCTGAGGTACGCTTTCGCCTTTTACGATTGCCTCATAAGTCTTAACACGGCCAACAATATCGTCAGACTTAACTGTTAAGATTTCCTGAAGTGTATATGCTGCACCGTAGGCTTCTAAGGCCCAAACTTCCATTTCACCGAAACGCTGACCGCCGAACTGAGCTTTACCACCCAGAGGCTGCTGTGTAACGAGTGAGTAGGGGCCTGTTGAACGGGCGTGGATTTTATCGTCAACCAAGTGACAGAGTTTTAAGATATACATAATACCAACTGTTACTCTGTTGTCGAAGGGTTCGCCTGTTCTGCCGTCGTATAAAACAGTCTTACCGTCGGTGTCAAGTCCTGCTTTAACGAGTGTTTCCATAATATCTTCTTCTGTTGCACCGTCAAGTACGGGAGTTGCTATCTTCCAGCCAAGCTCACGGGCAGCACGACCCAAGTGAACTTCCAACACCTGACCGATGTTCATACGAGAAGGTACGCCCAAGGGGTTAAGAACGATTTCCAAAGGTGTGCCATCAGGTAAGAAAGGCATATCTTCTTCAGGTAAAATTCTTGAAACTACACCCTTGTTACCGTGACGACCTGCCATTTTATCACCAACAGAAATCTTACGCTTCTGAGCGATATAGCAGCGAACGAGCTGGTTAACACCAGGAGGTAATTCGTCACCGTTGTCCTTATCAAATGTGATAACATCAACGATGATACCTGCTTCGCCGTGGGGTACACGGAGTGATGTGTCTCTTACTTCTCTTGCTTTTTCGCCGAAGATTGCACGAAGGAGTCTTTCTTCTGCTGTAAGCTCTGTTTCGCCCTTAGGTGTAACCTTACCAACAAGTATGTCACCTGAGCGAACTTCAGCACCGATACGGATAATACCCTTTTCGTTTAAGTCCTTTAATGCGTCTTCGCCAACATTGGGAATATCGCGTGTGATTTCTTCAGCACCGAGCTTGGTGTCACGAGCTTCACACTCGTATTCTTCTATATGAATTGATGTTAAAATATCGTCACGAACTAACTTTTCGTTAACGAGCATAGCATCCTCGTAGTTGTAACCTTCCCAGGTCATAAAGCCGATTAAAATATTTCTACCAAGTGAAATTTCACCGTTGTTTGTAGAAGGACCGTCGGCAATGATTGTGCCTTTTTTAACCTTTTCGCCCTCAGATACGATGGGTTTTTGGTTAATGCATGAGCCCTGGTTTGAACGGGTGAACTTAATAAGCTTATACTTATGGAGGTTGCCGCTCTTTTCCTTGATTACGATTTCATCAGCTGAAACTTTTTCAACTACACCGTCTTCCTGAGCCAGTACTACAACGCCTGAATCTCTTGCTGCCTGGTATTCCATACCAGTACCAACGATAGGTGAGTCAGTACGGAGGAGCGGAACTGCCTGACGCTGCATGTTTGCACCCATCAGCGCACGGTTAGCGTCGTCGTTTTCCAAGAAGGGAATCATAGCTGTAGCTACTGATACAACCTGCTTGGGCGATACATCCATGTAGTCAATCTTTGATGTTTCAACTTCCAAATATTCATCGCGGTAACGAACGATATGCTTGCTCTCTACAAAATGACCGTTTTCATCTAAAGGCTCATTTGCCTGAGCAACGATATATTCGTCTTCCACATCTGCTGTCATATAAACAATCTCATCTGTAACAACGCCTGCTTCTTTATCAACCTTTCTGTAAGGAGCTTCGATAAAGCCGTGTTCGTTGATTCTTGCATAAGTAGCAAGTGAGTTGATAAGACCGATGTTAGGACCTTCAGGAGTTTCGATAGGACACATTCTTGAATAGTGTGAATAGTGTACATCTCGAACTTCGAAGCCTGCACGGTCACGAGAAAGACCGCCGGGACCTAAGGCTGATAATCTTCTTTTATGTGTAAGTTCAGCCAAGGGGTTTAACTGGTCCATGAACTGTGATAACTGTGATGAACCGAAGAATTCTTTAATTGTAGCAACGATGGGGCGTGTGTTGATAAGCGCCTGAGGTGTTACAATATCTAAATCCTGGATTGTCATACGCTCGCGTACAACTCTTTCCATTCTGGATAAACCTATTCTGAACTGGTTCTGCAATAATTCACCTACGCAACGAAGTCTTCTGTTGCCTAAGTGGTCGATATCGTCAGTTGTACCGATACCGTAGAGTAAACCAATCTGATAGTTGATAGACGCCATAATGTCGTCTGTGATGATGTGCTTGGGAACAAGCTCATCAATGCGACGTGCTATCTGGTCTTTTATATCTTCTTCGTTTTCTGCGTTTTCTAAGATTTCATCAAGCACACCTTTTGAAACCTTTTCGCGTGTGATGTCTGTTGTGTCAAAGTCTACATACTTTGATAAATCTACCATGTTGTTTGAGAATACAACAACAGAATAGCCCTTAACATCAAGCACAACACGGTTTACGCCTGCAGCTTCGATTTCTTGAGCCTTCTCTTTAGAAATGTGAGCACCTGCGTCAACCATGATTTCGCCTGTTTCGGGGTTAACTATAGCATCACGAGCTACCTGATTTGCAATACGGGCACTGATTGCTAATTTTTTATTGAATTTATATCTGCCAACGCCTGCCAAGTCGTAGCGTTTAGCATCAAATAAAAGTCCGTACAACAAGCTCTTTGAACTTTCCACCGTGGGAGGCTCGCCGGGACGGAGCTTTTTGTAAATTTCGATTAAAGCATCGTCGGTGGTCTGGATAGAAGCGCTCTTTTCCAATGTGTTGAGCATAGCCTCTGTTTCGCCGAATAAGTCTAAAATCTCGGCATCTGTTTCAATACCTAATGCACGGATTAAAACAGTAATCGGGATTTTTCTTGTTCTGTCAATACGAACAGACAAAACATCATTTATATCATTTTCATATTCAAGCCAAGCACCACGGTAAGGAATAACTGTTGATGAGAACAGCTCTTTACCTGTTTTGTCGTGCTCCATAGCAAAGTAAATACCGGGTGAACGAACCAACTGGCTGACAATAACACGCTCAGCACCGTTGATGATAAATGTACCCTGCTCGGTCATAAGCGGAAAATCACCCATAAAGATTTCCTGTTCTTTTACTTCGCCTGTTTCCTTATTGATAAGGCGAACTTTTGCCTTTAAGGGAGCAGCGTAGTTTGTATCTCTTTCCCTGCACTCTGCAACAGTGTACTTCGCACGGTTTCTCTCAAGCTTGTAGTCGATAAACTCCAAGATTAAGTTGCCTGTGTAGTCTGTGATGGGGGAGATGTCGCGAAGAACTTCTTTCAAGCCTTCATCTAAAAACCAGTTATATGAGTTCTTCTGAACTTCGATAAGGTTTGGCATTTCCAAAACTTCATCGACCTTGGCATAGCTCATTCTCTGGTTTGCGCCCAACTGAATCGGATGTACCATAAACTCAACCACCTCGTAAAAAATTTGTTTGTAATCTCACGATTACCTTGGTTTGTTATGTATATGAAACAAAATTACATACAAAATTTAAACCGTCAAAACAGGACAAAAATCCTATTTAAGCATATTATACCATTTTGAGAATATAATGCAGTTTATAATAATAGCATAGTTTAAATAATAAGTCAAGCTTTTTTTGAAAAAAATTTTTTCACAGTGCGTATATATTATATATAAATAAGGTAGAAACTCGTGATTTTTTTGTAAATTTTTGTCTTTAAAACCATATATTTTGTATTGAATTATATCACTACCCCCTGTATAATGTTATTGAGTGGTGCAAGGGAGGAATTATGAAAAAATTAATTCTTACACTTGTTTTTTTATTTGTTTTTGGGACTTTTTTTGTTCCCACACAGGCAAAATCGGAGTTTTTTACCCCTGTTTGCCTTTCTGTTAACGGCAAATATGTGAAAACCCCTAACCACGCATATTTAAAAAACGAAACCACAATGGTTTCCCTGCGTGATTTTGGGGAAATATTTGATGCCGACATACAGTGGAGTGAAAAAACCTCCACAGCGACTATTGCAACCGACACCAAAACAATCTCTGTGGCAAAAAATAAAAATTACGCCACAGTAAACGGAAAATCACAAAAATTAGACTCAACCGCCGTTATCGCCAACGACAGGGTGTATGTTCCTTTGAGATTTTTGGCTCAAAATCTGGGAGCAAAGGTTGGCTGGGATTCTTCCACAATTTGTGCAAATATCACATCGCACGAAGCGTCCGTTCCTGCACACCTTACAGGGGAAGTGCCATATTCTGCCGACGAGCTTTACTGGCTTTCAAAAATAGTTTCGGCAGAAGCAGCAGGCGAGATAAACTCCGGCAAAGTTGCCGTGGCAAATGTGATACTAAACCGTGTAAAAAGTCCGGAATTTCCCAACACTATTTACGGCGTAATATTTGACAAAAAATACGGCGTACAGTTTACGCCAACGGCAGACGGTGCAATCTACAACACTCCCACATCAGAGAGTGTAACCGCTGCGAAGCGCGCTCTTTTAGGAGAAAATGTATCGCGCCAATGTCTGTACTTTTTAAATCCCAAAACAGCCACAAATTCGTGGATTGTAAAGAACAGAAAATTTTATAAGACTATTGGTAATCATGACTTTTACCTGTAAAAAAGGAAATAACCCCACGGTGTTTACGGTGGGGTTATTTCTTTATGTCGCAACAACTCGGTCAGAGCATACATGCATAAATTAAAAAAGAACCGCACAGTTGTGCGGTTCTTTCACTCTTTTTTCTTATGCTTTCGCTTCTTTTATAACCTGCTCTGCAATAACCTGCGGAGCTTCCTCATAGTTTGTAATTTCATATGAGAATGAACCACGACCGTTTGTTAATGCACGAAGATCTGTTGCGTACTTTTTCATTTCAGAAGCAGGAACAATAGCCTCAACCTCTGTGTTGATGTTATCAACAGGATTCATACCTAAAATTCTGCCGCGACGCTTGTTTAGGTCGCCAACAACATCACCAGTGTAGTTGTTAGGAACTAAAACCTTGGCTGTGCCTACAGGCTCCAAGATTACGGGGTTTGCCTTGGGAAGACCCTCTTTATAAGCGATAGATGCAGCGGTCTTAAACGCCATTTCTGATGAATCAACTGCGTGGTATGAGCCGTCCATAAGAGTTGCCTTTAAGTTAACCATAGGGTATCCTGCCAAAACGCCTTCCTTCATAGCATCTCTTAAACCTTTTTCAACTGCAGGGAAGAAGTTCTTGGGAACTGCGCCGCCTACAACCTTTTCTTCAAATACTAATTCGTCTGCATCATATACAGGCTCAAACTCAATAATAACATGGCCGTACTGACCGTGACCGCCTGACTGTTTCTTGTGTTTACCTTCAGCGCGAACTTTTGATTTAATTGCTTCACGGTAAGGTGTTTTGGGTTCTTTTAAGCTAACTGAAACGCCAAATTTTCCTTCAAGCTTTGAACAAATTACATTGATGTGCTGTTCGCCAACACCTGAAATTACAGATTCGTGTGTTTCGTTGTTGCGAGTGAGGGTAAATGTTTTATCTTCACTTGAAAGTTTATTTAATGATGAGCTTATCTTTTCTTCGTCACCCTTTGCCTTAGGCTCAATAGCAAGTGATAAAACAGGCTTGGGGAATGAAATAGCACCGATAGCAACAGGGAAAGAGGGGTCGCACAGTGTGTCGCCTGTTTCTGTTACAGAAAGCTTTGCAGTTGCACCGATGTCACCTGCTTTTAATTCTTTTACTTCTGTCTGCTTTTTGCCGCAGATTTCAAAAATCTTGCCTATTTTTTCTTCCTTACCAACTGCAGGGTTTACCAAAACTGTATCGGGTTTGATTGTACCTGACAATACTTTAAAATATGAAAGCTTACCTACATAGTTATCAACAACTGTTTTGAATACATGCAACACTGTGGGTTTAGCGCTATCACAAATAATTTCTTCGATGTCGCCTGTCTTTTTGTTTTCGCCCTCAATATGCATAAATTCATTAGGAGCAGGCATATAATCTGCTATTGTGTTAAGTAAGTGTGTTATACCAATCTTTGCTATAACACTACCGCAAATAACAGGAACAACTGTGCCGTCTTTAATACCTACTTTTAAAGCTGATTTAATTTCTTCTTCTGTAAATTCTTCGCCTGCAAAATATTTTTCCATAAGCTCGTCAGAAACTTCTGCAACTGCTTCTAACAACAAATCACGGCTGCGGTCTGCAATTTCTTTGTAGCTTGCGGGAACTTCTTCATACTTATGTGTATCACCGTCGGGCGAGAACATTTTTGCACGCATTTTAATAACATCTACAAAGCCTGTTAATGTGTCGCCCTCTTTAATGGGGAATGTAAAGGGAGCAATACATCTTCCGAATGCTGAGTTTAATTCTTCAACTACCTTTGCGTAGTCTGCCTTGGGGTCTTCTAATTTATTTACAAATACAATCTTTGCCTTTGTTTTAGCAATATTCCAGGATTTTTCAGTACCTGCAGAAACGCCGGACTTACCGCTGACAACAATCAAAGCACTGCCGCAAACTGATGCGCCCTCTAACTGTTCACCAATAAAGTCGGGTGTTCCGGGGGTATCTAAAAGATTAATCTTTACACCGTTCCACTCAACGGGAATAATAGAAGTATTCAGTGAAATTTTTCTTTTAATTTCTTCTGCGTCAAAGTCTGATACTGTATTGCCGTCTTCAACTCGACCAATGCGGTCAACCATACCTGCTTTGTGGAGCATTGCTTCAACTAAAGAGGTCTTACCTGCGTTGGAATGTGAAAGCATACACATATTTCTGATGTTTTCGGTGTTTTTCATAATCTTTCCTCCTTGATATTAAAAACCTTGCGGTCATTATTCACCATTACGGTTATATAATCTTTTTCGACATTTCCCTTTTTATTTCCTTTATATTATATATGAAATATCTTACAAAAATGAATATTTAAAATTGTATATTTTGTATACAGCATTTCAATAAAACACAAAAAAACCGCACAGCTGTGCGGTTTTTCTAAAAATGTTTAACGTGAAACTTATTTCTTTTTAATTAGAGCAATTATGCGGTCAAAATCTTCTGATGAGGAATATGGAATTTCAATACGTCCTTTATTTTTCTTGTTTACTATCTTAATCTTTGTGCCAAGCTCTGATGAAAGGCTTTCTTCCAAAGATTTTATGTAGCGCTTCATTTCCATTTCTTCTTTTGTAGGTTTTTTTACTGTTTTTACTTTAGAAAGACCTGCAATATAGCTTTCAGTTTGACGCACGCTCATATCATGTGCGATAATTAGTTTTGCTATCTCTTGCGCTCTTTCTTTGTTTTCTACTGCCAGAAGTGCTCTTGCATGACCTTGCGAAAGCTTTTCTTCCTTTACTAATTGCTGAATTTCAGCAGGGAGATTTAACAATCTTAAAATGTTTGCTACAGCAGGGCGGCTGCGACCTATTTTCTTTGCTACTTCGTCCTGTGTGAGTCCATAAACATCAATCAACTCTTTTATTCCTGCTGCTTCTTCCAAAGGATTTAAGTCCTCACGCTGAATATTTTCTATTAGAGTGATTTCTTTTTCTGTCTGTTCGGACACATCCTTTATTACTGCGGGAATTTCCTTTAATCCGGCTAAACGGCAAGCTCTCCAGCGTCTTTCTCCTGCTATAATTGTATAAAATCCATTTTTATTCAGTTTTACTACAATAGGCTGAATAAGACCGTATTCACGGATAGAATCTGCAAGTTCTTCAATCTTTTCCTCATCAAAAGCCGTTCTGGGCTGAGTTTTGTTAGGTTCTATCTGTGTTATTTTTATTTTCTTGACATCTTTTTCTGTTTCTGTTGTTGTTTCAACTACGGCTCCTGCATCGAGTAACGCACCCAAACCGCGTCCTAATCCTTTTTTAGCCATTTTTGTTCTCCTTATTTATTGTTCTTAATAAGCTCTTTTGCTAAAGCTTTGTAGGCATGTGCGCCTTTTGAAAATTTATCATACGAAATAATTGCTTCGCCGAAGCTCGGAGCTTCAGAAAGTCGTACATTTCTTGGAATTACTGTTTTGTACACTTTATCGGGGAAGAATTTTTTAACCTCCTCATAAACCACAGTAGAAAGATTTGTACGCTTATCGAACATTGTAAGAAGAATACCCTCTATTTCAATGTCTTTGTTTATACTTTGTTTTATGGTAGAAACGGTTTTTGTAAGCTGACCTAAGCCTTCTAATGCGTAGTATTCACACTGAATAGGAATAATCACACTGTCGGCTGCTGCAAAAGCATTTAATGTAAGCAAACCTAACGATGGGGGACAGTCAATTAAAATATAATCATACTCGTCCTTTACCTCTTTAATAGCCTCTTTTAGGAGATACTCTCTATTATTAAAGGAAACAAGCTCGATTTCGGCACCAGCCAAATCAACATTAGAAGGAATTATGCTTAAATTCTTATATTGTGTTGGCATAATGTTTTTTGCTATGTCTTCGCCATTTACCAAAACATCGTACACATTTGCCTCGGCTTCTTTCTTATCAATACCAATTCCGCTGGAGGCATTACCCTGAGGGTCACAATCTATAAGGAGAGTTTTTTTCTTACTATCAGCAAGATACGCCGATAAATTGATTGTGGTTGTGGTTTTTCCCACGCCACCTTTCTGATTTGCAACTACAATTACCTTTCCCATTACAAAAACCTATCCTTTTTTACAAATTATAAATTGATTATACCATTTTTTATATTATAATGCAAGATATTTCTCAGGGTTCCCAAAATGTAAGATTACATTTTGGGATAAAGGAGCGACAATCTATAAAGTGAAGCTGTTTTTTTAATAAAAAACAGCGAACAAAAATAGATTTGTCGCGACGTGTTTCACGTGAAACATTAAAAAGAAAAACACCTCCACAGGTGTTGATAGTGGAGGCATTTCCCCTTCTTGAGAAGATTTGGTTGTTGCTCGCGCATCAGAGTTGTGCTTAAAAACTGATTAAATTAAAAAAGTGCGTAAGGCATAGCCCCACGCACAAAGTAAGGTAGTGCAAACATACTGCCACTATATTAGTACACTCCCTAATGTTAAGATAGGAGGGAGTGTAGTAAAGACACGCGCGGGGTCTGGGGTATCCCCAGCCGGGGGGTTCGGGGGTCTTCGGTACCCCCGAGCTTTTGCCTACTTTTCTCAAGAAAAGTAGGTCTAACGAAGTACCAAACAAAATGTATGCCACACAAGTTAAAGTATATAATTACACATTTTAAATGTAACGCTTAAATAATAAACTTATCTATTATAAAAATAACATAAAAAACCTGAAATTGTTTCACATGAAACAAAAACAAAAAAACCGCACAATAGTGCGGTTTTTCATGCTTTTTAAATTATTTTGTAATTTCTATAATTTTAACTTCATATTCGCCGTTAGGTGATGCTACTTTAACAATCTGTTCAGGAACAGCACCGAGAAGTGCCTGACCTAAAGGAGATTCGTCTGAAATTTTTCCTGCTGCAGGATTTGCCTCAGTTGAGCCTACAATTTCGTAAACTGTTTCTTCCTCAAAGTCAATGTCTAAAATTTTAACCTTTGTACCAACTGCAACCTTGCTTGTGTCTATTTCATCTTCATCGATTACTTTAGCACTTTTAAGCATTTTTTCAAGGTTAACTATTTTTACTTCAACTTCGCCCTGTTCTTTTTTAGCTTCATCGTATTCAGCGTTTTCGGATAAATCACCAAATCCGCGAGCTACTTTAATTTTTTCGGATATTTCTTTTCTTTTTTCAGTTTTTAAGTACTCAAGCTCCTGCTCAAGTTCCTTTAATCTTGTATAGGTAAGTATTACTTCCTTTGCCATTTGTTTCTTCCTTCTTTCATTTTCCTAATTTACTAAAACCAAACAACTATTTAGATATTATAAGTGATTTGTGTTGAAATGTCAACTACTATTTTTTTATATTCACAATTTTAATGTTTTTGACACTGTTTTGTTCATTTATAAATTCAGCCAAAGCTGCATTATATGGACATTTCAGCAGTTTTGTATAATGTTTTGACTTCTGTGTTGATTCAAGTATTATATCATGATATGCACCTTCATATACATTATAAATATCAATTAAATTAACATTATTAAATGTATTTTTTTCAAACACTCTGTTTGCGCCGGCGTTTACATATATTTTTTTATTTTTCTTAAGTTTATCCTTTTTTTCTTTTATATTAAGGTTAACTCCGTATTTTGAAAGAAAAAAATCACTCATACTTTCATAAAGGAATGGTTTTTGGGTTAAAACTGATATAGCTTTTACTTTTTTAACACATTTTTGTGCCAATTCTTTTATTTCTTTAATATTATCTGATATAAATACTATTTCATATTCATAAAGGGTGTTTTTTGCAAAAAATGATAGCACATCACAAAATATGGTGCGATAAATATTTATTCCATTTATAACTCTAAAACAACTATTAAAACACCCTTTAACTTCTTCATCTAATGGTAAAATTTCTTTTATTTGTTTCTTTTTTAAAAACTTCTCAATTGCAGTTATATAGGGCTTTTTAAGCTTTTTTCTGCATGGTATATAAAGTATATCTCCCCTTAAATTTTTTTCAAAAATTTTGCCGAATTTTAAGTATGTGAAAATAAAATATTTTATAAAAGAAAATCTTTTTTTATCTTTTACAATAATAATTTTTTCCATAAAAAAATCACCTCAATATACCAATAGTATATTGAGGTAAAATCAAAATAATTCTAAATCTAAAGTATTTATTACATCAAGCATCATATTTGCGCTCATTTTTTGCGGCAGACCGTTTTTTAATAAAAACTCTCTCCTTTTTACAGCGCTGTCTTTTTGTCCCACCAGACCGCAAAAATAGAGGTCAGATTTTGTATATTTATTTTTCTTTGCTTCTTTATTTCCATCAATAGTTGCTCCGCTTTTTAAAAGGCTGTTTATTAAAACTTCCTTTTCCATACCCTCAACACCAAGTAAGCCTTCCGCTCCCGGTTTTGGTTTTCTTTTTTCCTTGCCTTTTATTTCCGGTATATAGGCATGTAAAACATTCGGTGCAACATTTTTTATAAAATTTCTTATTATAAAGCCTGCACGGTCTGAATCAGTAAGTATAACTGCACCGTTTTTTTCAGATATTTTTTTTATCAGCTTTTGCATTTCTTTATCTTTAAAAATCTGAAAACCGCCTGTCACCAACACATCTGCATCTAAATATGTAAGTATTTTGTGTTTATCGTGCTCGCCCTCTACAATAATCGTTTCTTTAATTCTCATTATTTAATTCTTACAGGCAAAATGATGTAAACATACTTTTCGCCCTCTAAAGGTCTTATTACTGCAGGGGTAACAGGAGTAGAGAAGGAAAGCTTTATTTTATCATCATCAATATTTTTAAAAGCTTCAATTAAATATTTGGGATTAAAAGCAATCTGCATAGGTTCGCCCTGCATATCAATGGAGAACTTGTCCTTAACCTTACCCATAACGGATTCGCAGTCAATAGAAACAGATGTTTCGTCAATATCAAGCAAAACATGAGATTTTGAAGCTTCGTTAACAATTGTTGCGGCACGGTCTATTGAATTTAATATTTTTCTTCTTTCAACAACAAATTCAAGTGTATTTTTGTGATTTGCAACTGATTTGTAGTTTAAGTATTCACCGTCAATAATTCTTGACACCATAATACATCTGTCTGTAACGAATTTTACATTATTATCATTAACAGAAATCTTAACAAGCTGGTCTGTTTCGCCTAAAATACCAAGTAATTCTTTGGCATTTTTGCCAGGGAGAATAAATTTTAAGTTTTGCGAGTTTTCAATTTCTTCTTTTCTTATTGCAACTCTGAATCCGTCACAACCAACAACATTTATTATATTTTGTTCAACATCAAACAAAACACCTGTTAAAACGGGTTTTTCTTCACGGGTAGAAACAGCGTAAACTGTTTGTTTTATCATATTTTTGATTAAAGATTCTTTCATTTCGAAGGTTTTTCCGTCTAATACTTGAGAAAGCTGAGGAAATTCTTCAGCAGAAGATGTTGAAAAATTGAATTTTGCGTGACCGCATTCGATTTTCAAATTATCTTTTTCATCAATTTCCATAAAAACATCATCATCTGTATCAGGAAGCTTTTTAATAGCCTGAGAAAAAAGAGAAGCTCTAACCATTGCAAGACCTTTTTCTTCAACATCAGCAGGAATAAAGCATTCTATACCCAAATCCATATTATTTCCTACTAATTTAAAGGCATTTTCTTTTGCTTCTATAAATATACCTTCTAAAACAGATATGGGAGTAGCCACGGGAACAGCTTTTTCAACTAATGAAACAGCTTCTGTAAGATCACGACGATTACATTTCATTTTCATCATTTCAAAAAAACCTCTTTCTATTATAAAATAATATATATACTTAGTAGTAATAGTAATAAGGGGTGTTGATTCTGTGGAAAACCGTATTTTAAAAGGCGGTTAAGCGAAATTTGCCTGTTTAAAGTACTGTTTAAAAAATGTTGATAAAAATGCGTAATCCACAGACAAATTTTTACAGTTTTACAGAAAATGTAAGTCAAAAATCTATCAACACAATTTTCAACATAAACTAACAGGTTATAAACAGATATTATGTTGAAAAACAAAAAAACCACAGATATAATTATACCATAAAATCATTGAAAAATAAACAAAAATATGTTAAAATAAAGAAAAAAATAAAAGGAGAAAAGAAAATGAAAAAAATATTATCAATGATGTTAACAGTTGTTATTGTCCTTTCTATGGGAACAATGGCAGGAGCTGTTGGCGCAAAGGAATACCTTGGCGATATATCTTTTAACAGAGCAGATGGATTTGAAAAAATAGAACAGGTAGCTGACGCCGTAGGATTTCAAAACCCTTCAAAAGTATGGCAGACAATAAGATTAACATATTTTAAAGATTTCCTAGCAGGAACAGGTGCAAAAAATATAGCAGATGTTGATGAAAGTGATTTACTTCAGGTTCTTGATAATGCAATGACTGCCCAAAATTTATCATCTCAGATGACAAAGAGTAACGGATTTTATGTAGCTGTTAAAATTACAGCAAAACAAACAGGATTAAAAGCAACAACAAAAAATATTCCTGTTTATATGTATGAAATAAACTACACAGGTAGTGCATCAGGTTACACGCCTTTTTACGGACATTATGTAATTGCAGTATTCGGACATTACAATGATATGTATATGTTTGAAATGGATAAAAAACAGGGTGAAAATGATGCAAATCAAGACTTTTTTGAAATGCTTAATACAGTATCATTCTCAAGCTCAAATAGTTCTTCATCAAGCACCACAACACAAAAACCTTCATCTAACCCAAATGCAATTAAAATAAAGATTGACGGATCTTTCGTATATCCTGATTCTGACCCATTGATTAAAAATGACAGAACAATCGTTCCTATCCGTGCCGTTGCTGAAAAATTAGGCTACGAAGTTTCATGGGACGCATCCACCAGAACAGTAACAATCGTTTCAGGTCTTGACACATTAACAATAAAAATAGGTCAGAAATATATGGACCTCTATACAAAAGTTCCCGGTGAAAACTACTCAGAAAGATCAAGGCTTACATTAGACGCTCCTGCAGAAATTATTAACGACAGAACATACTTGCCTCTGCGTGCAATAGGTGAGGCGTTGGGCTGTGATGTTGACTGGGACGGCGCAAACCGCACAGTAATTATTGAATCATAATGATGAAAAAAGATATAATATTTTTTGATTTTGACGGAACAATAGTTGACTCTGCTCCCGGAATAAAGGAGTCTGTTAAGTATGCGCTCCAACACTTCGGTATAGAGGAAACAAGGGAGGAAATAATAAATTTATTTATAGGTCCTCCGCTTTTTGATGCTTTTCGTGATAATTATAATATGAGCAAAGAGGATGCCGACACAGCCGTAGCAAAATACCGCGAAAATTATAAAGATAATAATGCCATGGAGCATTTCACCGTTTATGATGGAGTAGAGGAGATGCTAAAAAGCCTTAAAGATGCAGGTTTCACTTTATGCATAGCCTCGGCAAAGCCAACACCTTTTATTAAAAGAATGCTTGATAAGGCAGATTTGTCAAAGTATTTTTACTTTATAAACGGTGCGTCATTTGACGAATCAAAGCGCACAAAATCCGCAGTAATTGCCGAAACCATAGAAGTAAACGGATTTTTAAAAGAAAAAATCCTTATGGTGGGCGACCGTGAAAATGATGTTACGGGAGCGCATAAAAACGGAATTGATGTTTTGGGTGTGCTGTACGGTTACGGCGACAGGGAAGAGTTAGAAAAAGCAGGGTGTGAAATTTTAGCAGATACACCAAAAGAGGTAGTTAAAAAAATTAAAGAACAGTAAAATAAAGAACCGCACGCAGTGCGGTTCTTTTTATATATGTATTCCGTCTTTAGCGCAAGCTGTAAATGTCAAAACATAATATTTGTCCGGACGGATTTCGTCCTCATCAAAGCTCAAAAGTTCCTGCGGGCAGGCGTGAATCCACACAAAGTCCTTGGTTAACACTTCGGCTGTAAAGGCGTCAAAAAAATGATTTCCTTTAATACCTCTGATTGTAAAAATAACATTTTTGTTTTGAGCACGGGCGGTAAGGATTTCTTTTTCAACGCAGGTGATCATTTCGGCGTAAGTTAAGTCGTAGTGTTCACAGACCTTGGTTATATAAGTATACAGCAAGGTGTTTTCAGTCATAGCAAATCTCCTTTGTTAAAATTAAAAAAGGGCACACAGTCAAAACTGTGTACCCTTAAAAACGCCAGCTCTGACTTTCTGCGACAAAAGTTTTTACATTATTCTTTACAGACCAATGTAAACCAGAGCCGCGTTTTTGGCAAACGCAACTTGGCCTGTAAAAAAATAAACTTTTGTCGCAGGACTATTTTATCACATTCTTTAGAAAAAAACAATATGCTTTTTATAATGTGACAAAAGGTTTTCATTTCATTGCCTTGGTTGCCATACATTTTGTTTGGTCACTCCGTGAGGGGCACTTTTGTCGCGGCAAAAGTACCCAAAACCGCGGCGGGGGGGGTTTCGAAACTCCCCCCGTACCCCCCTAAACAACGATTCAGGGGCATCGCCCCTAAAAACCCCACACTCAAAGTAAGGTAAGTGCGAACATACCGCCACTATATTAGTATACTCCCTCATGTTAAGATAGGAGGGAGTGTAGTATATAAACGCGCGGGGTCTGGGGTATCCCCAGCCGGGGGTGTGGGGCCTTCGGCAGCCCCACGAAGCGCTTTTCCCCCTTTTTGGCGCGTTCAAAAAGGGGCCCTCGCGGGGAGCGACCAAAATAAAAGTATTAGCAACCAAGATTAAGTATAAACTTAAATATATTATATCTTCAAACAAATAAAGAACCCAAGAGAACTTGGGTTCTTCCATTGTTATTTTAAAATATTAAAGCTTTTTGTATGATTTTGATGAGTTACTCTCATAAGCTGCTTCAATTACCTTTTGTGATGCGATAGCATCAGCTGCTGTAATAGCAACTTCCGCTTCACCTGCAACAGCGCGGCCGAAGCTTTCAATTTCTTTGGTATACATATTACCAAATTCAACATTTACTTCTAAGGGAGCAACTTCGTCTCTGTTCTGGTTAGCATCATAACCTAATGCATCACCTGTGCAAAGAACTTCGATTTCGCCGCCTTCAACCTGTGAGATTGTGCCCTGAGCGAAAATGCTTCCCTTTGTGCCGTAGAACTCAATCTTACATTTAGCTGCAGCATCGGGAATGTTGAAGTTTGCATCAACATAAGCAACTGCGCCGTTAGATAATCTCATAATAACGCCGCCGGCATCTTCTACACTGTACTTAAATACCTGATTGCCGCAGATACCTGCAGCTTCAACTACTTCAAGACCTGTGATGTAACGGATAAGGTCTACACAGTGTACGCCCATATCCATCATTGCGCCGCCGCCGGATAATTTCATATCCTGTCTCCAGCAGTTTTCCATTTCGGGATACCAGCATGTGAGCTGTGCACGAGCTGATACAACTTCACCGATTTTGCCGCTTGACACGATTTCTTTCATTGCCTGATGATAAGCGTGGAATCTCATCATAAAGCCAACACCCATTTTAACACCTTTTGCTTCACAGTAAGCTGCGATTTCTTCAGCTTCAGCAGATGTTAAACCAACGGGCTTTTCAATTAAAATGTCTTTACCTGCATCAGCTGCAGCCATTGCCTGTTCTTTGTGGCAGAATACGGGAGATGCAATGTAAACAGCCTGAATTTCATCAATAGCTAAAACATCTTCCATTTTATCAAACGCATATTTTGCGTTGTACTTTTCACGGCAAGCGTCTGCAGCAGCTTTGTTTGCGTCCATAACAGCAATTAACTCTGCATTGTCAGCCAACATCATACCGGGTAATGTTCTTCTGTCAGCGATACCGCCGCAGCCAATTACGCCCCATTTTATTTTCATAGGATTTACCTCACTTTTTTTAGTTTAGTTGGGGCATAACGGAAACCGCTATGCCCCAATTATGTCCTTTAAAATAATTCAAAAATTTGTTTATTTTCCTGCCTGCATTTCTGCAACTGCTTCTAACACTGCGTCAGCCATGTATTCGATCTGTTCCTGTGTGAGACCGTATAAGGGAAGATGTGTGTATCTCTTGTAGAAGATTTCTTCACAGTTAGGACAAGTTTTTGCGATTTCGTCTGAATCGTAACCCATATCCTGAACAACCTTAAATCTGTATAAAGGACCGAAGTGAGCAATCTGTGTAACGCCCTTTTCTGTCAACTTCTGCTTTAATACCTGGATGTCACCACCAGCTTTTGCGGGGTCAATCTGTAACATATACATATGATATGTAGGTTTGATTTCGTCTGTATCGAGTAACTGGGGAACGATAGCATCGTTTTCAGCAAATCTCTTTGTTAAGTATTCAGCAGCTTCGCGACGAACGCGGATAATTTCTTCGTTACGAGCAACCTGTAATGCTAAACCTAAGCCCTGAATTTCTGTTGTTGATGAGTTACCAGCCATAAAGGGCTTTTCTTTACCCGGAATGGGTGTGATGTTATAAAGCCACTTTTCGATGGGGCATGAAAAATCTAAGCCTAAGAAACGAGCTCTTTTCATGTCAGGACCAAAGCCGGGGATTGTTGTTGTCAAGATACCGCCTTCACCGAAAGATGTGATGTTCTTAACTTCGTGCATAGAGAAGCCTGCAAAATCACCGATTGTACCGATTTTCTTGCCTTTGTACTCAGCGCCGAAAGCGTGAGCTGCGTCTTCTAATACCAGAATATCGTGTTTTTTAGCTAATTCCATAATGGGGTCCATATCAACAGGGTAACCGCCAAGGTGAACAGGAACGATCATTTTTGTTTTGTCTGTGATTTTTCTTGCAACGTCTGCAGGGTCCATGTTACCTGTTCTGGGGTCAACGTCTGCAAATACTAACTTACAGCCGATAGCTAAAGGATAAGCCATTGTAGCTACGAATGTGATAGCAGGAACGATAACTTCGTCACCAGCCTTTAAGTTAGCATACTTGTAAGCAATTTCAAAACCTGCTGTTGCGTTTGTTACGAATGTTGATGTGTCTGTGCCTAAGTATTCGTTACAAGCTTTTTCTGCTTTTTCTACCTGTGTACCGAGTGATAATTTGCCGGGAGGTGTAGCGAGCTCGTCGAGCTTTTTAACCTGTTCCCAAACAGCTTCTAGTGCTGCGTCGTATTCTTTACCTTCGCCCTGCATTAAGAAGCGGATGATTTCCATTAAGTCATGAACGTTGTAGTTTTCACCTACTGCCGCCCACGGTACCTTTGTGGCACCTGTGTTGTACCTGAAGTCTGATGTCTGTTTTGCCATTTTCTTTTTCCTCCTTAAAATTCCGGTTTATATGTTTGTATAAACTCTTCCCAATAAATTTTTCGCACCTCGATATCGCGGATTTTCAGCTTGGTGCAATAAGCCGAAAATCCCACATGACCGCCCTGTATTGGCGTGGGGTCAATAAGCTCGGTAACGAGCACATCATCAACAACCATAAATGTATGGCCGTTAATCGAACCTGCAGTCATACGCACCTCTGTGCCCGGCTGATAACGGTACGCCGCCGTGGTGGAATACACACCCCTTTGATCGCCGCCGTCCTTACTGCTTTCCAAAATTTTTTCAATACCTGACTTGTCTTCGTACCAGCCGTTAAGACCGCAAACGTAAGATTCGCCGATATAATCTCGCTTTTCGTTCCAGTTTGCACAGAAAACCGCGTTAACATCTCTTGTTGCGGGCAAAACTGTGCCGATTGTGAATGAAAACATCACATCCTCTTCATAGCGCTCCTTTGACATCAATATACCGCCGAAGTTACCTGGCTCAGAACCGATTAAGTAACCGTTTTCGTGATACCATTCGCCTGTCATTACATCCCAGTATTCCCGCCAGTCATCACGCGGATTGTATTTAAAAATAACAGGGGATTTATCCCATATTATTTTTTTGCCGAGTAATAAAATGTCTTTCATGTTTTCTCCTTTATGAAAAATGTAGCTTTTTTATTCATAAAAAACACGCCGTGCCAGCATATTTACACACATAATTATTATAACATTTTACAAAATCAAAGTCAATAGAAAATGCTCTATTATTGACTTTTTTGGACAATAATGGTATACTGAAAGTGACAAAAATATGATAACTCTTTATTTTTGTTAAAACCTGCTTTTTTTATAACATTTTTTTGGCAAAAGGTGATTTATTATGCAATCTTCACTTACACAGCGTCAAGTGCTTGATATTGTTTCGGCAATCGGTTACAGAATTTTGCGGTTTGGCGGCGAAGCAAACCGCGCCGAGGACACCGTAACGAGAATAGGTCGCGCTTACGGAATGAACGAGGTTCATGTTTTTGCCATTGCAACCTCACTTCTCATCACTGTGGAAAAGGACGGCGAGTCCATGACGCAAACGCGAAGAATTTCAAGAGTATCTACTGACCTTGATAAGCTTGATAAAATAAACAGTCTTTCACGAAAGATATGCTCTGCCGAAACGGATTTCGATACTATAATGTACCACATCCGCGAAATTGACAAAGGGCCTCAATATTCCCCTTTGTTAGGTATATTTGCTTACGCTTTGGTAGGCGGCAGTTTTTCGGTATTTTTTGGTGGGGGCTTGTACGAATTTATAGTGGGCTTTTTTGTTGGCGCTCTTATAAGATTTGTAAAAAAGGGTGCGGAGTTTTTGCAATCACCGCCCTTTGTTACAAATGCCGCAGGCGCTGCTGCAACTGTGTCCCTTATTAAGATTTGTACATTTTTCTTTCCCTCATTGAACATATCAGCCACCACAATCGGTGTGCTTATGATTTTGGTGCCGGGAGTTTTGCTTACAAACTGTATCAGAGATTTTGTTGCCACAGACTACACGGCAGGTACGGCAAAAATTATGGAAACGCTTCTTGTTGCTGTAGCCATTGCTTTGGGCGTGGGCGTATCTGTATTCTGGAGGTAAGCTATGGGAAGTATGATTATAGCTGTTTTATCAGCGTTTTTTGCAACTTTGGGTTTTGCAATTCTTTATAATGTGCGAGGAAAAAATCTGTTTATTGCTTCTCTTTGCGGAGCGTTTGGCTGGATTTGCTACCTTGTGTGCGACGCATTTGTTGATTCAACTATGCTTCCGTATTTTGTAGCAGGGGCATCAATTGCCCTTTATTCAGAAATTGCGGCATACGCTTTTCATTCGCCGGCAACGCTTTTTCTCACTCCGGGATTTATTCCGCTGGTACCAGGTGGAGCGGTATATAGGGCTATGGAGGCTTGTCTGCAGGGCGACATTTCAGGATTTGCGGAAGGTATGGTAAACACTTTAAAAATCGGTGGTTCGATTGTTTTAGGCATTATCTTGATGTCATCACTCTTCCGCCTGATAAGGTCGGGAATAAAGACAGTGAAAACAAAAAATGCAAAAATTAAGAGGCACTCATAATGAGTGCCTCTTTTAATATATATTAAGTCAATTACATCTCTTAAAAACTCTATATATATTTTAATTTTTTTACGCTTTATTTTGCGTACTCAACAGTTCGTGTTTCGCGGATTACATTAACCTTAATCTGACCGGGATATTCCATTTCTTCCTCAATCTTTTTCACGATGTCACGAGCAATGAGTGTCATGCTTTCGTCCTTAACATCGTCAGGACAAACCATAATTCTTACTTCTCTACCTGCCTGGATAGCGAAGGATTTTTCTACTCCGTCAAAGGAGTTTGCAATTTCTTCTAATTTTTCCAAACGCTTGATGTATGACTCAATGTTTTCACGTCTTGCGCCGGGACGGGCTGCTGAGATTGCGTCTGCCGCCTGAACGATAGTAGCTACGATTGTTGTTGCTTCAACATCACCGTGGTGAGCCTGTATAGCGTGGATAATATCTTTGCTTTCCTTATACTTTTTAGCAAGGTCAGCACCAATTGTTACATGAGAACCTTCGATTTCGTGGTCGGCAGCTTTTCCTAAGTCGTGGAGCAAACCTGCACGCTTTGCCATATTTACATCAGCACCAAGCTCGCCTGCGATAATACCCGAAATGTAGGATACCTCCATAGAATGCTTTAAAACATTCTGTCCGTAACTTGTTCTGTAACGGAGCTTACCAATAAGCTTGATAATTTCGGGATGTAAACCGTGTACGCCTGTTTCAAAGGCTGCGTTTTCACCCTCCTGCTTAATGGTGGCTTCAACTTCTTTTTTGCTCTTTTCGTAAAGTTCTTCAATTCTTGCGGGGTGGATACGACCGTCAACAATAAGTTTTTCCAATGTCTGACGGGCAATTTCACGCCTTACGGGGTCAAAACCTGATAAAATTACTGCTTCAGGTGTGTCATCAATAATTAAATCGATACCTGTTAAGTTTTCCAAGGTTCTGATATTTCGACCTTCACGGCCGATGATTCTTCCCTTCATTTCTTCGTTGGGAAGGTTAACTACTGTAACAACCACTTCTGCAACATGGTCGGCAGCGCATCTTTGAATTGCGCCGGCGATGATGTTTTTAGCGGTTTTTTCTGCGTTTTCTTTAGCCTGTGTTTCTATTTCTTTTGCCATGATTGCAGCGTCTGCTCGTACTTCTGATTCTAACTTTTCAAGCAAGTACTGCTTTGCTTCTTCCCTTGACAAGCCTGATAAATTCTGGAGCATTTCTAATTCTTTATCTTTTATCTTTGAAAGTTCTTCGCGGATAACATCCAGCTCTTTATCTTTTTTAGCAATAGCTTCTTCACGCTTTTCTAACGCTTCGTTCTTTTTGTCGAGATTTTCTTCCTTCTGCTGAATGCGGTGTTCCTGTCTTGAAATCTCGCTGCGTCTGTCTTTTATTTCTTTTTCAAGTTCTTGGCGTTCTTTGTGGTTTTCTTCTTTAGCGGCAAGGATAGCTTCGCGCTTTTTGCTTTCGCCTTCTTTTTTTGCTGCTTCCACAATTCTTGCGGCTTCAGATTTTGCTGAGCCTATTTCTGCTTCTTCTTTTTTCTTTCTTGCAGAATAACCGATTTTGTAAGAAATCAAAGCTGCAACTACAATCAAAACAAGCGCAACAGCACCTATTATGATTTCAGTCATCTCTTTTTGTTACCTCCTTCTTCTAAATTTTTATTGGAATATGTATTATCTTAATATAAGTATACTACTTATCCTACTTTAATATAATAATACTCTTTTATTATAAACTACTTTTGTGGCTTTGTCAAATTTTTTTGAAGGTAAGCACCTCCCCAAAAACCGCACGGTTGACACTTTTTAAAAAATGTTATATAATTGTAACAAACAGGAGGTGGAAAAGTTGTTGGTGAAATTGTCCAAAGAATCGCGCGAAGTTATCGAAAAACTCCATAACGAAGGGTATCTTGCCTATGCTGTTGGCGGCTGTGTAAGGGATTCTTTGCTGGGAAAAGTCCCCTATGATTTTGATGTAACAACCGACGCCACTCCTCAGGAAGTGAAACAACTGTTTCAACGCACAATCGACACGGGAATTGCCCACGGAACAGTAACGGTTATGAAAAATTCTGTGCCTGTTGAGGTCACTACTTTTCGCACCGACGGTGAGTATGTTGACAACAGAAAGCCACAAACTGTGACATTGGTTAAAGATGTGCGCGAGGATTTGTCACGCAGGGATTTTACCATTAATGCCCTTTGCTACAATGACAAAGAGGGGCTTTTGGACCTTTTTGGCGGACTCGAGGATTTAAAAAACAAAATTATCCGCGCCGTTGGCGACCCAAAAAAAAGATTTACAGAAGATGCTTTAAGAATTCTTCGTGCCGTAAGATTTTCGGCTCAACTTGGCTTTACCATTGAAGAAAATACAAAAAAAGCAATAAAGACCTGCGCCCACCTGGTCGAGAATTTAAGCGTTGAAAGAATTGCCGCAGAATTTGAAAAAATACTGATGTCAGACTCCCCCGAACATATAAAAATGCTTTATGACTTGGGAGTTTTAGAAGAAATTTGCCCCGAAATGTGCGATTGCTTCAGGCAAGCGCAAAACACACGCTGGCACCTATATGATGTGGGAACGCACTCGGTACAGGTTATAAAAAATTGCCCGAAGCTAGCACACCTGCGCTACGCCGCCCTGATGCACGATTGGGGGAAACCCCACACCCACGGAATTAATGAATTGGGCGAGGATATGTTCCGCAACCACGCAAAAATTTCAGAAGAGCTGGCAGAGAATTTTTGCAGGAAGTATAAGTTTTCAAACCAGTTGAGGGATAAGGCGGTGCGCCTTGTCAAGTATCACGATATTGAAATTTTGCCCGAAAAAAAATATGTAAAAAGAGCCGTAAACAAAGTTGGCGACGATATTTTTGCTGATTTAATAGCACTAAAGCGTGCCGATTGTTTGAGTCAGAATTTAGAGCTTACAGCGGAGCGGATTCCTTATATCGACAGGCTTTTGGAGCTATATATAGAAATAAAAGAAAACAAAGAGCCCTTTGGGGTGAAAAACTTAGCAGTAGGCGGCAACGATTTGAAAGAATTGGGTATTTTCGGCAAGGAAATCGGCAGGGTGCTTGATTTGCTTTTGGAAAAAGTAATAGAAAACCCTGAACTTAACGAAAAAGAAAAACTAATAGAAATTATAAAAGACGGACTTTAAAGAAAAAGTCCGTCTTTTGCATATCCTGTAAAAGTAAGTATATAGTATTTTCCCGCATCGCCGTCAAATGAAAGTATATCCTGAGGACAAAAGTGTAACCATAAAAAATTCTTGGTTAGTTTTGGTGCGGTGTATGCGTCAAAAAAGCTGATGTTTTTGTGACCTTTTCCCGTAAGGATAAGGTTGTAGTTTTTAATGTTGGCGTTTTCTATTTCCTGCAATAAGCAGACCTTAAGCTCATCGGCGGTTAAGTCCCAGCGTTCACAGACCTTGGTGGTGTAAGTATACAGCAGGGTGTTTTCTGTCATAGCAAATCTCCCTTTTTCGTTTTTAAGATTTGCACATTTTAAAAAATCCGGAAATTAAAAAAGGTGCGCAGCCGAAGCCACGCACCATAAAAGCGTAGGCTTCTGATTGTCGCGAAACATCCTCTACTGCAAAACTACAGGTATAGGTATCAAAGCCTCGCTTTTTGACAAAGCGGGCCTATAGTTTTGCAAAATATTAAGATGTTTCGCAAATTCAATATACCACAAATATTGACAAAAATCAATATTCTTTTTATTTTGTGACAAAAGGGTTTCGATATTTTAAATTTGCGGAAATTAAAAAAGGTGCGCAGCCAAAGCCACGCACCATAAAAGCGAGACCTCGGTTCAATGCGCAAACATATTACTTTCTCCCATATAGGTAAAGCGAACCAAAGGTACGCTTTTTTTGCCGAAGCGTACCATATGGGAGTAAACTATTCGTAATATGTTTGCAAATTCAATATACCACAAATATTGACAAAAATCAATATTCTTTTTATTTTGTGACAAATGTTTCACCTTGGGAGCCATACATTTTGTTTGGTCACTCCGTGGGGGGCACTTTTGTCGCGGCAAAAGTACCCAAAACCGCGGCGGGGGGTTTCGAAACTCCCCCCGTACCCCCCTAAACAACGATTCAGGGGCTTTGCCCCTAAAAACCCCACGCTCAAAGTAAGGTAGTGCAAACATACTGCTACTATATTAGTACACTCCCTAATGCCAAGATAGGAGGGAGTGTAGCACAGACACGCGCGGGGTCTGGGGTATCCCCAGCCGGGGGGTTCGGGGGTCTTCGGTAACCCCCGAGCTTTTGCCTACTTTTCTCAAGAAAAGTAGGTCTAACGAAGTTCCAAACAAAATGTTTAGCACCCAAGGTATAGTATAAATCCGAAAAACTAAAATCAAAAAACAACTCCCTCGCGGGCAGCAATCAGACAAAAAGAAAGAGGCTGGACGGAAAATAGCGCAGATTGGATAAACTGAGCGAAAGCAAGGGGTAGCCTTACTTTCGGTTACCCGAAACTGTACATAGGTACAGTGAGTGGCGAAGTTTATTCAAAACACAAGGCAATAAAAAAAGAGAAGAAATTCGCAAAATACGAATTTCTTCCTTAAGTTTTATCTTATTTTATTCTTGTGGTTGGAATATAAAGGCTATGTGATGCGTTTTTCTTTGCCTTGTGTGGTGTGCGCATTTTGCTACAGCCTCTGCATAATAAAACCTTATCTTACATCATCTAATGTTTTTACCTGGTCGTGAATTATAGGTTTCCAACTGAAATCCCTTGAGAACAACGCCACAAAGGTAATCGGAATATACGAAAACATAAATATGGGGAATGTGAATGTGTACAGGATTTTCTTGTGAATAGGAGCGTAAATCATATCCCACTCGCTGATGATTGACACAAGTCCGATTGCTAAAAGTGTAAAGTACGAGTTTATACCTGTGTCGAGAATCATTCTGATAAGACCGGTTACATCAAGTCCCATTATTAAGAAAGTGATAAAGAACGCCACCATAGCAAATCCCGAAATAATTGTAAGCATAAGGGGAATCATAGTAGCTACTGCCAGGTCAAAGCAAGCAAAGCCTTTGCCGGTAAAAAGTCCCTTAACCATTTTGAAAAAGTACTTTCTTGTAACCTGCATCGAGCCTTTTGTCCATCTCATTCTCTGACGCCATGACTGGCTGAACTTAACGGGCTGTTCATCGTAAAGAACGGCTTTGTCACAGTAGCCGATTTTTTCGCCGTCTAAAACCTGTTGTATTGAAAATTCAATATCCTCAGTCAAAAGGAAGAACTTCCAACCGCCGAATTTTTCAAGAATTTCGTGATGCACCAAAAATCCCGTACCGGAAATAGCACAGCTGGTGTTCATAAGTGTTCTGGGGTGGTTTAAGAATCTTGATTCTCTTAAATACCACAATGAGCCACCTGCAGACACCCAGCTTGTGCCGTAGTTTTTGGTGTTACGGTAGCTGGTAAGCACTCTGTGACCGGAGGAGAACATTTTGTTCATTTCGGTGATATAGTTTTCGTCCAAAAGGTTGTCCGCGTCAAAAACGAAATAACCCTCGTATTTATTTTCGGGGAATTTTTCTTTAATAAGATTAAAGGCGTAATCAAGAGCGTAGCCTTTGCCTACTAACTCTTTGTTAAAGCGTTCAATAACATGAAAAGCACCGGCTTTTCTGGAAACTTCGGCTGTTGAGTCGGTACAGTTATCCGCAATAACAAAAATATCAATGAGATCCGCCGGATAGGTTTGTCCTTTAATGCTGGCAATTAAGTGGGGGATAACTTTTTCCTCGTTGCGGGCAGGAATCAATACAGCATACTTGCACATTTTTTTAGCTTTGTATTTTATGCCACCCTTTAAAAAAGGAATGAATATATAAATAAACTGATAACCGATACATGCCATGAATATAAGAGCAAAAACATAACCAAGATAATTTACAATCTCATAATTCATAAAAAACATTCTCCTAAAAGCAGTATTTTGCTATACTATTACTACTTACAATAATACTATATCGGGTGCGTTTTGTCAATAATGTTATTTTTAAAAATACAGTTAAAATTTCACAAATAAGGTAGACAAATCTGTGCAAAAAATATATAATAAAAGGTAGTGTTCTACACGCAGAGTAGGAACTGACGCGTTAAGTGTCAGGGGAACGGGAAGTTGTCCCCTGAACGAAAAGAGGTTTTTTAAAAACTCTTGCGGTGTCTTTTCCGCATTCCGCTGCTGCAAATGATGCCAAACATTCTTTGCGGCAAATATTTATTTTTTGAAAGGATGATTGGTATGAAAACAAAAATCACAACAAAAACACTTGTTTACGGTGCAATTTTAGTTGCGCTGAACATCGTACTCACACGCCTTTTGTCAATCAACATCGGCGTGGTGCGCATAGGCTTTAACTTTGTCCCAGTGGTGCTTGGGGCATACCTTTTCGGACCTCTAACAGGGGCGGCGCTTGCCGTAATTGCCGATGTTTTAGGTATGCTTATGTCGGGGGGATTTCCATGGCTTGGCTTTTGTGTCAGTCAGGCGCTTTACGGACTTAGCTATGGATTTTTCTTTTACAAAAGAAAGCAAAGTTTTCGTGCACTTATAGTATGTGTAATTTTTCAGGCGGTATTTATTGACGCATTTTTGGGAGCCGTGTGGTACAACCTACACGCAGGCGCGCCCTTTTGGGCATCATTAGGCGCAAGGGCGATTGACGCCGCCGCTATGATTCCTGTAAAATTTGTTATAATTAAGTATATGCTAAAACTGGTAGGAGACAGAATAAAAGTATGATTTATCTTGATAATGCAGCCACAACCCGTCCATATGATGAGGTTATAGAGCTAATTAGCCAAATGAATAAAGACTTTTTTGCCAATCCCTCGTCACAGCACTCAGCAGGCTATATGTGTGAAAAAAAGCTTTCTGAGGCAAAGGAAACCATAATGAGCGCAATAGGCGCAAAATCGGGAAATTTTGTCTTTACCTCAGGTGGAACAGAAAGCAACAACCAGATTTTTTACGGCGTTTTAAAAAACGCAATCAAGAGATGTCCCCACATTATAACCTCGGCAATCGAACACCCCTCGGTCTTGGAGGCGGTGAAGGATTTGGAGTCAGCAGGTTGCGAGGTCACATACATTGCTCCCGATTCATCAGGAGTTATATCGGCAAGTTCCGTGGCAGACGCTGTCCGTGATAACACAAAAATCGTATCCATAATGGCGGTAAATAATGAAACGGGGGCAATCAACCCCATAGCTGATATAGCGAAAAAAGTAAAGGAAAAAAATCCTGACATCGTAGTTCATTCTGATTGTGTTCAGGCAATGGGGAACATCAGAATTTCTGTTGACAAATGGGGCGTTGATGCAATATCACTTTCTGCTCACAAGATTTGCGGACCAAAAGGCGTAGGCGGTTTATATATCCGTGATAAGGTCAGGGTACTTCCCTTGATTTTGGGCGGACACCAGCAAAAAAACCTGCGCTCGGGCACGGAAAATGTACCTGGAATAGTAGGGTTTGCAAAGGCGGCAGAAATAGCAGAGAAAACTTTTTCACAAAAAATGATGAGCCTTTACGCATTAAAGGATGAGCTTATACAAAAGCTTTCGGGTGTAGAGGGAATCGAAATAAACAACCCAGGCGAAAAATACTCATCTCACATAGCGAGCATCAGAGTAAAAAATGTTCGCTCGGAGGTGCTGTTGCACGCATTGGAAAGCTACGATATATGTATCTCAGCAGGCTCTGCCTGCTCTACAAACAAGCCTGCACCCTCTCATGTTTTACTGGCGCAGGGGTTTGACCGCAAGCACATCGAAGAAACAATCCGTGTTAGCTTTGGCGCTCACACAGATATTGACGAAGTTAGTGCTTTTTGCGAAATTTTAGTTAAAGAAGCGGCCGCTCTTTCGCGCTTTACAAGAGCTTAGGAAGGTAATTGTTATGAATATTTTAGTAATAGGTGATGTGGTCGGTGACAGAGGAACCGACGCAGTTTTGGACAATTTAGACGCACTCAAAAGAAAATATCAGACGCAATTTTGCATAATCAATGCAGAAAACGCCTGCAGTGCAAACGGTATTTCCAGAAAAAAGGCAGAGGCGCTACTTTCAGCTGGTGCCGATGTTTTAACTTTAGGAAATCATACCTTCAGGCAAAAGGATGCCTACACGCTTTTAGCCCATAATGAGCGTATTGTGCGCCCTATAAACTATCCGCCTGAAACCGTGGGCAACGGAAGTTGCGTTGTTGAAAAAAACGGCGTTAAAATTTTGGTTGCAAACGCCTTGGGCAGAGTGTATTTAGAGAATGTTGACTGTCCCTTCAGAGCGTTAAAAAGTGCTCTTGAAAAGAGCGATGCCCATATTAAAATAGTAGATTTTCACGCGGAAGCCACCAGCGAAAAGCGTGCAATGGGGTTTTATTTAGACGGCATTGCCTCTGTTGTTTTTGGCACTCACACCCATGTGCAAACGGCTGATGCGCAAATTCTGCCAAAGGGTTGCGGCTACATTACAGATGTAGGTATGACAGGACCGTACCACTCCTGTTTGGGCGTGGACAAAAATATCGTGATTGACAGATTTGTTAAATGTGCGCAAAGTAGATTTGAATTTGCTGATTCTGCGGCGAATATATCCGGTGCGGTGTTCTGTGTGGACGAAAAAACAGGCAAGTGTACATCGGCACAAAGCTTTACCATTCTTCCCGGAGAAACCGTATGAAAAAAGAACTCCGAAAAAGAATGCTAAAAATTCGTGACGGCATTAAAGATAAAGAGCAAAAAAGCCAAAAGATAGTAAAAAGGCTTACAAACTGCGACTTTTACAAAAAGGCTCAGACCATAATGGTTTATATGTCTTTAGGCAGCGAGGTGCAAACCGCGGGGCTAATCAAAAAAATGCTTTCAGACGGCAAAAAACTATGCGCGCCTGTTTGCGTGGATAAACACACCATAGAGGCAAGGGAATTTCATTCCATAGAGGAGTGCGTTAGCGGTGCATACGGAATATCAGAGCCTGTGGGAGAGATAGTCACAGATATTGACCTTGTTATTGTGCCTGGGGTGGCTTTTAGTAAAAATATGCACCGTTTAGGCTACGGCGCAGGGTACTACGACAGATTTTTGGCGCGATGCAGGGCCGTAAGCTGCGGCGTGTTTTTTGCCGAGCAAGAATCTCTCATTACGCCCGATGAATACGATAAAGAGCTTGATTATATAGTAACTGACGAGAATATCTACGAAAAAGGTGATTTAAAATGATGGACATATTTTTGGAGTATCTGGTTGCAAAAAAATCTGCATCAGACAAAATAAAGCGTATGCTTTTAATACCTGCGTGCATACTTGTGTGTATTGCAAGCTTATATGCTTGTTTGTTTATTTTTGTGGGTTTTATCTGGCTGGTGCCCCCTATATGGGGCGGTGTAATTTACGGCACAGTGCTTTTGCGCCGAAACTTTTCCATTGAATACGAGTATATATTCACAAACGGACAGCTGGATATTGATATTATTAAAGGCAGACTTAAAAGAAAAAATCTTGCATCTGTTTTGTGCAGAAATATTGAATATATGGCTCCCTACAACGGCGTAAATATGTCAGACCGTGAAGAAATTTACGCAATATACGACGAAAGCCGCCAAGGAAAATACTATGCGGATTTCACTCAGGGCGGAGTGAGATACAGACTTTTGTTCCAGCCGCCTGAAAAAATCCTTTCAAATATGAAAAAATACAATCCGAGGAATATCAATTTATGATAGATAAGGTTTTAGCTCATCTTATTGAAAACAAAATTACCGTTGCCACGGCAGAGTCCTGTACCGCAGGGATGATTTCTGCCCGTATAGGTGATGCAAGTGGGGTGTCAGAGATTTTCTCTGAGGGGTATGTGACCTACAGCAACCAAGCCAAGGAAAAAAATCTGGGCGTACCTCGCAAGCTTTTGGAAGAATACGGTGCGGTAAGCGAACAGGTAGCTCGGGCAATGGCGGAGGGAGTGTGCCGTGTGAGCGGGGCAGAACTGGGACTTTCGGCAACGGGCATTGCAGGCCCCACAGGCGGAACGGAAGAAAAACCTGTAGGACTAGTGTATATGGGCGTTTACTATAAGGGTAAAACTTCCGTGGTGCGCCGTGTTTTTAAAGGCTCAAGGGCGCAGGTTCGAGCCTTAACCGTTGAGGCGGTTTTTGCTGAAGTTAAAAATAGATTACAAATTTAAAATTATCCTTGACAAAGGCAAAAAAGTTCGTTATAATTTAATCGAACAAATGTTCTAAAGGAGGAAATGATATTGGCTAAAGCAACACAGGACAAGACAATAGGATTTGATAGAGATAAAAAGGAGGCGCTTGACGCCGCTCTTTTGCAGATAGAGAAAAACTTCGGTAAAGGCTCGGTTATGAAGCTGGGCGAGCGAGCACATCTTCAGGTAGAGGCTTTGCCCACAGGTGCTCTCTCTCTTGACTACGCACTTGGTATAGGTGGACTTCCCAAGGGCAGAATTATCGAAATTTACGGACCTGAATCTTCAGGTAAAACCACAGTAGCTCTCCATGTTATTGCTGAGGCTCAGGCACGAGGTGGCGAAGTTGCTTTTGTTGACGCTGAGCACGCATTAGACCCAGCCTACGCTAAAAAGCTTGGCGTAAATGTTGAGGAATTGATTGTTTCACAGCCCGACACAGGGGAGCAGGCGTTAGAAATTGCAGAAATGCTTGTACGCAGTAACGCAATCGATGTTATTGTAATCGACTCAGTAGCGGCACTCGTTCCCAAGTCGGAAATCGAGGGCGAAATGGGTGATTCTCATGTTGGCTTGCACGCACGACTCATGAGCCAGGCACTTCGTAAATTGGCAGGTGTAATAGCCCGCACAAATACAGTAGCAATTTTTATCAACCAGCTTCGTGAAAAAGTTGGCGTAATGTACGGAAACCCCGAGGTTACAACAGGCGGACGAGCTCTTAAGTTCTACTCATCAGTGCGCCTTGATGTAAGAAAGCAGGAGTTAATCAAGCAGGGCACAGAAGTAATCGGCGCCCGCACAAAGGTTAAGGTTGTAAAGAACAAGGTTGCTCCTCCCTTTAAAGAGGCGGAGTTTGATATTATGTACGGCGAAGGCATTTCAAAAATCGGCTGTATTTTAGATATTGCGGCGGCTACAGGCATTGTTCAAAAGGGCGGTGCGTGGTACAGCTACGAAGAAGAACGCATCGGTCAGGGCAGAGAGAATGCCAAGCAGTTCTTAAAAGAACACCCTGAAATGCTTGCAAAAATAGAGGAAGAAGTAAGAGATATACTCTTTAATGAAGCAGGAGCACCGGAAGAAGAATAAAAGGGAATGTAAAAAAAGTCCAGACCGCAAAAGGCAAAGAATAATTTAATTAGATTATAAAAAATGTAGATAATCGCATAGTTTTATGCGATTATCTTTTTTTGATGCCTTTTGCTATAAACAAACCTCACCTCTCGCTGTACCTATGTACAGCTTCGGGTAACCACTGCGTGTTCGGTTTGTCCATTCTGAAGCTCTTTTTCCTATTCCCGTATGCGCATAGCAAAGGGACTGTAAAAAAGTTTTACTTTTTTACAGTCCCTATTTACATTCCCATTAATTCTGTGCATTCAGATGCTCTTCATATGTTTGAGAAAAATGGTGACTTCCGTCACTGCCAAGCACAAAGAAATAGTAATTTGTATTTTCCGGATAAAGAGCCGCCTCAATGGACTCCTCTCCCGGCGACGCAATAGGCCCAACGGGAAGACCTGGATTTATATATGTGTTATAGGGGCTGTCAATCTGCGTATCCTCATAAGAAAGCACAGGTTTTCTTTCCTTTAACACATACTGTACTGTAGCACATGACTGCAAATACGGATACTGAGGACTCTTAATTCGGTTGTGGAATACGCTTGAAACCAGCTTTTTATCAGCAGAGCCCGCCTCACGCTCTATGATGGAAGCTAAGGTTATTATTTCATCCATAGTCATATCAGAGCTTTCGATGTCGCTTTCGTATTTTAAGTAAAACTGCTCAAACCGACCAAGCATCTCGTTGATAATGCCGTATTCGTCATTTGGAACGAAGTCATAAGTGTCGGGGAAAAGGTAACCCTCCAGTCGCATTTCTCGTTGGGGGATGTTCTGTACGAAATCGTAGTCGAAATTTCCGTTGTCAACAAGATAATAGAACTTATCCTTGTCAATCAACCCTTTTGACTCCAAAAGGTCGGCAATTTTATAAATTTCATACCCTTCGGGAATTGTTACTCGTACGCTTTCCATAGCGTTTCCGGGGGCGGAAAGGATTTTAAATATAGCTTCGTAGCCGGAGCTACGGTCTATTTTGAATTTTCCGTAGTTGTATTTGTTGTCCATACCGCGTATGCGTGACATTGTCTTAAAGAACAGCTCGGAGTTGATGAGCTTGCTCTTTTTTAGTTCTTCGGCAATTCTGTCGGTGCTTGCCCCTTGAGGAATGGTTACAACAACAGTTCCTTCAATGTTTTTGGGCATATAGTCCACATACAAATAACCGCCAAAGATAACTATTGCCGCCACAAAAATACATACTAAAGCCTTTATAATAAGACCGCGGTTTTTTGCCTTGCGCTTAGCTTCTTGCTCCTGCTCTTTTTGCTCTTTTTCCTCGTCGGTAAGAGTCTTTCGTGTGATGAGTTCAATTTCTGTTTTGTTGTTTTCGGGTGCATCTTCAGTTTTTTCGGGTGCGGATGACGGTGCTTTGTCATCGCCGCGGATTGCAGAAACCTGCTCAAAAATACTTTCCATATGAGCCATAGCAGCTTTCTTTTCCTCGCTGTGTGCAGGTGTTTCATTTTCAACATCGGCAACATGGGGTTCTGTTTTTTCAGGCTCAGTTGTCAGAATTTCTTTTTCGTCCATTAATGCACTTCCTTTCTTTTAAAGAAGTCTTAGAGCTTCAGATTTGCCACAGCGTTAAGACTGCTGTCGGCAAAGTCTCCCTCTAAAAATTTATAGTACCCTGCACAGCCTATCATTGCTGCGTTGTCGGTGCAGTATATGGGCTGTGGGTAATAAAGCTCAAGGTTATTCTCCTGCGCTGCACGCATAAAGGATTCACGCAGAGCGCCATTCGCACTTACGCCGCCTGCCAGTACCACCTTGGAAACTTTTTTATCAAGGCAAGCACGGATAGTGTGTGCTGTCAAAACATCTGTCACGGCTTTTTGAAAGCTTGCGGCAATATTTGCAGAATTTACGGGTGTTCCTTTTTGCTCTGCGTTGTGCAAATAATTTATAACAGAAGTTTTAACTCCGCTGAAACTGAAGTCATAAGGAGCGTCAGCGAATTCCACTCTGGGAAATTTCATGGCGTCCGCATCGCCCTCTTTTGCCAAAGCTTCGATTTTAGGGCCGCCTGGATACCCCAAACCGATAACTCGGGCAATTTTGTCAAAGGCTTCGCCTGCTGCGTCGTCACGGGTGCGTCCTAAAATTTCAAACTTCATATAATCTTCTACATACAGAATATGGCTGTGACCGCCCGATGCCACCAAACAAACAAAAGGAGGCTCAAGCTCTGCGTGCGTGATGTAATTGGCAGCGATATGTCCGTGAATGTGGTTTACTGCCACCAAGGGGATATTGTTTGCTGTGGCAATGCCCTTTGCATAGGACACGCCCACCAGCAAAGCGCCGATTAACCCCGGACCGTAGGTTACGGCAACGGCCGACAGGTCAGAATACTGAACCTGAGCCTTTTCCATAGCCTCGCCCACCACGGAAGATATGTTTAAAATGTGGTTTCGTGATGCCACTTCGGGAACAACGCCGCCGAATTTTTTGTGTATCTCTATTTGTGATGAAATCACGCATGATTTAACCTGACGGCCGTTTTTTATAACGGCGGCGGAGGTTTCGTCACAGGATGATTCGATTGCTAATATAAGATTGTCCATACTTATTCTCCAAAAAACTTTGTTAATAAAAGTGCGTCTTCGCTATTATCGTAATATTTTTTTCGCACGCCCACCTGCTCAAAGCCAAAAGACTTATAAAGAGCGATTGCAGGAGCGTTTGATGTGCGCACCTCTAAGGTCATAAATTCAAGATTTTCTTCTTTTGCTATTTCTATAAAGCGGTTAAGCAGTGCTTTTGCAATACCTTGCCGCCTGTAAGCCTTTGCCACGGCAATGTTAGTTATATGCCCTTCGCCTGACAGCGCCCACATTCCCATATAAGCCACAGCGCAGCCGCCCACTTCTGCCACATAGTAGTGGGAAAACTTGCCGGAAATTTCTTCTGAAAACATCTTTTCGCTCCAGGGTGAGTGAAAGCATTCCTGCTCAACCTGAAGTATGGCGGGTATGTGGCGGGGTTCCATTTTTACTATTTGCATAATACCACATTGCCTCCGCAGGATTTATAAATTCTGTTATAAAGTGCTGTAGCTATTCCGCCTGAAGGGAATGGAAGTTCAGCAAAAATGATGTCTGCTCCTTGGTTATCGGCGGTGCGCAAAGCGTCAAAAAGATTTTTTGAATATTCTTCAGGTGTTGCGCCGCAATTTATGGTATCAGCGCCTTGGTATGTGCGCTCACCTGCTGTGAGAACGCACACATTTACCTGAGGATTGGCATCAATAGCTTCTTTAATTGCTTCCTCAAAGGCTTGTCCTTTGAAAACTGTCATTTTTGCTTTTGGGGCATAGTGACGGTATTTCATACCGGGGCTTTTTGGTGCAGCGGTGTCGGAATCACCGCTCTTATACCCACGCACCTCACCTATAAGCTCAACTAACTCCTCGTGGGAAATGCCACCGGGACGCAGTATGGCAGGAGGGGAAACGGTGAGGTCCACAACGGTGGACTCAAGCCCTACACTACAGCTTCCGCCGTCAATGATATAGCTTACCTTGTCCCACAAATCCTCTTTAACATGTTCTGCCTTTGTGGGACTTGGTTTTCCCGAGGTGTTGGCAGAGGGCGCTGCTACAGGTACGCCTGCGCGCGCAATCAATTCTTGAGCAATGTCATTTGCCGGAATACGCAAAGCAACAGTTTTGCCACCGGCAGTAACCACGTCGGGAATAGTATCGTTTTTTTCTAAAATTATTGTAACAGGCCCCGGTGTGAGAGTGTCTAAAATTTTCTCTGCTGCAGGGGGTACTGATTTTACCAAATCATAAATCTGGCTTTTTTGTGCTATGTGAACTATCAGCGGATTGTCTTGAGGTCTGCCTTTTGCTGTGAAAATAGATTTTACAGCGTCTGCATCAAGAGCGTTTGCTCCCAGACCGTAAACGGTTTCGGTAGGAAAAGCCACAAGCTCGCCTGAAGCAAGTGCCTTAGCAGGTGCATCAAGTTGATGAAAATCCTGAGGATTTTTTACAGTTATAACCTTGCTCATTTAGCTTTCCTCCTTAACGATTACAATACCTCAGGATAATTATACCACTAAATGCTGAAAAATCATAGTTTTTTTTCATATTTTATTGAATTTTTAAAGAAAATGTTATAAAATATAGTGTGTCACAAAGTGTGACAAGAAAAACGCGAATCTTTTGCCGCTTATTTTAGCAGAAAGGGCAACAAAATGAAGAAAATATTATCATTGCTGCTGATAACAGTCATCAGCTTGCTTCCTATACAGACAGTTTGTGCAGACGAAGGGTTTACCGTTATGCGCGAACCTATATACAATATGGCGGATTCCTTTTACAGTAATGTAACAAAGGTTTCCAAAAACTCCCTCTGGGGTATATGCGATACAAACGGCTATCCCATAACAGGCTACAATTGGGAGGCAATGGGCGAAATTGTGGACAAATATATCCCTGCCAAGCATGATGGTCTATGGGGTTATATTTCTTACGAGGGTGATGTGCTTATCCCCTATCAGTTCCAAAAGGCAGAAAATTTCTCCGGTGACATTGCAAGAGTTATGACAACCGAAGGAAAGTACGCATACATAAACCGCTCGGGTGAAATTGCTTTTGTTTCTCCGTTTGACTATTCGTTTACGCCAAGCGACGGAGCGGTGTGCGGCGTGCTGGATGGTCTCTATGGTTATTGTGACACATCAGGCAGTATAATTATTCATCCTCAGTTTGATATGGGTTTTGATTTTCACGAGGGCTATGCCGCAGTAAAATTCGGCGAAAAGTGGGGTTACATTACCACATACGGAGCTTATCAGATAAAACCCACATATAAATTTGCAGGGGATTTTAAAGATGGTTATGCAGTTTGCGCTCTTGACTCCGGCTACGGTATAATAGACACCACAGGCAAGAGAACATCCGCATTCACATTTGATTATATTGGCGAGCCTGACAATAAAGGGCGTTTTCCTGCCAAGGCAAACGGCAAAAGCGGATATATAAATGCTCAGGGTCAGTGGCTAATGCAAACAGATTATGATTTTTGCTATACCTTTACCGAAGGCGTAGCAAGAGTGTTTAAGGATAACCTTTGGGGTTATATAAATGAGCAGGGTGAGGAGATTGTTGCACCTGTGTTTGCTGATTGCGGTGAATACAGAAACGGCAGAGCCTTTTATTCTATAGATGGTTATACCTACGGATTTTTGACGCTGGAGGTAGCCAAAAGCGAAGAACCCGAAGTGCCTGTTGTTACTCCGTCAAATCCTGCGGCAGGAAACGACACACCCTCAACACCTCAGACTGAACCTACAGACACCAAAGACGAAAGTGTTGGCACATACGAAGAAGTAATCGATGTGGCGGATATTGAAGGCATCCCCACAATACCTGGTGCAGAAAAATGTATCTCAATGAGAATTGGCAGTCCTTACGCCTTAAAGCAGGCAACGGCAAAAAGACTTACAGCATCCCCTGCGTTAATTAACGGCGTGACGATGGTGCCTCTTCGTGATGTGGTAGAGTACATGGGTGGCACAATCACATGGGACGCAAGCACCAAGCGTATAGGCATATCTCTTAACCGAAATAGAATTTCACTGACAATAGGCAGTAAAATAAGCTTTGTAAATGGCGTTGCGACAACAGTTTCATCAGCACCTGAGCTGATTGACGGCGTAACGATGATTCCCCTAAGAAGCGTTGCGTCAAGCCTTGGATGTGAAATAGAATGGATACCCGAAACACAAAATATTTATATACACTATTAAAAAGAAAGACCGTAGCTGTGCTACGGTCTTTCTTTTTTTGTGTTTTTTATTGCCTTTTGTGGTCTGACTGATTTAATCAAGCATAAATGCGCCGAGAAAATTGATGAGGAATGTACAAACTGAACCGAAGGCTCGCCCGAAGGCGTACGCTGTACGCCGAGAGGTGAAGTTTGTTCATAGCATAAGGTATGAAAACAATAAAATTCGTATAACGAATTTTTACTTATGTTTGTAACAAAACAACAATCTTGCCTTATGCGGTCCGAGCAATTTAATCAAGCATTTTTAAGGAATTCTTTTTCCATTTCCAATATATCTTCCAGCCAGTAGATACCAATATCCAGCGCTGCCCACATACTTGTGCGCTCTGCTTTTTTGGTAAGCTTTGCCTGCGATATATCATCGCCGTTTTTCTCTAAAAGCTCGATGATAATTTTCTTTGCCATATCAAGGTCGTTAACCTTTTCTGACTCTAAAATTGTAAATCTTACTATAAAGTTTTCGGAAAAATCTCCATAGTAAAGAGTGTTGCCGTCGCGCAGTAACGGTTTTTCGCGGTATACTAATACTTCTCTTTCTGTAAGTGCTGCCATGTGTTGCCTCCTATTATTAATCTTTCTCAAGCTCAGCCAATGCCTTAGCATCAACATCGTCGGTCTGTTTATTTTGATTTGAACGCTGTCCGTTCTTTATAATTACAATGTCAGAAACCTTAAAATCGTTAACCAAGGTATCTTCAGAGTTCATCTTTACAGAAACGATACCCTTTAACAGATGTGAAGATATTACTGTTCCACGGCCCATTGGCGTGTCTACTAATGCACCCACATTGGGCGTTTTGTTCAATAAGTCTTCGTATGCGTCCTGCTCGTACTTTAAGCAGCACATCAGTCTACCACAGGTGCCGGAAATTTTAGTGGGATTTAATGACAATGACTGTTCCTTAGCCATTTTGATTGAAACAGGCTCAAAGTCACCCAAAAACTGTGAACAGCACAAAGGTCTTCCGCAAATACCGAAGCCGCCGAGTAACTTTGCTTCGTCTCTTACGCCAATCTGGCGAAGCTCAATGCGGGTTCTGAACACCGCCGCAAGGTCTTTAACAAGTTGTCTGAAGTCTACTCTGCCGTCGGCTGTGAAGTAAAACAGCACCTTGCTTCTGTCAAAGGTGTATTCAACATCAACCAAATTCATTTCCAGATTGTTTGCGGCAATCTTTTCAAGACAAATCGAAAAGGCTTCTTTTGCTTTTTTCTTGTTGTCCTCGGCGGTTGCGTAGTCTGTGTCTGTCGCCTTTCTTAAAATGCTCTTAATCGGCATATTAAATTCTTTTTCGTCTATTTCCTTATCCGCAAGAACTACTGTGCCGTATTCCACACCGCGTGTTGTTTCAACTATAACACCGTCGCCGGGAACGAGAACAATATCCTCAGGATTAAAGTAATAGATTTTTCCTACGGGCTTAAATCTTATGCCCACTACTTTCGTCATGGAAGTCCTCCCATATACGCATTACGGTTTCTGATACCGTTGCGTTAAAATTTAAATTTTGCTTTAGTTTGATTTTTAAACTGTTTAATTTATCAAAAGCTGCAATAAGCTTCTTTTTTGTCAAATTTTGTGTAAAAACTCTCATATCGGAGACTTTGTTTGAAAAAACAGCCTTGTCTGAAAGGTCGGTTTTAATCAGCACGCAGTCTCTGAGGAAAGTAAGCAAATAGTCGATAATTTCTTCGATATTTTCTTTTTCCTCGGTTAAAAACTCAACCATTTCGCGGATGCGCAGGGAGTTTTTCTTAAGATTTATGAGAGTATCAATGCTTTTGTCAATGCGCTCTTTTTTTGTGTTGTCGCAAGCGATAGACACAGCTGCACCTATGCTTCCGCGGGAAAGCTTGGCAACAACTGCGGCGTCCTCGGGCAAACATCCGTGGTTAGATGTAAGATACTCTGCCACAGTAAGATACGGCAAGGGAAAAAACGAAATCACCTGACTGCGTGACAAAACGGTGGGCAGGAGCTTTTCCTTTGATGTGACGCAAATAATAAATGTCACATAAGAGGGCGGCTCTTCTAAAACCTTTAAAAGTGCGTTTTGTGCAGCAGGGCTTAATTCATCGCCTTGCTCAATAATAAATATTTTGCGCTGTGTGTTGCGGGGTTTTAAGTAAGCCTCCGCAATTATTTGCTGGCGCACCTCGTCAACACCTAAAGTTTTGCTGTCACGGTCCTTTTTGGGAACAATGATGTCCGGCAGAGTGTTTGCCTGTGCCTGAATGCAGGCAGGGCACACACCACAGGGGGCGTTTTGTGACTGACAAACCAGCGCCTGTGAAAAAATTTTTGCACACAGCTTTTTACCTACGCCCTCAATTCCTTCAAAAACGTAGGCATTGGATATTCTGTCGTTAGCTATTGCTAAGCTAAGACTTTGTTTTACTGTTTCGTGACCGTAAAGCTGTGAAAATTTCATCAGACTTTCTCAAATCTTTCTACATCTACTACAAAGATTGTAGCGCCGCCAACTTCTATTTCGGCAGGGAATGACATATAACCGGTGTTTGCGCCAATATAGGGCTCGGCGGAGAAAACAAGCTGTTTGCGCTTTGCTGAGTGCTTAGAAATGATGTCAATAACAGCCTGAACCTTTTCTTCATCTGTACCAACTAAAAGCGTAATATTACCAACTCTTAAAAAACCGCCTGTTGATGCCATTTTAGTTACAGAGAAGCCCTCTTTGTTAAGCTGCTTCATTACGGTGTTGGCGTCGTCGTTACTTACAATTGCAAATACCAGTTTCATAAATATCCCAACCTTTCTGCCGTGGGGCATTTAGTTTTTTGTGTTTAATATAAGCTCTGCCAGATTGCGTGTCGCATCGGGTTTTGCCAAATGACGAGCGTTTTCGGATAAACGCTTGCTCATATTCTCGGAGTGAATAAGTTGGTAAACAGCCTCTGAAACCTTAAAAGTTTTAGAAAGGGCAACTGCTGCACCGTTGTTTACCAAAAATTCCTGATTTCTGTCCTCGTGACCGGGAATAGGATTGGCAAGGATAATAGGCAAGTTCTTTGCCAAAGCCTCCGACGAGGACAGTCCGCCGGGCTTTGTAATAATACAATCTGCTGCGTCCATAAGGTCTGCCACATTGTTCACAAAACCGTAAGCGGTGAGACTTTTATTTATTTTAAGCTTTTCAATGCGCTCCTTTAGCTTTTTGTTGTTGCCGCACACGGCAATGATATGAAAATCATCACCTAAAGAGTCAAGCTCCCGTATAAGCTTTGCTGCGGCACTGCCGTACCCCATTGACCCCATCATAACGAGAACTGTGAACTTATCGGGAAAGCCAAGGGATGCCCGCACCTGCGCTTTTTCGGTTTTTTGGGAAAATTTTGTGCTTATGGGGATGCCTAAAGGCAACACATTGTCACATGAACCCCACTTTGCAAGCGCCTGATAGGAAAGCAAATCCGATGCAGTAATAAAGTAATCGGATGTTGTTTGCTCCCACATAGGCTGTATGGTAAGGTCTGTAATAATTGATATTATTTTTGTGTTTAATTTATGCTTCTTTGCGTGGATGTTCAACACAACCGTAGCAAAAGGATGAGTTGATACAACAACATCGGGCTTATAGCTCTCGATATATTTTACGAGCTTTTTGCCGCAAACCCAATACAAAAGTCTTGCTACAAAAGTAAAGTTGTGCTTTGTGCGTCTGTTCATCCGGTTGTAAAAGAATCTGTACCCCGCAGGAAGTGCGGTGGTGGTAAAAAGGTATCCCTTTGATATAAAACCTTTTACAAATCCGTTTGCATTTTCGGCAATATCCAGTATTTCGCACTGGGTGTTATCTAAAGTGTTAAGGTAATCGCAAACAGCGCGTGCTGTCTGGTAATGTCCGCCGCCAGCAGGCACGGATAATAAAAGCACTTTCATAAAAGACACCTCTTAGAACAAGCCGGGGATGTTAAGTCCTCCTGTGATTGCACCCATGCCTTCTTCGGCTGCTGCTTCAATCTGACGGATAGCGTCGTTTACGGCAACCGTGATTAAATCCTCTAACATTTCTGTGTCATCAGGGTCAACAATTTCAGGGTCGATTGTGATTTTTGTGATTTCTTTTGTACCGCGCATGGAAACCTTAACCTTGCCGCCGCCGGCTGAAGTTTCTATTACTTTTTCTTCTATTTCTTTCTGTACTCTTTCCATTTCTTCTTGCATCATCTGTACCTGACGCATAGCGGTGTTCATTTTATGGTTTCCGCCGCCTGTGAATTTGTTTCCTTTCGCCATTTTTCTTTCCTCCAACTATATAAACTGTATTTCAGAGTGGTTTTTTGCCAGCTCTTCTAATTTTTTTAACGGGTCATCGGCATCTTCGCCAATTTCCTTAGGTGTGACGCAAGCCACCTCCATAGTTTTGCCTGTTACGGCTGTTACAGCGTCCTTAATAAGAGCGATGTTTGAAGCCTTTGACACAATGCTTTTTGACATTGCCACATTTTCAGAAAACACCACACAGAGCTTGCCGTTTACCTCTTTTGCGCGAACGCTCATAAGATGAGGGTAAAGGGGCATACCGCCGTGGGTTTTTATGTGATTTATAATTTCGGGCCAGCGTGAAGCCACGCTACCATCAGAAACCGAAGGTTTATCTTCAGGCTCTTTTACTGTCGGTTTAGGCTTGGGTGCGTCAGCAGGCTTTGGCGGAGCCTTTTCTGCCTTGGGTTGGGGCTTTTTGTCCTCATCCCAAGGGGGGGAATCGTCATTTGCTGCTGATTGCGGTTTAGTTACAACAAAATCGCCTTTTGCAAGCTTTTCTTCTAAAACGGCAATCCTGTCAAGTAAGGCATCGGTAGAGTCTTGTGTATCAGGCTCGCACATTTTCACCAGCGCCATTTCGTACACTGTGCGAACAGCGGTGGATGCTCGGGTGTTGGCGTATGCATCACACATAAGCTCGATGGAACGCACAAGGCGCTCCTTGGAAAACTCCACAGATAAATCGTCTATTCTTTGAGCGTTTTCCACCGAAGTGTTTAGGAAAATTTCCGGTTTGTTTGTTACTTTGACCATTAAAATGTCACGCAGGTATTTTATAAAACGCTCCGCAAAGAGTCCTAACTCCTTGCCTTTTTCTATAATTTCGTCTATTTTTATTAAAGCCTTAGCGGTGTCGCCTTTGGCAACGGATGAAGCCAACTCGTACATAACCTCGTTATCGGCAATACCTGTTACATTGGTCACTGTGTCAAAGGACAGGTGAGAGTCTATTGCGCCCACGCACTTGTCAAGCACAGACAAGGAGTCACGCATAGAGCCGTCGCCGAGCTCTGCAATCAGCGACAATGCGGCATCGTCATAAGTGAAGCCGTCGGCAGTTAAGATTTCGCCCATTCGCCCTGCGATGTCAGCGTTTGTAATTCTTCTGAAGTCAAACTGCTGGCAACGGGAAAGAACTGTAATCGGCACTTTGTTAAGCTCTGTGGTGGCAAGAATAAACATCACATGAGCAGGAGGCTCTTCTAAAGTTTTTAAAAGCGCATTAAATGCCTGCTGGGTCACCATGTGAACCTCGTCGATTATATATACTTTTTTTCTTGCGGTGCTGGGAAGAAACATAACATCGTCAATGATTTCGCGGATGTTTTCTACTTTGTTTCTGGATGCGCCGTCAAGCTCAATAACATCTAAGATTGATTCGTCTAAAAGGCCTTTGCAAATCTCACACTCATTGCAAGGGTTGCCCCCTTGAGGATTCAGGCAGTTTACTGCACGGGCAAGGATTTTTGCCGTGGAGGTTTTACCTGTACCGCGGGTTCCGCAGAAAAGGTAAGCGTGAGCACAGGATGAGTTCATAACCTGGTTTTTAAGGGTGGTTGTTATATGCTTCTGACCAACAACATCGTCAAACACTTTTGGTCGCCAACGCCTGTATATCGCCTGATATGCCACGGTTACACCTCCTGATAATTATAAAAAAAACCGCTTTCATAGCGGCGGATAATACCGCGTAATGCGCAGTATTTGTTTTTGTGCGTTCACACACGCAGTGTGCGTTCACACCGGGAGGAGCCGCATCACACAGTACATTTGCTTATCGCTGCTTGGTTCCCCACCTGACGAGGTTCACAAACTTCTGTTGTGCGGATCCCGGCCGACAACGCTTTCGCGTAGAACGCTATAATAACGAGGGACATACCCTCACAATTATTATACCATATTTACTTGTACATTTCAACTGTTTTTTAGCTTATTTCTTCGACATAATATACTCGTCCATTGCTTTTGCCGCAGTTTTGCCTGCGCCCATAGCGAGAATTACTGTTGCAGCACCTGTTACGGCGTCACCGCCGGCAAAAACACCCTCTCGTGAGGTGGCGCCTGTAGCTTCATCAACGATTATTCCGCCCCAGTTGTGAGTGTCGAGTCCTTTGGTTGTGGACTTAATAAGCGGGTTGGGAGATGTGCCGATAGACATAATCACGCAGTCAACAGGAAGAATAAACTCTGAGTTTTCCTTAACTACAGGACGGCGACGACCTGAAGCGTCAGGCTCGCCAAGTGTCATTTCAACACACTTCATACCATTTACAAATCTGTTTTCATCCGCTGTGATTTCTACAGGATTGGTTAAAAGTTTAAAGATAATGCCTTCTTCCTTTGCGTGTTCAACCTCTTCTGCTCGTGCCGGAAGCTCAGCCTCTGAACGTCTGTACACTATATAAACTTCGTCAGCACCCAAACGCTTTGCACAACGGGCTGCGTCCATAGCAACATTTCCGCCGCCAACAACTGCTACACGGTGAGCGTGCATAATTGGAGTGGTGGAATTGTCTTTATAAGCTTTCATAAGATTTACTCGTGTTAAAAATTCGTTGGCAGAGTAAACTCCTTTGTAGTTTTCGCCTGGGATGTTCATAAATCTGGGAAGACCTGCGCCTGAACCAATAAACACTGACTCAAAGCCTTCGTCAAAAAGCTCGTCAACGGACAATGACTTTCCGATTACTGCGTTTGTTTGTATTTTAACACCTAAAGCCTTTAGGGTGTCGATTTCTTTTTGTACAATAGTTTTGGGCAAACGGAATTCGGGAATACCGTAAATCAAAACGCCGCCGGCTAAGTGTAAAGCTTCAAAAACTGTAACTTCATAGCCGCGCTTTGCCAAATCGCCTGCGCAGGCAAGGCCTGACGGGCCTGAGCCTACAACGGCAACTCTGTGACCGTTGGACTGAGGCTTTTGGGGAGCGTCGGCAGAATTTGCGTTGTGATAATCTGCCACAAAACGCTCGAGTCTACCTATAGCAACAGGCTCACCCTTTATTCCTCTTACGCAGTACTTTTCGCACTGTGTTTCCTGTGGGCAAACTCTGCCGCAAACAGCAGGGAGGGAGCTTGATTTTGTTATAATTTCATAAGCGCTCTCAAAATCGCCCTCTGCCACACGCTCGATAAATGCAGGAATGTCAATCCCCACGGGGCAACCGCCCATACAGGGCTTGTGCTTACAGTTTAAGCAACGCTTTGCTTCATCAATTGCCATTTCGGGTGTATAGCCGAGTGCTACTTCGTCAAAATTTTTATTTCTTACATCTGCCGCTTGTTGGGGCATAGGATTTTTTATAAGACTCATATTAGGCATATTATTCTACCTCCTTTTTGAAGAGGTTACAAGTATCCTCGTGTGCGTGACGCTCAAAATCTTTGTACATTGTTGCTCGGTCCATAGCCTCGTCAAAATCAACTAAATGACCGTCAAATTCGGGGCCGTCTACGCAGGCAAACTTTGTTTCGCCGCCAACAGAAAGTCTGCAGCCACCGCACATACCTGTGCCGTCAATCATAATGGGATTCATTGAAACTACGGTTTTTATACCGTACTCTTTGGTGAGCTTTGCCACAAATTTCATCATAATCAAAGGACCGATAGCAATAACCTCGTCGTACTGGTTACCTGCCTCGATCAGCTTTTTCAAAGCATCTGTAACAAGACCTTTTTCGCCAACAGAACCATCATCCGACATAATGATAAGCTCAGATGATGCGGCGCGGAACTCATCTTCTAAAATAAGCAAATCACGATTTCTAAAACCTACGATAGAGTGCACCGTACAGCCTTGCTCGTGAAGCTTTTTGGCAACGGGGTAAGCTATAGCACAGCCGACGCCACCGCCAACAACGGCAACCTTCTTTAATCCCTCGGTGTGTGTTGCACGACCCAAAGGACCTACAAAATCGGCAATAAATTCACCTTCGTTTTTCTCGTTCAAAAGAGCAGTAGTTGCACCCACAATCTGGAAAATTATTGTGATTGTGCCGGCCTCGCGGTTATAGTCTGCAACGGTTAAGGGAATACGCTCGCCGTCGTCTGTAACGCGAAGGATGATGAATTGTCCTGGCTCGGCTTTTTTTGCCACTAAGGGGGCTTCAATTTCCATCAATGTAACGGTGGGATTAAGCACCTTTTTCTTTACGATTTTAAACACGATGATTGCCTTCTTTCAAAGAATAAACTATGAAGGTAATTATATCAAAAAAATAAGCAAAAGTAAAGGAAAAATTGCATTCTATTGCACATTTTGGTGTGATAACATAAATTTTGAGGGAGGTGAAAAAAGTGCGAAAAATTTTAATGAGATTGTGTGATTTTCTTGAAAAAAAGCTTTACTCAGAGCCTACTTATCAGGAAATGATGAAGGTACTTGACCGAACAAAGTATAAGCTGTCACAGGCAAAGGCTGAAATTATTTATCTGGAGGATCTTGTAAAGCTGATTAAAAACAAAAATTAAACAATTACTTAATCTTTTTTTAGTATGTGCTTTTTGAAAAGTCTATATATCCGCACAACGATATTTAAAGGCAGATAAAAGTATAAAAATGAAAAACATTTAAAGGTCCAAATAGAGCGCCACCTGTAAGAATTTGAATCGGAGGGGCTCATATAAAAAAACAGCGGAGTTAACACAAGGCGTCTTTGCTTGCCGCATTTTTCGCATTTGTGGTACTTTTTGGTCAGGATAAAATCTTTTGATTTGCGATAATATGTTTTGTTAACGCCGTTATAACAATAAACACAGTATTCTGCCCATCTCATATGCAGTCCTCCAAATTAAAAAAGGTGCATTGCCGAAGCAACGCACCATAAAAGCGCATACTCCAACAATGTCGCGAAACATTCCAAATCAGCCACTACAGGGATAAGGAGTTAGAGCTACGCTTTTTAACTTAGCGTAACCCTGAGTGACTGTCGATATGTAGAATGTTTCGCAGAAATATTTTATCACATTAGGAGCAATAATACAACTTTATTTTCAAACTTTATTTTGGTTGCTAATCAATTAGTTTTGGTCGCTCCCCGCGAGGGCCCCTTTTTGAACGCGCCAAAAAGGGGGAAAAGCGCTTCGTGGGGCTGCCGAAGGCCCCACACCCCCGGCTGGGGACACCCCAGACCCCGGCGAATACAATTAGTGTTGTGCTAATTCTTTTTACGCATCGCAATGGGCTGAAAAAAATGGATGCAGAATGGACAGATGAAACCGAAGGCATTGCCCGAAGGCGTACGATTGGTACGCCAAGTGGTGACAGATGTTCATTATGCGCCATTTTTGAAGACCAGTAAAACAAAAAAGCACTCCAAATGGAGTGCTTTTTATAAGTTATTCTACTTAAATTATTTAAGTGTAACTTTTGCGCCAACTTCTTCGAGCTTAGCTTTGATTTCTTCAGCAGCGTCTTTTGAAGCAGCTTCTTTGATAACTTTGGGAGCGCCGTCAACCATGTCTTTAGCTTCCTTAAGACCAAGACCTGTAACTTCACGTACAACCTTGATAACCTTAACTTTTTCAGCGCCAGCTTCTGTTAATTCTACGTCAAATTCTGTCTTTTCTTCTGCTGCTGCAGCACCGCCTGCTACTGCACCTACAACTGCAACGGGAGCAGCTGCTGATACGTTGAATTCTTCTTCAATTGCCTTTACTAATTCTGATAATTCTAAAACTGTAAGAGCTTTAATCTCTTCAATCATAGCTGTGATCTTTTCACTCATTTTAATTTCCTCCTAAAATTTTGTCTGATTTTTCATTTAATGTTATTTTTTAAAATTATGCGGTTTCGCCCTGAGTTTCCGCCACTGCGTTAAGAGCACGAGCAAGACCTGCGATTGTAGCATTCAAGCCACCTGCAAGCATAGCATACAAGGTTTCCTTTGAAGGTGTCTGAGCCAATGTGTTGAGCTCATCCATTGTCATAGCCTTGCCATCCATAAAGCCTGCTTTTAATGTGAATACTTCGTGAGTTTTAGCAAATTCTGCTAATGTTTTTGCAGGAGCAACAACATCGTCAAAGCTGAAAGCTAAAGCTGTAGGTCCGTTTAAGATTTCGTCGAAATCAGAAAAACCGGCATCATTCGCTGCACGCTTTGTGATTGTGTTCTTTACAACTGTATATTCTACACCAGCTTCTCTTAATTTGTTACGGAGTTCTGTGTCTTCAGCAACTGTAAGACCACAGTAATCAACGAACACACCTGCTGCCGCTGTTCTGAATTTTTCTGCGAGATCAGCAACCATCTGCTGTTTCTGCTGTAAGATTTTTTCACTTGCCATAATTTATTTCACCTCGCTGTGTAAAAATTTAAAGGACTTTTCTCCGCATGCGAAGAAAAGTCCTGAAAGTTCATAGGAAGCAATTCCTCGGCGGGCAATTTTAAGCGAAAATTTTCGCGCCAGCTGTCTGCGGAAAAAATATTTACTTTTAATAAGCAATAGTTATTCTAACATAAGAAATTGCTTTTGTCAAGCAAAATTAGTCAGAAAGTTTTGCCTGGTTGATTTTAACACCGGGGCCCATTGTTGAAGCCACTGCGCAGCTTCTGATGTACTGACCTTTAGCTGCTGAGGGCTTAGCCTTGATGATAGCGCCAAGGAGTGCCTTGAAGTTATCAGCGAGCTTTTCAACACCGAAAGATACTTTACCAATGGGGCAGTGGATGATGTTTGTTTTGTCAAGACGGTATTCAATCTTACCTGACTTGATTTCGTTAACAGCCTTTGTAACATCCATTGTTACTGTGCCGGCCTTAGGGCTGGGCATTAAACCTTTAGGACCTAATACCTTACCTAAACGACCTACAACGCCCATCATGTCGGGTGTTGCAACAACAACATCGTAATCAAACCAACCGTCGTTCTGGATTCTGGGGATGAGCTCTTCGCCGCCGAAGAAATCAGCACCTGCAGCCTCAGCTTCAGCTAATTTGTCACCCTTAGCAAATACTAAAACACGAGCTGTTTTACCTGTACCGTGGGGAAGAACGATCGCACCACGAACCTGCTGGTCAGCGTGTCTTGAGTCTACACCTAATTTTACATGAACTTCAACTGTTTCGTCGAACTTCGCCTTAGAAGCTTTGATTACTAAATCTAAAGCTTCTTCAGGATCATAGAGCTTTGCTCTATCTACGAGCTTTGCGCTCTCCTGATAGTTTTTACCTCTAAACATTATTTTTTCCTCCTTTTGTGGTCAAACAAGTGCCTTTGCACTCTCCCACTTAATTAAACAAAAACCGAAAAATTAGTCTTCTACAACGATACCCATGCTTCTTGCAGTACCTGCAATCATGCTCATAGCAGCTTCGATTGAAGCGGCATTAAGATCGGGCATTTTTGTTTCAGCGATCTGCTTAATATCTTCTTTAGATACTGTAGCAACCTTTGTTTTGTTAGGTACGCCTGAACCCTTTTCGATTTTAGCAGCCTTCTTTAAGAGAACTGCTGCCGGGGGAGTTTTTGTAATGAAAGAGAAAGATCTATCAGCGTATACTGTAATAACAACAGGAATGATTAAACCTGCGTCTTTAGCTGTCTTTTCATTAAACTCCTTTGTGAACTGAACGATGTTTACACCGTGCTGACCGAGGGCGGGACCAACCGGGGGAGCCGGTGTAGCTTTACCTGCGGGAATCTGCAACTTGATGTAACCTGCAATTTTCTGTGCCATTATCGTGCACCTCCTTAATAAAAATGTGGTAATGGCGAACAAAGACCACCTTTGTCCTCCCACACGCAAAAGAAAACCTTTCGCGCAACTGCCGAGGGTTACCCCTCTATATTTTAAGCTAATGCTTAAAAAACTTAGTCTAAGACTTCTATCTGTGAGAAGTCCAGCTCGACAGGTGTTTCTCTGCCGAACATAGAAACAATAACTTTTACGATTTGCTTTTCTGTGTTAATTTCGTCAACAACACCAACAAAATCGGAAAAAGCACCGCCTGTAACGCGTACAGAAGAACCAACTGAGAAATTAACCTCAACTGTTTTTCTTTCGATGCCCATAGCAAACACTTCCTCATCGGTAAGCGGCACGGGCTTAGAGCCGGGGCCAACGAAACCTGTAACGCCGCGGGTGTTTCTAATAACATACCAGGTGTCATCGGTCATAATCATTTTAACAATAACATAACCGGGAAGGAGTTTTCTTAAAACGACCTTCTGTTCGGCACCTTTTTGTTCGACTACTTCTTCCATAGGAACTTTAATCTCTAAGATTTTGTCGTGGAGATTACGGTTTTCTATGGTTTTTTCTAAGTCAGTCTGAACCTTTTTCTCATATCCTGAAAAGGTATGAACAACATACCACTTAGCTTCGGCCATATCTGTCAAAAGAAGCAAAAGCCTCTTTTTTGCCTCCTCTTCCTTTTAAATTGTACTTAAATGCTCTTATTTAATAAATGTGAGCAAGTAAGTAAACACAAAGTCTACAAGTGCAATAAACAAAGCAAGAATAATAACAAACGCAAGAACGATACCTGTGTTGTTTACAACCTGCTTAAAGCTGGGCCACGAAATTCTTTTGAACTCTGTTTTTAAATCGCGGAAAAAAGATTTGATTTTGCCGGGCTTCTTTACTTTTGTATTTTCTGCCATTTGGCTCACTCCTTACAATATTATTCCGAATAAAACTTATTTTGTTTCCTTGTGAAGTGTGTGCTTTTTGCAGAATCTGCAGTACTTGTTAAGCTCTATTCTGTCGGGTGTGTTTTTCTTTTCCTTCATTGTGTCGTAGTTTCTCTGTTTACATTCTGAGCATGCGAGAGTAATTCTTGTTCTCATTATTCGCGCCTCCTTATTTATATCTAAAATTTATTAACTGTTTCAGGGTAGGTTACGATTTTTTTGAGCAAAAAAAAAGAACCTATCCACCCAAGTATCCTATAATATATCATAAAAAGGCTTTTTAGTCAAGCGTTTTTTTGCAAAAAATGCGATATTTTTGGGAACTTCAAAGTATAGTGGTTAAAGTTTTTTAGCTCGTCTATATATTGTATAAATCGGGGTCGGTATAAGCCGACCCCACTCTTTTACTGTTCGCCTACAATCTTTACTTCGGGCTCTAAGTCTACCCCCGAATTTTCTTTGACTGTCTTTTGAACATAGCTAATCAAATCAAGCACATCTTTAGCTGTTGCGTTGTCAACATTTATTATAAAACCGGCGTGCTTTGTACTAACTTCTGCGCCGCCAATGCGGTGACCTTTAAGACCTGCCTGCTCTATCAGCGCACCTGCAAAGTGTCCCTCAGGACGGCGGAAGGTACTGCCTGCTGACGGGTATTCTAAGGGTTGTTTTTCTTTTCTTTTTGCATTTAGGTCACGCATGGTAGCGATTATTTCGTTTTTATTTCCTTTATTTAATGTAAGCTTGGCAGAAACAATAATTTTATCACCCTGTGTAAAAATGCTCTGTCTGTAGCCAAAGTCGCAGTCTGTGCCTGCGATGGTTTTTACCGTGCCATCGTTATCTATATAGGAAACTTCCGTGATTACATCTTTCATTTCGCCGCCGTATGCGCCTGCATTCATATAGATTGCGCCGCCCAAAGAGCCGGGTATGCCCGATGCGAACTCAAGTCCTGCAAGCTCGGCGTTTTTTGCCTCTGCTGAAAGCTTTGCCAAAGAAACAGAAGCGCCCGCCAAGATATAGTCACCCTTGGCGTGAGCGTAGTCAAAGCCGTCGCCAAGCTTAATTACGGCACCTCTTATGCCTTTGTCGCAGATTAAAAGGTTGGAGCCTGCGCCCAGTAAGAAGTATGGAACGCTGTTTTCCTTTAAAATGCTTAATACGGTAAGTAACTCCATAAGGTTATTGGGGCAAACAAATAAATCGGCTGTTCCGCCTGTTTTAAAGGAGGTTAACTCCGCAAGGGGAACGTTCAGCTCTACCTGCCCCAGTATTTTTTCAGTTATGAGATTTTTGATTTTTTCCATAGAAATCTCCTATTCGAAGTCTGTTTGATTCATTATTCTTTCGTTTAATTCCTCAGCTGCGTTATAACCCATTTTGCGTTGGCGGGCGTTCATGGCTGCAACCTCAACAATCATAGCAAGGTTTCGTCCGGGCTTGATGGGAATAGTTAAAGCAGGAACCTCAATTCCCAAAATAGACATTGTTTGTGAATCGATACCAAGTCTGTCATAGACTTTGCCCTGCTGCCAGTTTTCAAGGCTTATAACAAGGTCGATGTTTTCGGTATCTTTTACAGCACCCATACCAAAGAGGCGCTTTACATCTACTATACCTATGCCACGAAGCTCAATAAAATGACGGATAATTTCGGGAGCAGAGCCAACAAGTGCCTTATTTGAAACACGTCTTATTTCGACAGCATCGTCTGCAACAAGTCTGTGACCGCGCTTAACGAGCTCGATAGCGGTTTCGGATTTACCTACGCCTGATTCACCGAGTAACAAAATACCTTCGCCGTAAACCTCGACCAAAACGCCGTGCATCTGGGTCATGGGAGCTAACGCTACATTAAGATAAAGGATAATTGCACTCATAAAGCGTGATGTACTGTAGTCGCTTACATATACTGCGCGGTTGTGCTTTTTGGCGCAGTCAACAAGCTCGGGGAAGGGTTTAAGTCCACGGGTTAAAACAACTGCAGGAACGGGTTCCTTTAAAAGACGCTCAATTGAAGCATATCTTTCTTCAGATGTAAGGGATTCAAGGTATGTGTATTCAACCATACCGATAATCTGAATACGGTTTGGGTCAAAATACTCAAAGTAGCCTGCAAGCTGTAAGCTGGGGCGGTTAACATCGGCAACGGTGATTTCAATGTCACTGCAGCCCTCTGGCGTTACAACGGGCGTTAAATTATATTCTTCAACTATTGCTGAAAGCTTAACGGAATTTTCCATAGTATCAAATCCTTTCAAAAAATCCATACATAACTATTATACACCAAAACTTCACAGAATTAAAGAGGAAAATGAAAAAATTACCTTGAAAGTTCTAATCTTTTCTGTTATTATAGGTACAAACACATTAAACTAAGGAGAGATTCCAATGAAAGCAGTAGTAACAGTAGTAGGTAAGGACCGCACAGGAATTATTGCCCGTGTAAGCGGATACCTTGCAGAAAAAGAGATTAATATTTTAGACATTTCCCAGACAATCATGCAGGATTTGTTCACTATGATAATGCTTGTGGATACAGTGGCATCTGACATTACGGCAGAAACTCTTGCAAAAGATTTAAAATCAATAGGTGAAGAACTCGGCACACAGATAAATGTTCAGCACGAGGGATTGTTCTCATCTATGCACAGAATATAAGAGGTGGAATTATGGCATTGATTGACAGAAACGATATTCTGGAAACTATAAAAATGTTTTCAGAGGAACACCTAGACATCAGAACTGTCACCATGGGAATATCACTTCTTTCCTGTGCAGGTGACGATGTGGATACAGTGTGTCAGAAGGTGTATGATAAAATAACCAAAGCGGCAGAAAATTTAGTGTCCGTTGCTGAGGATATTTCTGTTCGCTACGGCGTTCCTATTATAAACAAAAGAATTTCCGTAACCCCTGCATCACTAGTATTGCAGTCGGAAAACCCCAAGGATTTTGTAAAATTTGCCCAGACATTAGACGCTGCGGCAATCAAAGTTGGCGTAAACTTTATCGGAGGCTTTTCAGCACTTGTGCAAAAAGGTATCACCCCTACAGAAATGGCAATGATTAACGCTATTCCTGAGGCGTTGGCGTCCACTGAGCGAGTTTGCTCAAGTGTAAATGTAGGGTCTACCAAAGCAGGCATCAATATGGATGCTGTGGCAAAAATGGGTGAAATAGTAAAGGAAACGGCAGAAATTACAAAGGATGCCGACGGCTTTGGTTGTGCAAAGTTGGTAGTTTTCTGTAACAGCGTTGAGGACAACCCCTTTATGGCAGGTGCTTACCACGGCGTTGGTGAGGCAGAGTATGTTATAAATGTTGGTGTATCCGGTCCCGGTGTTGTAAAGTGCGCTTTAGAAAAGGTAAAAGGTGCAGACTTCGAGGTGGTTGCTGAAACTATTAAGAAAACAGCCTTTAAAATAACAAGAATGGGACAGTTGGTAGCTCGTGAAGCCTCAAAGAGATTGGGTGTACCCTTTGGTATAGTTGACTTATCCCTTGCTCCCACTCCGGCTGTAGGTGACAGCGTTGCTCATATATTGGAAGAAATGGGACTTGAGCAGTGCGGAACTCACGGCACAACAGCGGCGTTGGCATTACTTAACGACGCGGTTAAAAAGGGCGGCATTATGGCATCGTCATTCGTTGGCGGCCTTTCAGGTGCGTTTATTCCCGTAAGTGAGGACGCAGGTATGATAGCGGCAGTTGAGGCAGGCACACTTTCTTTGGATAAATTAGAGGCAATGACCTGTGTGTGCAGTGTTGGTCTTGATATGATTTGCGTTCCCGGTGAAACTTCTGCTGAAACAATATCCGCAATAATTGCAGACGAAGCGGCGATAGGTATGATAAACCAAAAAACAACAGCTGTTCGAATTATCCCTGCTCCCGGAAAAGTAGTAGGCGATACAGTTGACTTTGGCGGACTTTTGGGAACAGGTCCTGTAATGCCGGTAAATGATAAATCAAGCAAAGATTTTATAAAACGAGGCGGCAGAATACCTGCACCTGTTCATAGTTTTAAGAATTAGTAGGCTTTAAAAAGCGGCACATAATAAAAAGACTATTCGGAAGAATAGTCTTTTTTCTGGTGCTAACAGTTGTCACAAACAAACTATTTATCCACATTTTTCTTTGCAGTGTTAATTGATGAGATGAGCATAGTTAGCTTCGTGGATGTTTGCGCCTATAGATGTTCCGCTTCGTTCAAGTTGATTAGTAAGAGAATAGTGACCTTTTATATTTTCGCATAATTTAATTATTTTAACAGAAAATTCTATTGATAAATTTCGCAGCTTTGATTCAGCCATATCATATCAACTCCATGGATTATTATAGTATTAAAACAAGGATTTGTCCATTAGTGAAATATCAACTCTCCGTTGATGTGAAATAATTTTCTTCGAAAATTGTGAAATAGAAAGCTTTTGCTTTCTGTGAAATGAAATAAATCCACGCGCCGCAAGGCGTATTTCACATTGCGAAGCAATATTTCACGCCCGAAGGGTATTTCACAAATCCTGAAAGGATTTATTTCGTTGAAAAAAGACGATTCGAAAGAATCGTCTTTTTTTGGTGACCCGTACGAGACTCGAACTCGTGTTACCGCCGTGAAAGGGCGGTGTCTTAACCGCTTGACCAACGGGCCGTATTAAGTTAATGGTAGCGGCAGCTGGATTTGAACCAGCGACCAATCGGGTATGAACCGAGTACTCTAGCCAACTGAGCTATGCCGCCACACGGTCAAAAACTGACAAAATGTATTTTACACTACAATTTTGTGTTTGTCAAGCATTTTTTTAAATATTTTTTCAAAGCAATGTTTTTATATTAAAAGGATTGATTTTTTTTACTGAAAAATGTATAATCTAATATAAGAAATTATGTCCTTACGGAGGTAATGTTTTGAAAAAGATTATTTCAACACTTTTAATATGTTTTATATTAATATCTTTAGTCCCTGTGGTGTACGCTATGGACACCCCCTGGCAAAACGCTTACAAAAAGGTGATTGACAAAAGTCCCTCATCAAAAATGTTGCTTATGGATGTGTCGTCAGACGGCATTCCCGAGCTTTTTGTGTCATCTGGTGACGGAATACAGGTTTATTATTTTGACGGAAATTCCACAGTAAAAGCTGCAGATGACGCCACCATTCCCTATGATTTTGTAAAAAGACTCGTTCGTGTACGCAACACCACCGACGGTACATATCATTTTATGGGACAGGTTCTTCATGGAGGTAACGTGGTTACTTACAAAATGAGCTTTTCTAACTGCGTGCCTGTTTTAGAGGTTTTGGCAGAGGAAAATCCCACAACGGGCAAAGGCAGGTTTAAGGGTTCGGCAAATTCTCTTGCTTTGTGTGACGATGTTAGCGAGAAAGTTACAAAATATATGGAGGACTACGAAACTGAACACCTTATGAAAAGTTGTATGATTTCTGATGAGGTGCACAGATTCAATAAAACAATTGCAACAAACAGAATGTTTGGTCGTTACAGCCTTTTGTCAAGATTTTCTGATGATAGTCTGCTGTTTTCGGCTCGCCAGCGTGATGAAATCAAAAAGAATGTAGGCGAGGGAAGATTTCTAGCCTTTGATAAAATTACTGTTTTAAGCGATAACTATATTTTTATCGAATACTATGCAAATAATACATCAAGTTACGAATATGCTTTCCCCTATGATAAAAGATATGCTCTTGTTTCTTCGTCGTTTGAGGTTGTAGAAACGTTTAGCGGCGAACATGAGCTTGATCCTGACTATTTGGGTTTGTTGGTTTCGCCTGAAACAAAACCCTCGAATTTTAATCCTAACTATGAAAAAACGCATGATTTTCGCGGAATTGACGACTATGTGAATTATTTTTCGTCTTTGCTTTCTGAAATAGGTGAAGTAAACGAAAACGGCAAAAAAGAAATTGCAAATTTCATGGAGCACGCCGTAAATAAATGCTCAAGAACAGAGCTAAAAGCAAGCAACAACATACTTACCGTAAAAAAGGACACGGTTTCCTTTGTGGCACAAAACGCAGTAAACTGTATGGGTCAGTTGGTAAGTGTGTGTAATTCAAAAAATATTTCCCAGCTAAGAACGGCAAAAACAGTTCCTGAGCTGGTTTGCTCAGGAGTTGACCTTTCAAAGCCTGTGAGAATTGAATTTGAAAAAGGCGTTGCCCAAAGCCTTGGACAGGCATCGGGTGTAAGGATAATGCTTGATAAAGAGCACGGTATTTATGTAAATACTTCTGAGCTTGCTGTTTTAGAGGATGAAGTCAGTGTATTCAGCATTGAATATAAGAAAAATAAAAGTGACTATTCAATAGTTTTCATAGGCGAAAATAACGAAGAAATCCCTGCTGTATCTATGCCTGTGTGGTTTACTGTTCCGGCAAAGAGCGACTATTCATCAGTTATTGCAAGCTTTGACGGCGGCACAGAAAACCGCGGAGGACAGTACGACAGCCGCTACAACACCATTGAATTTTCAGCCACACGCTCCGGAAACTATCAGGTTGTAGAGGAAGACATAACAATTAACGATATTGACGGCGTTCCTTTTTCTGCTAATCAGGCAATAAGATTCTTGGTGTCAAAGGGTATTATGGAGGTAGACAGAAAAAACAATTTCTATCCCCAGACCCATCTTAGCAGATACGACTTTACAAAGGCGCTTGTAAATATGTTTTATTCTGCAAACCAAAAGGCAACCTGCACATACCCCGATGTTGACAAAGAAAGCGAATATTATACCTTTGTTGCAACAGCGGAGGAAATGGATGTAACCAAGCCTTTAGAGGACGGCAATTTTGGCGGTGATGAGGCAGTAACCAATGAATATATATATTCTTTGTGCGGAAAAATTCTGGCGGAGAAAAAAGGCTATAAATTCCCCGATAACTATGTAGAATATATTGCTTTTTCGGACAAGGACGACATTTCAACATATTCTATGCCCTATATAGCCGTTGCGGTGCAGTGCGGTCTGGTTGAAAACTCCGGCTCGTTTATGCCCAATGATGCAGTAACCAGAGAAAAAGGCGCAGAAGTTTTATACAAAACATTCACACTTTTATACGACACATCACCTGTTACAACATCTTTCTCCACAACAGCGGGAGAAAATGAGGCAGGTGACGGCATAAAAGACCTGTCGCCTGTGCACAGAGTTGTAGTGTGCGTGTTGTTCACAGCGGTTCTGATCTTTGGATTTTTACTTCTTGCAAAAAAAAGAAAGTCCCAAGAAGTTGAAATGCCCAAGGATGAAGACGAAGAAGAGGAAGAAATAGAGGAGTAATAACATGAAAATATTAGGTATAATATCGACAATAGTAGGAACTTTACTTACATGGATAGGGATGTCTGAGAAGAATAACATTCCTACAACTCCCTATTATGAAAGAGGAGGGGCGTGGGGAGCGAGTGAATCTGTATTGCGAGAAACTCATCAAGAAATGGAAATAATGATTGTTATCGGCGTTATTTTAATCATTGTAGGTATTATTATGCTCGTGGGTGCGTATATCGCATCAAACAACAAAAACAATGTTGCGCCTGCTCCTACAGCGACGGTAGTTTGTTTAAGATGTGGCAAAGTTGTTCATCCTTCTCAAACATTCTGTGATAATTGCGGAAATAACATACAAGACCAAATAAATGTATAACAAAAGAACTCAGCAACGGCTGAGTTCTTTTATGTTTTAATATTTTACTTTTTCGGATTAACTATATCTCTCCAGTCAAGATCTCCACGCTCAAGTCCGCGCACTAAAACCTCTGCCGTTGCGGCGTTTGTTGCTAAAGGTACATTATGTACATCGCACAAACGGAGCAGGGCTGTTACATCGGGTTCGTGGGGCTGTGCTGTAAGCGGGTCGCGGAAAAAGAGCACAAGGTCAATTTCGTTATATGCAACACGCGCGCCAATTTGCTGGTCGCCACCCTGAGGGCCTGATAGAAATCTGTGCACTTCAAGGCCAGTAGCGTCAGCAACAAGACTTCCTGTTGTGCCTGTGGCGCAAAGCATATGCTTTGATAAAATACCCTTATATGCTATACAAAACTGAATCATCAGTTCTTTTTTTTGGTCGTGTGCTATCAATGCAATGTTCATTCTATCATCTCCTATCTTTACTCGCATCGTTTAAATTATATCATAACATTTTTTGCAAGTCCATACATTTTTTTTGCTTTTTTAACAATTTTTTGTTATGTATATTGCTCGATTTTTATATCATCGCCTATGCGATAAGCAATTTCCGGTACGCCGGGAAGCAACCTTTTTAAAGCGCCGGTCTTTACCTGAGCGCTTGCTCCTGCAATTTCTATTCTTTCTGCCATCAGGCGCATTGCCACAATTACAGAGTTGCCTTTTCCACTGCAACCTGCGACAGCTGTGCCAAAAAGTGAGCCAAGCACAAAAATATTTGCGCCCGCGCGCACTGTTGCGCCACGCTCCACATCGCCTATAACTATCAGATTGTGTTCGTGCTCTAACACCTCTCCTGCCCGAACTGTGGTTCTTACAAATTTTGTAATTCCCTCGTCGTGAGCCAAATCGTCAAGGGGCGAATGTTGCTTGGGCAAAAGTCTGGGAGGCTCCTCTATAAACACCACTCGGGTGTTAACTAACCCCTCCTCAACCAAGGGGCGCAAAGCATATACCTCTGCCGCGGTGAGAGTTGTGCTGGTCAAAAACACTTCAAGTACTTCTTCGTTAAAGAAATCTGCACTGTCGGCGAGCTTCTGAGCAAGCTCAACCTTTGCAACGGTAAAGTCTAATTCGTCAATTGTAATCATTATTCCCTTTGGGGAGCCTTTTAAGTTAATCATATCGATTTCCTTCCTGTTCTATGTTAAAGTAAAATGCTAATACTTCTTTTGTAAGATTTGCGGCTACATTACCCGAGTTTGCACCCTCCACCACTGCACAAAATGCGATTTTGGGGTTGTCGGCAGGAGCGTAGCCAATAAAAAGCCCGTTTGTATGGCGTGAAAGCTGGGCAGAACCCGTCTTTCCTGCTACAGCCACAGGAAAATCCGAAAAAATAGGGGCTGCTGTACCCTTTTGGGTTACATAAAGCATACCACGGTGTATTGCGGACTGTGTCTGGTTAGACATTTTAATCCTGTTTAAAATTTGTACAGGTGTATATTCAACTGCGCCTGTGTGTTCTTCAATTCCTTTTAGAATATGCGCACGATAAAGCGTGCCGCCGTTTCCTAAAGCAGCGGCATAATTAGCTAAAGCCAAGGGGGTAAAAAGGTTGTCGCTTTGACCGATTGAAGCCTGCAGAGTATCCCCTGCGTACCAGTAACCGCCTCGGAGTGTGCGGTTTTCGGGAGTTGCGATAATCCCTTTAGCTTCTTCATTTGTAAGCTCTATTCCTGTAGGACTTCCCAAGCCAAAGCTTTCGGCAGTTTTGGCAATTTTATCTATTCCTGTTCGGTGTCCCAGCTCGTAAAAAAAGTAGTTACACGAAACTCCCAAAGCCTGTGAAACATCAATTGTGCCGTGGTTTTTGCCCGTCTGGCGAAAAATATTGCAACGAAAGGTGCGGTCGTAGTATTTATATTCGCCTTTGGTTTTTATGGTTTCTGCGGGGGACAAATTACCGCTTTCCATAGCGGCAATGGCAGTAATGGGTTTAAATGTTGAGCCAGGCTCGTAAAGTCCCGCTATGCTTCTGTTGAAAAAAGGCATATTGGGATTTTGGGAAAGTGCCGTGTAGTTTTTGCTGAATTCGGCAATGTTGTAGGTTGGGTTTGAGGCAAGAGCCAGGATTTCACCTGAGTTCACATCGGTAACAACAAACGCACCGCCTGTAGCTCCTGCGTTTTCGTTAACTGTTGCCGAAAGGGCTTCTTCTACCTTTTTTTGCAGGGGCAAATCAATGGTTAAGATAACATTTTTTCCTGCAACGGGTGGAATGTCTTGAGTAAAGGTTTGTGAGGTCGCGCCCACATATTTTTCTTGCGCCCTTTGACCATCGGTGCCGCGCAAAATGTGTTCAAACACTTTTTCTGCACCTTGCTTGCCTATATAGTCATCACGGCTGTAGCCTGGGTTTTGTTCGTATTCTTTTTTGTCTATAATGCCGCAACGCCCCATAAGGTGCGCCGCAGTTTCGGGATAAAAATACTCCCTTACGGGCTTAGTTATGATTTGTGCGCAGGGGTATTTTTCGGGGGATTCGTTTATTTTTGTGATAATATCTGCATCTGCATCCTCGCAAAAGACAAAAGGATTTGAACCCCCAAAATCCTGAGCTTTCATCTGATTCAGCAGTTCCTCATAAGAAATCCCGCTGTAAGCGGCAAGATTTTTTACCGTAAGAGCAAGATTGGCATCATCGCCCTTTTTAATGAGCACAAAGTACCCCTTGCGATTTCCTGCAAGCGTGGTGTTGTTGCGGTCTTTGATTTCCCCTCGGGGAGCAGGGTCACGCACCGACAGAGAAAGTCGGGCGGTGATGGTGCTCTGAGCGTCCGTTGCACAAAAAATCTGCAAATAAAAAAGCCTTGCAAGAAAAAGAGCAAAAAACGCTCCTGCAAAAATATATAAAACAAAAAAACGCGTAAATCGTTTGTTTTTTTTCAAAGCTTCGCCCTCTTTACAATTAAATATACTATGGGCGCAAGAGCTGAATTTACCAAGATAAATGCTATGCCCTGTCGTAAAACAAAAGGCGACAGACAAATTTCCCTTGTGGCAAAAAAATTTAGAAAAAGCGTTGTGATTTCATAAGCGAAAAAAACCGCCAAGCCACAAAGAAAAATTGATTTTTTTGTAAAATTCAAAAACATACTTTCGCACCATACACATCCCAAGGATATGTAAAGGTACAAAATAGAAAAATGTGGCAGGCTCAAGGTATATAAATCACATAAAAACCCACAGCCGCCGCTAAAATACAGCGCCCTTTCATCGTGATAGTATAAAGAAAGGCAAACACACAGTACAAGCGAAAGCCTTACAGGGCGCAAAAATGATATTTCTTTAAAAAACGAGTAGTCCAAAAGGACACTCAAAACCGCAGCGCACAACAGCAGCGCGTATTTAATGGCTTTAACCAAGGTTGTTGACATAGGCACTCACCTTTATATACGCACAATGGTAAGGGTGCGTATTTTAAAAAAATCTATGTCCGTTTTTACTTTTATATCGGAGTCGGTGCTATACACCTTGCCAACGGTCAGTCCTGCAGGATAAATATCTGACATTCCTGAAGTGACGATGGTGTCGCCTTTTGCAACATTTACATTTTCGCCAAAAAAGGAAAGCAGGCAAATGTTTTCACGAAAGTACCCGCCGCTGCCTGTTACCGTTCCCGCGTCGCCGTCAACTCCGCAAACTCCTGTGGTCTGGTATGGTGCGCTAACAGGTGTGATAAGTGAATAGTTGTCAAAAACCTGTGTAACCTTGCCTGCAAGTGCGCCGCCCCACACAGCCACATCGCCTGACTTTATTCCCTGGCGCGCGCCTCTGTCCACGGTCAGTGAAAAATCGCTTGTTGTGTTTATATCAACTATCGACACATTGCAAAGACTGTTGTATGCAGAATTTCTCCTTAACCCAAGGGAAGAACGCAAGGCGGTGTTTTCGCTTTTTAACATTTCTATGTGTGTATCCTGAGCATTCAGGCGTGATATTTTTTTTTTTAATTCTTCATTTTCATCACGCAATCGGCTTGATGATAAAAAACTTTCAAAGGCAACGCCTGAATTTGTAAATGCAGATTTAATACCTGAAAAAGCTTTAAGAGAAAAACTTTGTAAGCCTGTATTAAAAATCCCTGCAAGCACCAGCACGCAAAAAGTGAATGTCAGGACAAAAATAACGCTTTTTTTCATTGGGCGCCACCCTCGTCAAAAGCGCTGTTTGCGCCTGTTACCGCACATTCTGCGGCGTTTTGGCACACCCTTGCTGCAATGCCTATATTTGCTTCTATAAATTTTGCAAACCCTGCAAGGTTTGAAGCGCCGCCGCACAGGTAAATTCCGTTAGAATGTAAGTCCTGAGCAAGCTCGGCAGGAGTGTTTTCAAGTGTTTTTTTGATTATGTCAATTATTTTTAAGAGCACAGGAGCTACCGCCTCGGTTATGTGGTTGGAGGTAACGGTAATTTCCTTGGGCAAACCTGTTTTTTCATCCCTACCCATAACTGTCATGGATTTTTCTGTCTCGTCAGGGAAAGCTGCGCCTATTGCGATTTTTATATTTTCGGCAGTTTTTTTGCCTATTATTATTCCGTGGTTTTTCTTAAGATAGTCTATTATACAAAGGTCCATTTTGTCGCCGCCGTAAACATCAGATGTAGCGCACACTATACCGCCAAAGGATATAACTGCGGCACAAGTTCTGCCTCCGCCAATGTCCAAAATCATATTTCCTGTGGCGTCCGTTACCGTAATTCCTGCGCCCATTGCCGCGGCGACGGCGGACTCAAGAGTGTAAACGCTTTTTGCACCTGAACGGGAAATCGCCTCTAAAAGAGCGCGCTTTTCCACATCGGTAATGCCGTGGGGCAGACACACAGTTGCCTTTGGTCGCAAAGAGCCCTTGGGTAAAATGTCCGTTAAAAATGTTTTAAGTACAGCACAAGTTGCATCAAAATCGGAAACAGCGCTTTTTTCAATAGGGGTGATTACGCTTATTTCTTTAGGGGTTTTCCCCAAAAGCTCCTTAGCGTCATACCCTGCTGCAATAATGCGTCCTGATGAGTTATCAATTGCCGCAACGGTGGGCTGATTGAGTATGATACCTTTGTTTTTTTCGGATATTTTGGTGCTTGATGTGCCTAAATCTATACATATATGCTTTGCCATACATTTCCTCCCAAAAAGATATGTACGGCCGAATTATCAAAATATGTTAAAATCTTTTTTCAATACCTGATAAAGCCTTGACAAAGGAAGTCCCACCACATTGAAGTAATCGCCCTGTATTTCTTCAACAAATTTTGAAGCCACGCCCTGAATACCATAAGCACCTGCTTTGTCGCAAGGCTCGCCTGTGGCTACATAGTCGGCAATTTCTTCAGGTGAAAGTTCACAAAACTTAACTTTTGTTGCCACATAAAAGCTTTCTGACTTGGCATCGGTAGTACGAAAAATCGTTACGCCCGAAATAACTTCGTGCCATTTGCCCGAAAGAGTGCTAAGCATTAAGCTGGCGTCCTCTGTGTCTTTGGGCTTTCCCAAAATTTTGCCGTCGGCTACAACGATTGTGTCCGCTCCTATTACTATAGCGTCGGTATCGATATTTTTAGCTACCGCAGCCGCCTTTTTTAAAGAAAGGCTTTCAGCTATAAAGTAAGGAGGTAAACCTTCTTCCACTGTTTCGTCAGCGTCGCTTACCATAATTTTAAAAGGAATTTCTAAAAGTGACAGAATTTCTTTTCTTCTGGGAGACTGGGAAGCCAAAATTATTTCCATATGTTTTCTCCTTTATTTTGTGATTCTTTTTCCAAATTATTCAGCACCGCGGTAAAAATGTCCACGGGTGATTTTATCAAATACGCCTTTTGGTACAGTACCCGAAAGACCGCATTTATAAGCGTTAATTACTTTTTTTACTTCGTCATAAGTTTCTGTGGTGAATTTTAAGCGGAGTGCATCAACATTTAATGACACCAAATCTGCCGCTTTGTCTGCCATATAGATTGGCACGGAGTTCAGCAGTATGTTTTTGCAGTTTTCACACACAATGGGGAAGCGCTCGCCCATTCTGTCGCAAAGCTCGTAAGTACCGCCCTGCTTTGAACAATGTCCCTGTGATTTTATCACGCAGTTTTCCATAACCATCACAGGCAAACGCCCGTAGACTATAACCTCGCAGGGCACGGCGGTGCTTTTGGTGATTTCTTTAATTTCCTTTATGTTTAATTCGGGCGAAAGCGTTACTCTTTTTAAACCTTTCGATGAAAGCAGCTCGCAGGTAGCAGAGTTTGTAACATTAAGCCTTTCACCACCGTAAACTTCTTTTTTAAAGTTGAGTTGTCCAATGTTTTGCGCCATAATTTTTGGGGAAGAAATTCTATCATCTTCACCCTCTTTTTTTACAGCGGGGCAAATCACAAAATCAGAATTCACCCTCTTTGACAACTCAAAAGAAGTGATAATTTCATACCCAAACTCCCTTGCCGCAGATAACTGCTCCTCGGTTGATACCTCAATGATTAGTTCAGGCACACCTCGGCTTCGGGTTGTTTTTTGAAGTTTGGGTATTTCTCTGACTTCTTTTTTATAAGATGCGCATATTTTTTCCGAAAGCTCGGCGCACACTTCGCGCCTAAGAGCATTTATTGCTGAAACAGGCACAAAAGGGTTGTCCGTGTGGACAATTTCTATGTTTTCAGCGTAAAACGCCGTGTCGCCCAGCTTTTCTAACTGCGCCTTTGCTCGCTCTTTGTCAAAGTCCTTTATCGCAGGCTCGGATAGTTCCCCTGTGGCAGTTGCAGAAAATCCGTCACAGCTTGCAAAGAGGGATAGCGGCTTGCCAACACTTGCGGTCAGCACAAAGGAAATTCCTCTGCGCCTTGCAAGGTTTTCTTCTTTTAATTTTACGGAGTCGGCACGGGTTGCACCAACTTTTCCTGATGCTTGATAGTCCATCATATGCTGGAATTTTCTTCCCTCAAAGTATCCATTTGTACTTCCACCGCGGGAGAAAAATGCAAGAGTTTTATCAATTTCTGACTGTGTGATTGCGCACTCTTTTGCCTTTTTATAAAGGGAGGTAACAGCCGCCGTGTACTCGGGAGTTTTCATACGCCCCTCAATTTTTAAGGAGTCCACATAGGGATTAAGTTCTGCTAATTTGTCTGCAAGGCAAATATCTTTTAATGACAAAAGGGGTATATTTTTGCTTACGGTTTTTTCGTCTTTTAACAATGTGTAGTTAAGTCGGCAGGGCTGAGCACAAAGGCCTCGGTTTCCGCTCCTGCCGCCAATAACAGAAGAAAGCAGGCACTGACCCGACCACCCCATACACAAAGCGCCGTGTACAAAGGTTTCCAATTCTATATCAGTATTTTTACTTATGGATTTAATATCTTCAAAACCAAGCTCACGAGCTAACACCGCGCGGTTAGCGCCCAACTCGCTTACAAAACGCACCGCCTCGGTTGATGCTGTGGTAGTTTGGGTTGAGGCGTTTATAAAAATTTCGTCCGACATCTGTCTTACGGTGTGCAAAAAACCCAAATCCTGAATGATAATTCCGTCAACGCCCAGCTCAATCAGCTCTTTGGCGTAAGCCACAGCGCTTTTAAATTCTGATTCCTTTATTAATATGTTTACCGCAACATACAGCTTTACTCCGTGCAGATGGCAAAGAGTTAGAGCTTTTTCCATTTCTTCTTCTGTGAAGTTTTTGGCGTTTCTGCGTGCTGAAAACCGAGCTCCGCCGCAATAAACAGCATCTGCGCCTGAGCGAATTGCCGCAACCAAAGCGTCATAGCTTCCCGCAGGGGACAAAATCTCCATTATTTCACCTCACAAGTACAATATTTCTACTATATATTATCACACTAATATGAACAAAAAATTACAGTTCCTTTAATTTTAAATTTCAAGTAATTTCTTCTTGATTTTATGTCGAAAATTTGTTATACTGATAAAAATAAATAAAATAGCTAAACTATATATAGTCATCGGAGAGTCGAACTATTTGCGGTTTAAAAAGGAAAATTCTGCATAATACTGCAGAAAATTCTGCAAATATACATCAGTATTATTCTTGAATTTTCTTTGTCTTATATCAAAATTTTCTCTTTTTAAACTCTTCGAACTTAAACGCAGAGAAATTTAAAATAATTTTAATGCGGAGGACGAAGATAGGCTGTCGCCTTTCAAGGACGACAAATTAAAAGAATTAAAATTTGACAAGTTTAAGGCGTAAACAGTTGGACTCTCTGATGACTAACCAAGCGAAAGGGGTAAAAAAATGAACAAAGTTATTAAAGAAGGGCTTACTTTTGACGATGTTTTATTAGTTCCTCAGAAATCAGAAGTTACACCCGACATGATTAACTTAAAAACACGCCTTACAAAGAATATTACACTTAATATTCCTTTGATGAGTGCGGCAATGGATACTGTTACAGAATCAGCTATGGCTATAGCTATAGCGCGCGAGGGCGGCATCGGTGTCATACATAAAAACATGACAATCGAAGCTCAGGCAACAGAGGTTGACAAGGTAAAGCGTTCTGAACACGGTATCATCACAGACCCCTTCTTCCTGTCACCTGACAACACATTGGAAGAATCTGATAAATTGATGGGCAAATATAAAATTTCAGGTGTTCCGATTTGCGAAAACGGTAAGCTCATCGGTATCATTACAAACCGTGACCTTCGTTTTGAAGAAGATTTTTCAAGAAAAATCGGCGAAGTTATGACAAAGGAAAACCTAATCGTTGCTCCCGAGGGCACAACTTTGGCAGAGGCTCAGGAAATCCTCCGCCGCCACAAGATTGAAAAGCTTCCTATTGTGGATTCAAATGGTGCATTAAAAGGACTTATCACAATCAAAGATATTGAAAAAAGCGTAAAATATCCTAACGCTGCAAAAGATGCTAACGGAAGACTCTTGGTTGCTGCCGCTATCGGCGTAACAAAGGACATTTTAGAGCGTGCTCAGGCTTTAGCTGACGCTCAGGTTGATGCTTTTGTATTGGATTCTGCTCACGGCCACAGCAAAAACATCTTAGAGGCAGTTAAACTTGTTAAAAAGACATTCCCCAACATTTCACTCATTGCGGGTAACATCGCAACAGGCGAAGCAGCTGAAGATTTAATAAAAGCAGGTGCTGACGCTATAAAGGTTGGTATCGGTCCTGGCTCTATCTGTACAACACGAGTTGTAGCAGGTATCGGTGTGCCTCAGATTACAGCTATTTCTGATGTTTATGAAGTAGCAGCTAAGTACGATATTCCCGTTATTGCTGACGGCGGTATCAAATATTCAGGCGACCTTCCCAAGGCAATTGCTGCGGGTGCTAATGTTATTATGGTAGGTAGCCTTTTAGCCGGCTGTTCTGAAAGCCCCGGAGACGAAGAAATCTATCAGGGCAGAAGATTCAAGGTTTACCGTGGTATGGGTTCGATGGCGGCTATGGAAGTTGGTTCTAAAGACCGTTACTTCCAGACAAACACCAAAAAGCTCGTTCCCGAAGGCGTTGAAGGTCGTGTTCCTTACAAGGGCCACGCAGCTGATACAATTTATCAGTTAATGGGCGGACTTCGTGCCGGTATGGGCTACTGCGGAACACCCACAATCGAAGAATTAAAGGTAAGAGGTAAGTTTATAAAGATTACCTCGGCAGGTTTAATCGAGAGCCATCCTCACGATATATCCATTACAAAAGAGGCTCCTAACTACAGCCAATCATAAAAAGTTTTGAAAAGGCGCTTTAGCGCCTTTTCGTTAATTTAACGAAGAAAGGAACGACAAGATGAAGAAATATGATGACCAGAGCATATCGTCATTAAAAGGTGCCGACCGTGTGCGTAAACGCCCCGGTGTAATTTTCGGCTCCGACGGTATAGACGGATGCGCACATTCCTTTTTTGAAATTTTGTCAAACTCGATAGACGAAGCCCGCGAAGGTCACGGCAAAGAAATCGAAATCACAAGATTTTCCGATAAATCAATAGAAGTAAAGGACAGCGGCCGTGGTATCCCTATGGGCTACAACGAAAAAGAGGGTCGTTACAACTGGGAGCTTGTTTTTTGCGAAATGTACGCAGGTGGCAAGTACAATAACGACTCAGCAGGCAACTACGAGTATTCCTTAGGCTTGAACGGTCTTGGTACTTGTGCTACACAGTACGCATCATCATATATGGATGCAACAGTATTGCGTGACGGCAAACGCTACACTATGCACTTTGAAAAGGGTAACCCTGTCGGGGAGCTTTTGGTAGAAGAAGTCAGGGGCAAAAAAACAGGCACAACTATAAAGTGGCGCCCCGACACCGAAGTTTTTACAGACATAAACATTCCCTTAGAGTATTATCAGGATGTTTTGAAAAAACAGGCAGTAGTAAACGCAGGGCTTAAGTTTGTTTTATACAACCAGACCCCCGACGGCTGGGATATGTACGAATACTGCTACGACAAGGGCATTATAAATTATATAGAAGAAATTGCCGACGGCAAATCCTTTACCCCTATTTTTTCATTTGAAACGGAGCGTCGCGGTCGTGACCGTGAAGACAAGCCCGACTACAATGTAAAAATGAGCTTTGCTTTTTGCTTTAACAACGAAATAAATATGATAGAATACTATCACAACTCAAGCTTTTTGGAGCACGGCGGTTCACCTGACAGGGCGGTAAAGAGCGCCTTTGTTGCATCAATTGACAAATACTTAAAGCAGACTAACAAATACAACAAAAACGAATCAAAAATCAGCTTTGTGGATGTTGCCGACAGCCTTATTTTAGTTTCAAACTCGTTTTCTACTATTACAAGCTACGAAAACCAGACCAAAAAATCTATAACAAACAAGTTCATTCAAGAGGCAATGACGGAAGTCTTAAAAGAGCAGCTTGATGTGTTCTTTATAGAAAACAAAGAAGCGGCAGAAAAAATCGCACAGCAGGTTTTCATAAACAAACGTAGCCGTGAAAGTGCAGAAAAAACAAGAATCGCAGTCAAGAAAAACTTAACAGGCAATGTTGATATGACAAACCGCATCAACAAGTTCATCAACTGCCGTACCAAGGATGTTGAAAAGCGTGAAATCTACATCGTTGAGGGTGACTCAGCTTTAGGCTCTTGTAAAAAGGGCAGAGATGCAGAGTTTCAGGCGATTATCCCCGTAAGAGGTAAGATTTTAAACTGCTTAAAGGCAGATTATGCAAAAATATTCAAGAGTGAAATCATTACAGATTTGGTGAGAGTTTTAGGTTGCGGTATCGAGATAAAATCAAAGCACGCAACAAAGGATATGACCACCTTTGACATCGACAATTTAAAGTGGAACAAAGTCATTATCTGTACAGATGCCGATGTTGACGGCTATCAGATAAGAACGCTGATACTCACTATGATTTATGTTCTGATGCCTACGCTTATCAAAGAGGGCAAGGTGTATATTGCAGAATCTCCTCTGTTTGAAATAACCTCGGGTAAGGACACCTTCTTTGCCTTTAACGAGCAGGAAAAACAGGAAATTATTGAGTCTTTAGGCAATAAAAAATATAAAATTCAGCGCTCAAAGGGTCTTGGTGAAAACGAGCCCGAAATGATGTGGCAAACCACAATGAATCCCGAAACAAGGCGCTTAATCCGTGTAACATACGACGATGCAGAAAAAACTGCCGAAATGTTTGATGTGTTACTGGGAGATAAGCTGCAGGAACGTAAAGACTATATCGCAGAATATGGTCACAACTTCTTGGACCTTGCAGATATATCATAAGAAAAAGCACTCCTGATGGAGTGCTTTTAATTTTTGTTTTGAATCGTTACGAACCATTTTTTCTCAGCCTTTTTTGAGTGCAAAAAAAATTTAAAAAAGTTCTTGACTTTATCACTTTATTGTGTTAAAGTATATCTACATTCAAAAAACTCATTTAAGGAGACATTAAAATGAAAAAGATTTTAGCACTTATTTTAACATTAGTAATGGCAGTAAGCTTAGTTGCTTGCGGCGGCACAGCAAACAAAGCAGCTGATGATGGCGATGCAGCAGCAACAAGCTACTCAAACTTAGGCGTAGCTTTAGAGCTTACATCAGAAGAATACGGTATCGGTTTCAGAAAGGGTTCTGACCTTACAGACATCGTTAACGGCTACATCAAAGAATTAAACGACGACGGCACATTGCCCGCTCTTGCTGAAAAGTACGAATTAACACTTGCTCCCATGGATGCAGAAGCAACAAACGAAGCAACAGTTAAAGATTTAGATTACATAAAGGCAAACGGCAAGTTAGTTATCGGTATCACAGACTACGCTCCCATGAATTACAAGGACGATGCAGGCAACTGGACTGGTTTTGACACAGAGTTTGCTATCGCAATTTGCGAAAAGTTAGGCGTAGAGGCTGAATTCGTAGAAATCGAATGGGACAGCAAGTTCATCGCTTTAGAGTCTAAGGCAATTGACTGTATCTGGAACGGTATGACAATTTCTGACGAAGTATTAAAGAACACAAGCTGCTCAATGGCATATGTTAAAAATGCACAGGTTGTTGTAATGGCAAAAGACAAGATTGACCAGTACAAAACAGCAGAAGATATGAAAGATCTGGTATTTGCAGTTGAAGCAGGTTCTGCAGGTGCTGCAGCAGCAGAGGAAAATGGTTTTGAGTATGTTGAAGTAACAGCTCAGACAGATGCAATCTTAGAAGTAAACAGTGGTGCTTGTGATGCTTGTATCATTGACATCACAATGGCAAACGCAATGCTTAAATAATTTTAGGATTTTAATTTTACAAATTTAAGCAAAAGACAGCAGGCAAAGCTTGCTGTCTTTGCTTGGTGTAAGGAATGGTTTTGGTATGTTTACAGAAGTAACTCTAAAGCTGCTGGAAGGCTTCGGAACTACTCTTGAAATATTTGTGCTGACGCTTGTTTTTGCCCTGCCTTTAGGGCTTATTATCAGCTTTGGCTCTATGAGCAAGTTCTGGCCCCTTAAGTGGCTTACCAAGGGTATAGTGTGGATTATCCGAGGAACGCCTCTGATGCTCCAGCTTATAGTTATCTTTTACGGCCCTGGCCTTGTGGGTACTTGGGCAACAGCCCAGATTGCCAACGGCGCTTCGGGATTTTTGATTGAATGGCTGGCAACATGGCGTGTGTTTGACAGGTTTTTTGCCGTTATGCTCGCCTTTATTATCAATTACTCCTGCTATTTTTCAGAAATTTACCGTGGCGGTATTGAATCAATCTCAAAAGGACAGTACGAAGCAGGTCAAGTTTTGGGTATGACAAAAACACAGGTGTTTTTCCGTGTTGTGCTTTTGCAGGTAGTAAAAAGAATAGTGCCCCCTATGAGTAATGAAATTATCACGCTTGTTAAGGACACATCCTTAGCTCGTATAGTTATGGTTTACGAAATCATCTGGGCGGCGCAAAAATTCATCAAGTCCGACGGTCTTTTGTGGCCTCTTTTCTACACGGCGGTTTATTACCTTGTTTTCTGCGGAGCGCTTACGCTGCTCTTTGGTTGGATAGAAAAGAAAATGGACTACTTTAAATCGTAAGGAGGGTCGATATGGCAATTTTAGAAGTAAAAGGCATTTACAAAAAATTTGGCAAAACCGAAGTTTTACGCGGTATCGACTTTTCAATGGAGGAGGGCGAAGTGCTCTCTATTATCGGCTCGTCGGGCAGCGGTAAAACCACACTCCTTCGTTCTATCAGCTTTTTGGAAACAGCGGATGAGGGAACTGTAACCTTAGACGGCGAAGTTGTATTCGATGCAAAGAGTACACTTAAAAGAAACAAAAAAGAGCAAAGGGAAGTCCAGTCAAAGTTCGGCTTTGTGTTCCAGCAGTTTAATCTTTTTCCGCAGTACACGGCACTTGAAAATGTAATGCTTGCGCCTAAGCTTTTGGCAAAAGAACAGGAAGATT
>Ga0233360_1000016_pt1 | contig 81690 bp, 53 predicted proteins | sample ElkDunMinimDraft_20_FD_180671 | JGI IMG/M metagenome (GOLD analysis project Ga0233360, IMG submission 180671) | Fecal eukaryotic communites from dung pellets of Tule Elk in California, USA - Elk Dung A0 | ecosystem: Host-associated > Mammals > Digestive system > Large intestine > Fecal | place...
CAACTTCGAGGAGGCAATCATCGGGAGTATTGAGCAGATGGCACTGCAAACGGGATGCAGGATATTCATCGTTGACAACCTGACCTATCTGTGCTGTGCCATGGAAAAGGGAGATGCCGCAGGACGGATGATGATCCAGCTCAACAACCTCAAAAAGAAATACGAGCTATCTATTCTCGTCCTGGCACATACACCCAAACGCTCCTTGGACTGTCCCATCACCTCCAACGACCTTGCCGGAAGCAAGCGCCTTTACAACTTCTTTGATAGTGTGTTTGCCATTGGCAAGAGTGCCCAAGATGGAAGCCTACGCTATGTGAAGCAGTTGAAGGTTCGCTATGGAACATACTCATACGATGCCGACAATGTCATCATCTATGAGATTGAGAAGGTCGATTGCTTCCTCCAATTTGTACACCGAGGATACTCCACGGAAAAGGAACATCTGAAGCAGTTGGGAGACGATGAATCTACCCGTAGGGACAGCCAGATACTGGAACTCTCCCGAATGGGCAAGTCGTTAAGGGAGATTGCTTCACAAGTAGGTTGCGGTAAATCAACTGTCGGTCGAGTAATCCTCCGAAGCAAGGAGAATGAAAAAGCCATCGTCCCAAGTGTCCCACCGTCCCAGCCCATAGGGGAACGGGACATGGGACAGGACGGGACACCTTGTAAAATCAAAGAAAAGGAAGCCTGACTATGAAGAACTATTCATTACAGACATACAAAGGCATAGCTACCCGTCATACTTGCCCGAACTGTGGCGATAAGCGTTCCTTTGCCTATTATGTGGACGAGGAGAATACACCTCTGCATCCGTCAGTCGGAAGATGCAACCACGAAAGCAGCTGTGGGTATCATTACACTCCCAAGCAATACTTTCAGAATCATCCCGAATGTCGTACTTCCAATGCTTCTTCTTTTGACGAACAAAAGAAAAATGCAAAGTACAATAATGCTCCGACCAAGCTATCGAAACCTACGGCCATCGGCTATGTTCCGATTCACTATGTGGAAAAGTCGAAAAGCGTACAAAGTAACTTCTTCCGCTTTCTCTCCACATTGCTTGGCAACTACTATGGCAGCAAGGCTCAGGAGGTGTTGAACCGCTTGTTGGATGAGTATCGTTTGGGGGCGACCCGTGACGGTTCAGTTATCTTTTGGCAGATAGACAAGAACGGCAAGGTGCGTACAGGCAAGGTGATGCAGTACAATCCCGAAGATGGACACCGCATCAAAGCGGAACAAGGTGCAGCCATCAACTGGATACATAGCATACTGAAAAAGCAGAAAGTATTGCCGGAGGAGTGGCAACTGTCCCAATGCCTTTTCGGAGAACACCTGCTAAGCCTATATCCCGACAAGGTGGTGGTATTGGTCGAATCCGAGAAGAGTGCCATCATCGGCTCTGCCATCTTCCCTAACTATGTATGGTTGGCGACAGGTGGCAAGAGCCAGATGAAGGAGGAGAAGCTTCGTGTGTTGAGCGGAAGAACCGTACTTCTCTTTCCCGATGCAGACGGATATACCGAGTGGAAACTGCGTGCCGATAGCATGACCTATTGCAAAGCCATCGTGTCCGACCTCATAGAAAAACACGCTACTCCGAAGCAGAAAGCCGACCACATCGATATAGCCGACTGGATAATTTTTCAGATACAGGAAGGCAAGCTCATGTGTACAGCAAACCACTTGGTAGAGGCTGAAAAAATCCTGCAACGGATGATAAAGAAGAACCCTTTACTGCAAAAGCTGATTGATGAACTCGACCTTGTATTGGTCGATGCAAGTCACATCGCAAGCGATGATAAAAGCCCTCCTTGACGGAGGAGAGCGGAAACCGAAGGCTGTAGCGGACTGACAAGGGCTTACCCTTGATATAGCCCACTATAACTACACGCTTCGCTTACGTAGTTGTGGGCTCTCCCGAGGGGATTAAGGCTTTGCCCTAATAACCCACTCAGGGCGTTTCTACCCTGAGAACCCTGAGCAAAGAGTGACCCTCTCTTTGCAATCTCCGCTTATGGGTTGTACCCCTAAGAACCCCTTGCGGTTATGAGCGGAAAGATAAAAGAAATGTTAGTCAATAACTCAAATCAAATTCAAAAAAATGGCAACAAAAAGCAGTATACATATCAAGCCTTGCAACATAACATCAAGCGAGGCTCATAACCGCAGGACTCCCGAATACATGCGTAACATCGGGGACTCCAAAATTTATATCGTTCCAGAACTCTCTGCCGATAACGAGCAGTGGATAAATCCTAGTTTCGACAATGTCGGCTTGCAGACGCATTATGACAACATCAAGCGTATGGTCAAGGAAAAGACCGGGCGTGCCATGCAGGAGAAGGAGCGTGAACGCAAAGGCAAGAACGGGAAGATTATCAAGGTGGCAGGGTGTTCACCCATCCGCGAAGGTGTATTGCTCATCAAGGCAGATACCACCTTGAATGATCTTCGCATATTTTGCGATAAATGCAACCGACGTTGGGGAATCACACCGATACAGATTTTCATGCACAAGGATGAAGGGCATTGGCTTCAAGGTGAACCCGATGCAGACGACAAGGAGAGTTTCAAAATCAATGGCAGATGGTTCAAACCGAACTATCACGCCCATATCGTGTTCGACTGGATGAACCACGAAACAGGAAAGAGTTGCAAACTCAATGATGATGATATGATGGAAATGCAGACATTGGTATCCGAGATTCTATCAATGGAGCGAGGACAATCCAAAGCCGAGACTGGCAAGGAGCATTTGGAACGTAACGACTTTATCCTTGAAAAGCAGAAATCCGAACTCCGTAACTTGGATGCCGTAAGGCGATACAAGGAGTATCAGGTGAAGGTTGCCGAGCAGGAGGTTCTGGAAGCAGAGAGTATAACACAAGCCCTACGTGATGAAGCCCTGCAAAAAGAGAAGCAGAATGAAATGCTCGACAAGGCTATCAGTGATAAACGCTCCAAACTGAACAAGGAGAAAGGAAGCCAGTTGCTCGGTGCAGTGGCAGATTGGGCAACGGGAAAGTCCAAAGCCTTGAAAGGCGATATAGAGGACTTGAAACTTGACTTGGCAGAGGCAAACGAAGCATTAGCCGAAGAACGCCAACGGACACAGGTAGAAGCAGCCAAGTTCGAAGCCTATAAGGAAACAGTTGCACAGCAGATGGAAAGTGCCGTTCGCAATGCTGTACTTAAAAAGGATGATGAGATTCGTAACTTGAAGGAACGTATATCATGGCGAAATAAGGTGCTGGATATGTTTACAAAACTCCTAATACGAAACAACGCTACCTTCAGAAATGCGATAGATATAATCATCAGCTTTGCAAAGGACACTTATCGGAGCATCTTCAGCCGAGAGGAAGCAAAGACCATTAAAAATGTGATGGAAGCCTTTGGCAAAGACAAGGAGGACTACAGAGCTATCGGAACTTTCCTCGTATTCACGGCAGACAACAAAGAATCTCTATCCAATAGCGAGTACAGCAAGGCTGTTCGCGAAGTGGATGATGTCGCTATCGGTAGATATGAGCAGGCTCAGAAGCGTGGAAACTCATTGAAGTTGTAATCAAGTGCACTTAGATGATACAATTCATTGAAAGAGTTGCAAAGGTAAGCGTGTTTTGTTGACCTTTGCAACAAATAAACCGAATAAGATTTTGGTAATCCGATAAAGGAGCCGATTCTAGGAACTCAAAAATCAATATTAACGAAACCCGTCAGCATCCTATGTGTCTGCTGGCGGGTCACTTTTATTATTAAGAGCCGACTTTACGCAGTATAATAACACAATTATTGGTCATTTATTCCATCAAATAAAGATTTCTTGTTATATTTGCAAGCGAAAAAGCTTGTAATTGACAGAAACAAGCTAATAGACTTGTAATAATAGAAAACAAGTAATATCACTTGTAAAATAGAAAAGAGTATGTATGCAACAATATCAGCCGATGTAGTATCATCAACTTCTCTCTCAAAAGATGCTATGATTGAGCTCAATGAGAGGCTGAAAAAATGTCTGAGCACTTTAGAGTTACGTTACCAAGGATTTTGGGGGCGTATTGTTAAAGGTGACTCTATAGAGTGTGTTATGGATTGTCCTGAGGACGCTTTTGAAGCAGCACTCATATTAAAGACTCTGGTCAAATCATTTGAACCAAGTGATGTTAATGATTCGAAAAGATTTAACAGATATGGGCTTCGAATAGCTATCGGCATTGGTGAAATGAAGACCATTGACCGTAATTTAGATATGATGGATGGTGATGCCATTTATCGTTCAGGACGTACATTGAGCAAACTGAAAGGAAGAGCCAAGTATTCATTTGCAATCTCAATGGAGAATGAAGAATATGAACAAGCATTGCAGGTGATACTAACCTTGGTTAATCAACTATTGAATAACGCAACGGCACGTAAATGCGAAACCCTATGTGAAAGAATACTTGCCTCTGATACCAGTAAGACTGCTGAGAAAATGGGGATATCCGTTTCTGGAGTCAATCAAACATTGAAGGATATTGGCTGGAGTGCAATAGAACAAGCAATTATTTATTACCGAAAAATAGCAAAACAACTATGATACACTATTTAATCTTCAATCTGATCATTGCCCATATCTTGGGAGATTTCTACTTACAGACCAAGAAGTCATGCGAAAACAAATTCCTTTATTCTGTTCAAGGTAAAAGTTTGTGGCTACATTCTTTGATTATAGGAGTTTTATCGTGGATAGCCATATGGGATTTTCGTGGATGGTGGCTTGCCCTTAGTATAATGGTAATACACTTTTTGACAGATTGGTTAAAGTCTTATGTGCAATCAAAAATGGGAGTTCTTACTACAAATGCCCAAAATGAAGTTATTCCGGGGGAAAACAAACGAAATGATTTGTGGATATTTCTCGCTGACCAAATTGTGCATATTGCTATAATAGTCGTGGGTGCTTACATTTGGTTTTCAGCGTACCGCCATTGGAATAACGATTGGAGCCTTCCTGAATGCTTGCAAGAATTAATCATAAATCATCCTCTAAGATTAAAGACTATGGTAGGTTTATTGTTGGCATTAAAGCCTGCAAATATCTTGATATTGCTTATTCTTGAAACTTGCAAAGTCAATGTAAACCCAACAAAAAATGATGAACACGGAAATTTCCATTCTGGAGAATTGATTGGCTGGTTGGAGCGTGGACTTATACTTGTATTTGTTATTATGTCTCAATATGAGGCCATCGGTTTTTTAATTGCGGCAAAGTCTATTCTTCGTTTTAGCGAAGCATCTAAAGGTGATGAAAAGTCAGAATATGTACTGACTGGAACTTTGCTTTCATTGGCAATTGCTCTGTGCTTAGGTATACTTGTCCTAAAAATGCAATTATAAAATCGGTATACCGACAAATTGGAAGAATGAACCACTTTGACGGTAAATAGCGAGTCTGCCAGTAAATGGCGCGAACAAGCAACGCATATTACATGCAATTCAAATTGACAATACACTGTCTGTCCTTAAACTTCAAGTTCTAACCAATATTCCCCTACGAACCTTGCAGCGAGAAATAAATGAACTGATTGCACTTGGGGTACTCGAAAAAGGAGGAACAAGAAAAAATATTATTTGGAGTATAAAGAATATGTAAAAGTAACCAAGTGCAAGGCAAAATGGTAACCAAGTAACTAAGTCGAATAGAAAAAGTAACCAAGTACCGAGTGAAAAGCAACCAAGTCGTTCTAAATAGCAGAAGCGACAAGAAAACTCATAAATAACAGAACCCGTCAGCATCCCATAAGAACTGCTGGCGGGTCGCTTTTAACGTTAGAAGAGTATTTAATTCAACAAGCCACTTTTTTTCTTATAATCTAGGAAGCGTAGATATTGATTAACTTTTGCATCAACAAATACTTGCTCGGATTGTAACCATAGGGTTTGAGCTTCCAGATAATCGGTTAAACTCTCTTTCCCTACAGTATATTGGCTACTGCTAACACGGAGATTTTCGGTTGCTGACTGTCGACCTGATTCTGCAAGGTGTAATTCATAGGCTGCCTCATCTAAATTGTTTATGGCTTGTGTTACCTCAAGTGTCATTAATTCAAGTTTTTCACTCTCTTCGGCTTGTGATTGTCTATATTGCATCTGTGCTGAACGATATTTTGCGTGAGAGCTAAGGTTGAATATCGGAATAGAGAGTTGTACCCCCACGGCAAAGTTCCAATCATTAAACAATTTACTGCCATTAAGTTGCGCCCCATTTATATAGCCATACTGCCCAATAAGCCCTATCTCTGGCAATATTTCTCCCTTTGCCATATTTACCTTTTGACGCATAAACTCGCTCTTTTGCGAAAGAAGTTGCACTTCAGGGCGTAGAGATATATCCGCATTCGCATTGTTGTAGTGTGGGATAAATATGTTATTGTCAACCTCTATTTGTGTAGTTAATGTATATCCAATGTAATGACATAAATTCATCGTTGCAAGACGTAATGCATTCTCCGCTCGTCGTAGATTAAGTTCACTCTCGTTTAACTTGACCTCTACTTTTAACACATCATTATGCGATTTAATTCCTCGCTCAAAAGCCTTATCAACTGTACGTTTCAACTCAACAAGCAATCCATTATAGGCCGTAGCAACCTTACACATCTCTGATGCTCGCACTACATTTGCATAGGCTTGTGCTGTCTCGAAAATTACCTCAGACTCCGTCAGTCTGTGGCTTTGAAGAGCTATTGACTCGCCTAACTTACCCATCTTATGACCCGCTATAATCTTTCCTCCCATAAAGATAGGTTGTTTGAATTGTACCCCTGCACTATAAACCCAATCAACACGATAATTAATATCGATTCCTGGGAAAAAAGCACCTGCTCCCGTAGGCAATCCATCCATTCCCACGACAGGCAACAAACCGCCTTCCATACCTAATGTACCCTCGGCTGTGGAATAGAGGCTACCGCCGGTCAATGCCACCGTCGGAAAGTAGTTTGATAAAGTGGCTCTTTTTTCATATTTAGCCGATTCTATCTGAAAATTAGAAGCTTCAATTCGTTTGTTATGACTCTTTGCCAATTCAAGACACTCGTCAAGAGTCAATCTCTCTTGTGCCATAGTACATATTGGCACTATGAGTAACATAAATATGATATTCAGTTTTTTCATTTCTTAATCCTTATTTTAAAAAACAATGCATAAAATATCGGCAAGTATATGAGTGTTGCGAGTGTAGAAAACAACAAGCCACCCATTATGGTCACTGCCATTGAACCGAACAAATCATCCGATAGAAGGGGTATCATACCAAGTATGGTAGTTAGTGATGCCATCATTACGGCTCTTAATCGAGAACAAGAACTCTCTATAAGTGCAGTATGAGCTTCCACTCCACTCTCTAATTGGGCACTTATCTCATCCATCAACACAATGCAGTTCTTGATGAGCATACCAATTAAACCCAATGCGCCTACAATAGCACAGAAGTTAAAAACCTTACCACTGATAAACATAGCACCGACAATTCCAACGGCCAATAGAGGAATACAACAGAGTATCACCATCGGCTTACGATAATCTTTAAAGAGCAGTATCAGAACTGCAATTATCAAAACTATGCATAGCGGATAACTCTTGAACAGATAGTGTAGCGTCTGAGAACTAGCCTCCTTTTCGCCACCCCAGCGAATGGTATATCCATCAGGAAACTCCATCTGCTCTATTTTACGCTCTATAATCTGTTGAGCTGCTTCCGTTTCAATGCCATACACAGGTGAACACATAATGGTCTGCGCTCTCTGACCATTGTGTCGAGGTATTACAGGATATTCCCACACTATCTCTACACCACTACCAAGCTCGCGCAGAGGTGTCGTTTTCATAACCTCTTCAACTACCTCTTCCCTGGAAATTACGCCACTTTTGATTTTGAGTAGCATCTCCTCAGTAAGCAGACCGCTTATATTAGGGAGTAGAGAAAAGATTGGGACATTCTCCAAATTGTCAATTGGACTGCCATCTGCTTCTTCGCATTTCAGATATATTGTATTCTCGTTGCGTCCTTCATAAAATTTGCCAATAGGTATACCTCCTGTGGCAGTTAGCAACGACATGGATATATCCTCTCTGTTGATACCTGCTCTACGAGCCAAATTTTGCTTGTAATCGACAGTGTAGCATGGTATTTTATCATCCCAATCAGTGGTAATAAGGCAGACCTCTGGACTCTGTTCCATTATATCTCGAATCTGATCGGCTAGATTATTCAACACAGCGGGGTCTGGACCGAGAACCTGCACCTCAATAGGATATTTCTTGTACATAATATTGTACTTCTTTACCTTCACATATGCATCAGGGTAGTTGGTTGAGAGATAGTTTTGAATATCTACTATATTTTCGTCAATGCTTTTTGCCGAAGTGAAGGATACTATCAACTCACCATACGACAAGGAAGGTGTAGCAATACTACGCACAAGGTTATAGCGAGCAGGAGTTCCTCCTAGGGAGGTGGTAATATCAGTTACTTCATCTCGACTTTTGAGATAAGCCTCAATTTCGGACAAATCGCGCTCAACCCTTGTATAATTGATGTTTTCAGGGAGCTTGTACTCAATGTAGAGTTGGTCATATGTCATATCTGGGAAGAACCCTTGTTTTAGATAACCGTAACCAATAATACTGCCAACAATTAAGGTTATCCCACAAATAAGCATTGACAAACGATGTCTAAGACCAAATCCAAGTAGAGAGCGTAATAAACGGTAAATCCACCCATTGTATAATTGTCCGCTCTCCTGACTTTTAGGTTGTTTGAGCCACAAACTAGCCATTAACGGAACATGGGTAAGAGCTAAAATCCAACTTAACAGTAGGCTTACGGCCATCACAATAAAGAGATCTCGGATATAAACTCCAGCCGTGTCAGGAGACATGAATATTGGCAAAAAAGCAAGTATGGCGATAAGAGTCGCACCTAACAGAGGCATTGCTGTTTTCTTGCCAATTGTGGTTAGAGCCTCTTTTCGTGGCTTGCCTATACTAAGATCCACCAATATACCATCGATAATGACTATGGCATTATCTACAAGCATTCCCATAACCAATATGAACGTCGCTAATGATACACGCTGCATAGATCCTTCAAATACACCAAGGAACAGGAATGAACCTATAACAATTGTAAGAAGACTGACCCCGATGATTACACCGCTACGGAATCCCATAGTCAGCATCAATATGACCAAGACTATAATAATGGACTCAATCAAATTTACAAAAAATGATGATAAGGCATCTGTTACTCTTTCTGGTTGATAGAAGATCTTATTATACGCAATGCCTATCGGCAGATGGCTCTTAGATATCTCTTCCAATCTCGTTTCTACAGCCTTGCCAACTTTCGTAATATCAGTTCCTGATGCAGCAGCAATAGCTATGCCCAATGCTTTTTCTCCATTGTATTTAAGCTGGTTGCGAATTGGTTCCGAGAATCCAGATTCGATATCAGCAATATCTGTCAGTCGCAATTGGTCATTCTCATGTCCTTGAATGATCATTTGACCAATCTGATCAATAGTTCTGAATCTATCAGCAACAGTTACACGTACGCGATTATCTCCATTGTCATAATATCCAGCATAGAAAATATTGTTATGACCCTTTAATGTAGCGATAACCTCTGCAGGCGATACACCGAGTGATGCCATCTTTTCAGGTAACAATGCAATGTTTACAACCTCTTCTTTTTCGCCATAAACAGTAACTCGTCCAACACCATCTATGTTTGTCAGTTCACGTTGGATAAGATTTGCATAGTCCGACAATTCACGCTCACTATATCCATCACCAGTAAGAGTATAGAACATTCCATATACAAGGTTAAAATCGTCTTGTACCTTTACTGTAACTCCATCCGGCAATGTGGATGAAGCATCGTTCACACGACGCCTTAACATGTCCCAACATTGCTCCAAATCTTTGTCCTTAGTAGTAGGATATAGCTCTACATTTAGAATTGCAACATCATTGCGAGACCAACTCTGCACATATTTCACATCGTCAATAGTTCTGATTACCTTCTCTAAAGGGTCTGTGACTTCAAGTTCCATTTCAGATGCAGATGCACCTGGGTATGTGGCTACTACCATCGCCACTTTGACCTTTATCTCTGGGTCTTCCAACTTGCTCATATCGTATGCCGAGTAGAGTCCTCCGAGCAAGAGTATGACAACTAAAAACCATACGAGGTTTTTGTTGTTAAACGCCCACCGTCCAAAATCTATCATAACATTCCTCCTATATTAGTTGCACTCTTTGATTGCAATGGTTTTACTTTTTGATTATTTTTTAGGTTCTTTACTCCAGCTGTAACAATAATATCTCCATATACCAGACCTTCTGTTATTGTAGCAGTTCCGTTAAGGTGCAATGACGAAACGATAACCTGACGAGGTTCTACAACTTCATTTTTATAAATCCACACATAACTTTTGTCATTATGGCTGAATAATGCACTCGCAGGAATAGTGACTTCACTTGAGTTCTGATTTTTAAAAGTAGCATTCACCATTGCAGACATCCCTACGGTTGGCTTTACTTTTATAGAGTCTGGCAATGTCAAACGAACGGAGTATAATTGATTAGCGTTGGCATTAGGGCTTACGCTGACCATTGTTAAGGCAATAGGCTCATCGTGAAAATCGAATTTTACAGAGAATGATTCAACGTCTGCTAATCTCTGATATGTTGATGCTGGTACATAAATCTCAACCTCTGGCATATCAGATGATATAACAGTCATAATAGGCATACCCGCACTAACAATAGTAGGAGGATCAAACAGACAAGTTTTGACAAAGCAATTAAACGGTGCATAAATCTTAGTATCCGCAAGTTGATTCTTAGCATTCTCATACTTTGCTGTAATCTGCTGTAATCCGTAACGGGCTTTATCATAATCACTTGGTGTAGCCACACTATCAGCATACAAGGCAAAGACTCGTTCAGCCTCAGCTTTTATACCAAAGTATTCTGGTTCTACGGCTTGTAACTGTAACTCATAATCGCGAGAATCCATTTGGGCTATCAACTCTCCTTGCTTAATGTATTGTCCTTCCCTGACATATAACCGTTGTAGTGTTCCACTTACCTTAAATGCGATATTGACTTCTTGTGAAGCCTTTATTTTGGCAGGGAACTGTAATATTTCCTGATAAGTGGAACTTTTGATAGTATCTATCTTTACCCATCCACCTTCATTTGTGGCTTTTTGATCATTATGGCAACTACTTAGCCCCATAGTGACAACCACAATACACAACTTAAATAAAACCTTTTTCATCTTAATATTATTGATTTTGTAATTTAGTGCAAAATTAGTGTTATGATATGTCTCTATTATGTACAAAATTTACACTAATATGTGCAATATGTTTGTTTTTGCAATCTTTAATGCTTGTTTTTAATCTTATTTTGGTATTTTTGTACGAAATATTGAATGAAATAAAATTAAGTTAAATATAATGGATAATATTCATAGTATCGAAATTATTGATGTAACGAAAGATTTTGTAGATAGCAAATATCCAGTTATACATAGCGACAAGAATGGATTTCTCTTATGCAAACAAGGGAGTATTCAACTATTACTTGATGATAGTACTTTTAACATCAATGCGGGTGACTTATATATTTACCCACCATTCTCGCAAACCTTTATAAAAGAGGTTAGCTATGATTTTTTAGGTGTGGTTGGTATTGCGGATTTTGACTTTGTTTTATCCACTATCATTCAGGTTTCAAATACCCAACAACATATATACATCCGCAGTAGACCTTGTGTTACCTTGAATCAACATCAGCAACGAAACATAGAAGAACTTATATCTGTAATGAAAAATAGAATTGCTGAGATCGATCGCCCATTAAGAGCACAAATCTTATCAGCATTGGTGCAAACCGTATGCTTTGAAATTTTAGATGCATATTTAGACGGTTTGAGTATTAGTCCCTTATATCAAAATCAACGAGATAAGATATTTCATAGATTTATTCAGGATTGTTTTATGCATTTCAAGAAACATAGAGAAGTAAAATTCTATGCGGAGTTGCAACACTTGACTCCTCGATATTTTTCAACTGTAATACGTGAAGTCTCGGGGAAGACGCCTATGGATTGGATAAATCTCTCTATTATCACCGAGGCAAAGAAATTGCTTGTGACCCCAGATCTTAATATCAAGGAAATTGCCATACAACTGAATTTTGAAGATCAATCACTTTTTGGAAGATACTTTAAACGCATCACGGGATTATCACCTTCGAACTTTAGAGCCAAACAAAATATAGCATGTAAGCGCCATTGAATTTTGTTATGAGAGTGCAATTCTTATATTCTTTGAGTTGCGAAATAAAACATCATCCGTTTACCCTCTTTTGTCGGATGCAAAGGTAGCCAAACCTCTTTTAGAATAAGAAAAGGTCAGGCGGTAAACCGTTTGGAGCAGTTTCTTCCTCCGTTGGAGAGTAAACAGCTCCAAAACCTTTTCCTATTCATCGGCTTGGCTTGGATCAGCATCCGGCAACGGAGATAAACGACTGACGAAATAGTAGCACCAAAGAACAGCATAGACGAAAGGTCTCTACTTGATAGCCTATCATTCAACCTGTTCTTAAATCTTTCAGTGGCTTATTATTTTCGACAGAGAGAAATTTGGCAAGCGGCAGATTTCACTCCCTCCAAAATAATAGATTGATAAGAGTGTGCTTTTGCTGTTCTTGGAATTTATCGTACCTTTGTGCCGAATACGTGGAATGATGGAAACATCAAACTGCAAAAAGCACAGAAAAGAGAAGAAACGCCCTTTATTGATACGCTTTGAGCGTTAAGAAACAATAAAAATGTTAAATCTTCACCTTTTAGAATGCACCGTTAAAGGTTATGACCATATTTCTGACTTATTATTCGCAAAATATTGAGTAATAACTGGTTGTAAATACAATCTTTGTAACAATCTAAAATCAATATTCATCAATAGCATAGAGGCTTGGTGCAGAATTAATTTCAGTGCCCCTAACGCCAATCCTCTCTACTATGGCAAGTATTTATTTTTAAATGAAGACATCGTAACCAATTTAATAATTCCTAGTAACGTAACTAAAATTGGCAAATGGGCTTTTTATGGTTGCAAAAGTTTAGCGATTATCACCATACCCGAGAGTGTTACAAAAATCGAAGAAAATGCTTTCAAGGGATGTTGTAACCTTAGACATGTATCTATTCCTAAGAAAAGTACAAAGTTGCTCAAACTAGCTTTTGGTGAAGAAAAGTCTATAGTTGTGAACGGCAAAGAAAAGAAATATAAATTATAGATTTATTAATTAAGAGTTTATCAATGATTAAAATTTAAAAATTATGGAAACAACCAAAGAGCAGAAAGGTAGTAATTTAGGAAGAGTTTTACGAGGAGCTTTAATAGGCTGGCTCCTTTTTACAACGCCTGTTGTAGCATGCGGCACAATATCATGGAACATGAATATGGGAACCTGTCTATCCGATCCTATTACATGGCTAATTTCCATACCAGGATTATTATTCGGAGCAATTGCTGGAATTCTAATGAATAACAGAGAGAAAAAAGACAATTCTGTAGTAATTAAAAACGAAGAATCATTTGAATCAAAAATAAAAGGATTAAAAAATCTCTTGGATGAGGGATTGCTCACCCAAGAAGAATTTGACGAACAGAAAAAAAAGATATTAAACAGCTAACAACAAATGTACCCGTTACGGCGGATATGCCCTATCCGCCGTATCTGAGTATTAGGATTTGTGACCTGAGAAAACACACAAAGTTCACAGAAGGTTTTCGAAGAATAGGCCTTCTGTGGAATTATAGCCTTAGAAAACTCCGAGAACGTTATCTACTAATATATCACCAGCCCCACCAAAGCTCCTAAGCCTATTACGGAGAAGGGACCGAGTTTCTTGAGGTACAGGGCGATGAAGGCGACGATGCAGATGACAAAGCTCTTCCAGTCGATGAAGTTCTCGGGGGTGGCCAGGCTGAGGGCAGCGGTACCGATGAGACCCAGCACGGCGGGACGGAGACCACTCATCACGCCACGGAAGATGGGGTGGTCTTTCCAGCGATTGTAGACCTTGGCAAGCAGCAGCACGATGATGAACGAGGGAAGCACCACGGCAAAGGTGGCGGTGAACGATCCGAGGATACTCATGAACTCTGACGCTCCGGCCTTGGCCAGCACTTCGTAACCGATGTAGGTGGCCGAGTTGATGCCGATAGGACCTGGGGTCATCTGTGAGATGGCAACGATGTCGGTAAAGGTGGTGTCATCAATCCAGCCGTGCACCGTGACCACCTGGTTCTGGATGAGCGAAAGCATGGCATAGCCACCGCCTATGGTGAACATGCCGATGAGGAAAAAGGTCAGGAACAACTCTACGTATATCATAATATTAATCCCGAATTATGAATTATTAATTATGAGTTGTCCGTTGTCCATTGTCTGTTGTCTGTCGTCCATTGTACCAACTGATGAAAGCGGCAACGACGATGACACATATCAATATATATATAGGCGACACGCTGAGGAGGCACACGAGCACCATCGACGCTATCCAAACCATCCACGACCACCAGCGCATCTTGGTAGCCTTGAGCATGTCGATCATGGGTACACCGATAAGTGCCACCACGACGGGACGAATACCCTTGAAGGCCTTGATGACATAGGGATTGTCCTTGAAATTGGTGAAGAACATCGCCACCAGCAGGATGATGAGGAAGGGGGGCAAGCAGCTGGCAATGGTGGCCACCACACTGCCCTTGGTGCCACGTAGACGGTGACCGGTAAGGATAGAGATGTTGACGGCAAAGAGTCCGGGTGCCGTCTGTGCCAAGGTGATAATGTCTACAAAGTCTTCATCGTTCAGCCACCCGCGTTGCACGAGCTCGCTCTTTATCGCCGCTATCATGGGGATGCCACCACCTATCGTGAAGGCACCAATCTTTCCGAATACAAGAAATATCTGCCAAAGGCTTATCATGAATGTACCTATTATTTTTGCGAGTGCAAAGGTACAACAAGCCCGGAAAATAAAAAAACAAACGATTTATTTTGTCGTCCTATCTGCATATTGTACCTTTGTAGCTTAAAGTAAAAAGATTGTATGAACCGACTACTCGTCATTGACCGCGACGGCACTATTCTCGTGGAACCGCCCGTGGATTATCAGATAGACAGCATAGCCAAGACAGACTTTGTACCTGGCGCTATCAGTGGCATGAAGGTACTGAGCACCCTTGGCTACCAATTGGTGATGTGCAGCAACCAGGACGGCCTCGGCACTGCCAGTTTCCCCATGGAGGACTTCCTGCCCCCACAAGAGATGATGCTCAAGGTGCTCGCTTCGGAAGGCGTGCGGTTCGACGATATCCTCATCGACCCCACCATGCCCGAGGAGAATGCTCCCACGCGCAAACCAGGAATAGGCATGTTTGGCAAATACCTCACAGGCGATTACAACTTGGCAGAGAGTTACGTGATTGGCGACCGCCTCACCGATGTGATGCTGGCCAAGAACCTCGGTGCTCGCGCTATCCTGTTGCAGTCGCCCGAGAGCGTTGCCGATGCACTTGACGAGCAAGGCCTCACTGAGACATGCGCCCTGTGCACCACCTCGTGGAGCGAGATTGCCGAATATCTGCGCCGCACACGCCGCATAGCCTCAACAGAGCGCAATACCCGCGAGACGAAGATTGCCGTGACCGTAGACCTCGACGGACATCTGCCCACAAGCATCGATACGGGACTGAAGTTCTTCGACCACATGCTCGACCAGATAGCCCACCATGGCAGTATCTCACTGCAGATACAATGCCAGGGCGACCTCGAGGTAGACGAACACCACACGATGGAGGATGTAGCCATCGCCCTCGGCAACACTCTACGAGAGGCATTGGGCGACAAACGTGGCATCGAGCGCTACGGCTTTGCCCTCCCCATGGACGAGTGCAAGGCGCTCGTACTCCTTGACCTTGGCGGCCGTATCGACTTTGATTGGGATGTCACCTTCACCCGCGAGTATGTGGGCGACACACCCACCGAGATGTTCCGCCACTTCTTCTATTCGCTCTGCGCAGCCATGCAGTGCAACCTCCACATCAGCGCTCGCGGCGACAACAACCATCACCTCATCGAAGGAGTATTCAAGGCCTTTGCCCGCAGCTTGCGTGCAGCCCTGTACCGACAACCATTCAACTATAACCTGCCCAGCAGTAAAGGAGTATTATGATAGCCATAGTAAACTACGACACAGGAAACATACGTTCAGTGACCAACGCCTTGGCCCGCGTAGGTTGCACCGACTGGGTGTATACCGATGACAAGCGCCTGCTCACCACAGCCGACAAGGTGATACTGCCAGGTGTGGGCGAAGCATCCACCGCCATGGCCAAGCTCGCCGAGCGTGGTCTCGACACCCTCATCCCTACCCTAACGCAGCCCGTACTGGGCATCTGCGTGGGCACCCAACTGATGTGCCAAAGCAGCGAAGAGGGTAACGCAACGTGTATGGGTATCTTCCGTACGAAAGTGAAGAAGTTTGTCAGTCTACAAACGACAGACAACAGCCAACAGTCAACACTGGATAGCCAACTTTCAACTTTCAACTTTCAACTTTCAACTTTGAAAGTTCCCCACATGGGCTGGAACCAGATCACTGCCCTACGCACACCGCTTTTCAATCATATTGACGAAGGAGCCTACATCTACTACGTCCACTCCTACTATCCCGAGTTGTGCGATGACACCATCGCCACCTCCCACTACATTAACACGTTCAGTGGGGCTCTTGGCCGCGACAACTTCTTCGGCACACAATTCCACCCGGAAAAGAGCGGAGGCGTAGGAGCGCAAATCCTTAAAAACTTTCTGGAGTTGTAGGCATACATAATTGTCATTCCCCTAATGGGATAATAAAAGGAAGGGATATGCAAGAAAAAGAATGCTACACACCCTCTTTTGCTTTAGTTTGCATTTCTCCCTCACGCGAAACGATATCCGCTGCCGTACCCTTAACCACATCCCTTATCCCCTATGAATATAGATGCAAAGCGTCAATATTGATTATTAACAATTATTAACTAATAAAAAAAAGGGGGGGGTAAAACGAGGGATTTCCGTATCTTTGTATTCAACAATAAGCTTTACGAAACAAGGGACGAATTTCGGCTATAGACAAGGGAAATAGAAAAAAAATGAAAGATTTGCTGAAATTCTTTCTTTTTTCAAAATCTTTTCAGAATTAGTTCCTATTTTTACAGCCGAAAACGCCCGTAAGGCGTGAAGGCCTTGATAGAGCAAATTGAAACCCAAAACAATAGTAACACACAGAAAAAACTTTAATGACTAAGAACCAGCTTATGAGAATCAGAACTTTACTTTTCGGCCTAATGATGCCGATGGTAGGATTTGCACAGACCTACGACTTGCCCAACCCGGACAATGTGCCTGCACCGTGTCACCCTGTGCCCCACAAGCGACAGATTTTATGGAACGAGACGGAGTTTTACGCCTTCTTCCACTATGGAATGAACACCTTTACCGGCCTTGAGTGGGGCTTTGGTAATGAAGACGAGAAAACCTACGCTCCCTTGGGCAAGCCCGACCCCGAGCAGTGGGTGACCTCAGTGAAGGCTGCCGGCATGCGCGGCGGTATTGCCGTGGTGAAGCACCACGACGGCTTCTGCCTGTGGCCCACAGCGACTACCGAGCACAGCATCAAGAATTCGGGTAATGAGTATGGCCGCACGACCAATATCCCTGAACTGTTTGCTCAGGCAAGCACCAAGCACAACATGAAGTATGGCTTCTACATCTCTCCATGGGACCGCAACTCGGCCCATTATGGTAAGGACACCTATGTGACCGAAGTATTCCTCAAACAATGTGAGGAGTTGGCTGAGTATGGCAGCGACCAGTTCGAGATGTGGTTCGACGGCGCCCGCGGTGGCGATGGCTACTACGGTGGCGAGGGCGGCAGCCGCAATATCGATGCCGAGATCTACTACGACGTTCCCAACCTGCGTGCCCGTGTACACCGCATTGCCCCCAACTGCATCATGTGGGGTGTAGGTGGCGAGGCCCGCTGGATTGGCAACGAGTCGGGCTATGCCGGTGAGAGCAACTGGGCCATGACGGACTACCTGTCCGAGACCGTTGTACGCGAGGAAGGCGACATCAACGGATGGTTCTGGAACCCCGGCGAGAGCGACGCCAAGGCTACCAGTGGCGGTTGGTTCTGGCATCAAGGCGAATGGATACATAGCGCCGAGCGCCTGTTCCAGATGTACCTCGAGACCGTAGGCCGCAATGCCACGCTCATCCTCAACTGTCCGCCCGACCAGTATGGCGTGCTCCCCGAGCATACGGTGAACAGATTGGTGGAATTAGGTCAGATGCTTCACCAGCGCCTGGCAGTACCCGTGGAGGGACTCAACGCTCCAGCTACCGACCTGGCCAAGACAGCCACCATTACCGTGGACGACACCCGTGACGGAGGCACCAATGGTAACTACGGGAAGGACAACCTCACCGATGGCAATAAGGAGACCTACTGGGGTACCAATGATGGCGACCTCGACGCTACCATCACGCTCACCTGGGAGACTCCACAGACCATCCGCTACTTAGTGATGCAGGAGCCCATCAAGTTGGGACAGCGCATCAAGGACTTCAAGATTGAGTACAGCGAAGACGGTTCCACATGGACCGAACTCTGCCCCAACATGCAAACCACTACCGTGGGCTACAAGCGCATCATCCCCCTCAACGGCAGCACCAGCAGCAGCTACGGCAACGGATACAGCGCCAAGCAGTTGCGCATCACCATCCTCGACAGCCGCGCCTGCCCCTTACTCTCTAACTTGAATGTATACTAAACAGAAACATCAACACTAACCATAAAAAACAGGAAACAAAATGAAAAAGAATATCATCCTTTCTGCTGCGTTGATGTTTTTCGGACTCACCGCACAGGCACAGACCACGATAACATTCGACACGGACGACTACGAGGCCATCAGCGTGTACGACTCATGGGAGGAGAGCCCCTTCCGTGCCGAGACCCCTATCATCGACTGGGAGGCTGGCGTGGTAGCCAACCCCGACACCAAGGTTGACGAAGTACTGGGCAAAGCCCCCAACACCACCGGCAACGTAGTGAAGCTGCGCCGCAGCCGCCACGGGAGCAACACCTTCGGCGTGCGCATCGACCTCAAGGAGCCTATCCGCCTGACCAAGCAGCTGCAGTATATCCACATCATGACCTACCTCAAGGACAAGCCCGCCGAAAGCCGCATGATGGTGATCGGGCTCGGCAAGCGTATCGAGGAGAGCTGGAACTGGCAGACTGGCGAAGACGAACAATTTTGGGCCACCACGACCAGCAACATCAAGCCCAAGGAGGGTTGGCAGGACATCGTGGTCAGCTTCAAGGGCTTCTCCTACTCCAAGGAGGAGAATGCCAACAGCGGTATCGACATCCACTCGCTCGTCATCGTACCCGACGTGCGCTCACCCCATGCCGACGCTGCTGACTGGTATGCCTACATTGACGAGATCGTCATCGACAACACCCCCGACAAGCGCTTCTCGACCGACAAGTATGCCCTCACCTATGAGAAGGATGCGGCCACCACACGCGACGACCGCAAGCTCAACAGCGTAGGCCTCACCTCGGCAGATGTCAGCTACTCATCGGCAGCCATCAACGGCAAGGTATATAGCGACAATACAGCCAAGAGCGTGTTCTCAGCCAAGGCCGGCACTGAAGTGCAGCCCACATTCGGCTACTCGGGCAACTGGATGAGTGGTTATGTATATGTAGACTGGAACAACGATGGCCGATTCGACTATGAGGTTAATGCGGACGGCACACCTGCCGTTGGCAGTGAAATCGTAAGCTACAGCGCTGCACAGATAGACGGAACATGGTACAAGAGCGACGGCACCACAACGGCCAACGGCAACACCATTGGTGCTGGTGTACCCAAGTTTACCGTTCCGGCTGGAACCCCGACCGGTCTCTATCGCATGCGCTACAAGGTGGACTGGGACAACCGTAACCCCGCAGGAGCAAACGACATCATCTCGAATGGTGGAGGATACATCGATGTCATGCTTGACGTACATGGCGATAACGTAGCCGTGAATGCATCGCAGCTCAATGGTGATATTAAATTGGCTGTAGACGAAAGCGCCCTGCAGAACTACAGTGCTGCTTACGGGCAACCTCTGAAGGTGAAGATTGTGCCCGCTCCCGGATTCGTGCAGTATGGCTTTATCCTCAAGTATGGATACAATGTGAACGCATCGCAGCAGCTCGACGATAACGGCAACCCCAACTGGGTGGAGGTGAGCGTGCCCTACAGCGTCATCAATGGCGACGGCACCTACGACATCCCTGCTGAGTATATGCGCGGTAGCCAGGTGAGCATCAAGGGTGACATGCAGCAGGAGCAGCTCTACACCGTAGAGGTCACCGGCCTCCCGGACAACACGCTCGGCGGTGCCGTGTATGCCAATATCGAGACCAAGGATGGCGGCACCATCCGCGCCACCCAGTTCTTCTCTGCCGAGCAGGTGACCCCCGCCACAGTAGAGAACTACGATGGCGCAGTAGCCCTCGAAGACCGTAAGGTAACGATAACCTATACCTTGAGCGCTAAACCGTACAAGGAGGTGGCCTCACTCTCGGAACTGAAGAACTACAAGCTCTATCAGATCAAGTCCAAGAACAACATGGGATATTGGGCATATAACAGCACCATCACCAACGAGTATGTCAGCGTGCGAGGTGCGAGCAGTTTCCCAAACGGCGAGCCCAGCAATGAAGCCACCGTTGCTAAATATAAGGAGGAAGTAAGCCCTTTTGACGAGACCACTGTGTGGCGTATCATCCTCGAAGAGGGCAAGTACTACCTATATCAACCCGAGCGCAAGGCTTATTTGACACGCAGTGGAAGAGACTATAAGTTCACGGAGACCAAGACCGCACTTGACGGCATACGCGTCAATGAGGGTAACCACGCAGGTACTTTCAGCTTCCATGCAGGAGGCGGCTACAACGATGAGTCTATCTATTTTGCATGCATCGCAAACAACGAAGCCACAACAGCTCTGCGCAACTGGACCTGGAACGATCACGGCTCAGTGATACAAATCATCGAGAATCCCAACGTGTATACTATCGAGTATACAGTGGAGATTACCGGCCATACCCATGGTAGAGTCATCTTTGATGACACTGAGTATGCCAATGGCTCAACCGTCACCGTCACGGAGTTCCTTACTGCCGCTGATGTGGAGGTGAAGACAATAGTCAACCACACCTCAGAGGTGACCGTCGATAAGGAGAACGGTAGAATCACTGTAGTGTACACCCCACCCACGGTGGTCACATCCATCAACCCCGAGATGTTCTATACGCTTGAGTGCCGCTCAGGGGCGGTCCATAACACCGCGCGCTTCATAGGTGACAATGGTACGGTAATCAATGGTCAGTCAAGCACACCCACCTATTTCATGTTCGAACCTGCTGAAATAGATGGGACTTACTATATCAAGAGCGTAGTGTCGGGTAGGTATATCAACAGTGATGGAACCAACCTTTCTGCCAGCACCACGAAGAACACTGCCTGGACATTTGGTGTGGGCGGAAAAGACAATGTCACAGGCGTAGTTACTTTCGGACTCACCGGCGACAAGTACCTCAACAATAACGGCACCAAGTGTACCGACGGAACCATTACAAACCTGCAGCCAAACTCCCACTCAGGTGGCCCTGGCAGCGGCAATGCCTGCTCCCTGTGGGAGATGTGCGAGTTTGAGCCTACCTACAACGACTATCTGGTGACCGTGCTTGGCGATGCCTCAGCTACCGTGACTTTCGATGGACAGGAGTTTGAGAATGGGGCTACCATCCGAACTCTCAATTATATTCTGAAGGATGACATTACCCCTGCCGAAGTAGAGGGTAAGATGACCATTGTCAACATTGACGGCACTACCATCTACGTCAGCTACATAGACCAGAACACCCCGTTCTATACCATCCGTCATCATGGAGGTAGCTATGTCAGCCTCAATGCTGCCTATACCGATGGCAACGGTAACCTCAAGCTGACCAACAGCACAGCCGTAGCAGATGAGACGGGGTATTGGGCATTCGTGAGCCAGGATGGTGGCGGATTCAAGATCTACAACTACACCACCGGCCTCTACAAGGTATTGGGCATGACCGACAGTGAGGCCAATGCCCGCGCATCGATGGTGGCTCATGACAACACCACCCACACCACCACATTCTATGGCACACTGAACTTAGAAGACAACAGCACCGCAAGCTACATCCGTATGGCCAACGATGGCAACAACTACTGGAACAAACGCGGTGACTACTTGGCCTTGTGGAACAGCAGTGACGCTACAGGTAGCGACACCGGCAGTAGATTCTACCTGACAAAGATTACCCCCGAAACAGTCACCATCGGCGAGCACGGCATTGCCACCTTCTACTCCAACACATCGGCACTGATCCCTGAGGGCGTGACAGCCTATGTGGCCACCACAGCCCCCGTGATGAACGGCAAGGAGGGTACCATCACCATGACTGAGATTGCCGACGGCATCATCCCCGCCAAGACCGGTGCCGTGCTGCGTGGTACAGCCGACACCTACAACTTCGAATACACCTCCCAGGCAGGCACCCCCGTCACAGGCAACCTGCTCCGTGGCTATGCCGGCAATGCCGAGCATCAGGAAGTTGCCCTCCCCACCGATGGTAGCACCAACTATGTGCTCGCAGTCGAGAACGAGAAGGCAGGCTTCTACCGCAAAGAATCATCCTTCAACGTCTACAACCACAAAGCATACCTGAATGTACCGGCGACACAAGGCGTACGCTCACTCACCATCCGTTTCGGCGATGACGACACCACAGGCATTGAGATGACAACGGACTACAGATTACAGTCAACAGCCATCTACGACCTCATGGGCCGCCGCGTCGAAAAAATGGAGAAGGGTATCTACATCGTGAACGGAAAGAAAGTTGTAAAGTAAGTTTATAAACCTAAAGACCTAAACAAAATGGATAAGATAGCATATATCGCCCCCACCATGGAGGCTATGAACATCGAGGCTGCAGAGATGATAGCCACCTCAAGTGCTACAAATACATTCGAGATTTCAGATGATATCACCGACGCTGATGCCAACATGACCAACGGACGTCGTGGTACATGGGGGAATCTGTGGAACAAGAAATGACGTGAACGCCCCTACGAGGCGCAAGGACATGAGGCATACCTATGACTCGCAAGAAAAAGTGTAAAACTTTTTCAAATGATTTATAAGAGAAGTCTATACCGTAAGGTGTGGGCTTCTCGTTCATTACAGGCCCAAACAAGAGCAGAAATAATCAATCTTAATCTCTGCCGAGTGACAAGGAGGAAAATATAATTAAAGAAATTTGCGTTTTCTCTTGGCTTGCACTAATTTTGTCGATGCATACAAAAGTATTAGTAGAGAATGATCAATATAATCCCTGCCATAGACCTCATCAACGGCAAATGTGTGCGCCTTACCAAAGGTGACTACAACCAAAAGAAGCAGTACGATGCTTCACCACTCGACATGGCACTGCGCTATCAGGACGTAGGCATACGGTGTCTGCACCTCGTAGACCTCGATGGAGCCAAGAGCAGTAGTCCCCACAACCTGCACGTATTGGAAGAGATTGCCACGCGCACCTCACTCGATATAGAATGGGGTGGCGGCATCAAGAGCGATGAAGCCTTGCGCGATGCCTTCAACGCTGGTGCCCACCACCTTATCATAGGTAGCGTGGCAGTGAGCCAACCCGAGTTGTTTACCCATTGGCTTGAACAGTACGGAGGCAACCGCCTCATCCTCGGTGCCGATGTCAACGATGGCCGCGTGGCCATCCATGGATGGTTGGAGCAATCGGAGCAGACCATCGAGGAACTTATTGACCGCTTCCGTCCCCACGGGCTACGTGAGGTCATCTGTACCGATATCTCCAAGGACGGCATGCTGCAGGGGCCATCCTTTGACCTCTACACCCGCCTACAAACGGCATACCCCGAGCAGGACATCATCGTGAGTGGCGGCATCAGCACCATGGACGACATATACCGTCTCAATGAGATGAACCTGCGCCACGTTATCGTAGGGAAGGCAATCTATGAGGGACGGATTACATTGGAAGAGATAAGAAGAGGCCTCTCCTAACTCCTTCCAAGGAGGGGAATTACTGAGTCCTCCCCAATTAATAATGAAGTGTATAATAAATAAAAAACTCCCGTGATGATTATTCACCCCTCCTTCGGAGGGGAAGGGGAGCCACAAATAAGAAGATGTTAGCCAAACGTATCATACCCTGCTTAGATGTCAAAGATGGGCGCACAGTCAAGGGTATCAATTTCGAAGGACTACGCGATGTAGGCGATGCTGTCGCTCTCGGTAGCAAGTATGCCAGCGAGGGAGCCGATGAACTCGTCTACCTCGACATCAGTGCCACCCAGGAGGAGCGCAATACCTTCACTCACTTGGTGAACCGCATCGCCGAGTCCATTGACATCCCCTTCACCGTAGGTGGGGGTATCAGCACACTGGACGATGCAGCCCGACTGCTCGATGCCGGTGCCGACAAGGTGAGCATCAACAGTGCTGCCATACGCAACCCGGGCCTCATTGACGAGATTGCCTCGAAGTATGGTTCGCAATTTGTAGTCATCGCCATTGATGCCCGCCTTACCGACGGCCAGTGGTTGGCGACCACGCATGGTGGCAAGCGCAATACAGACAAGGAGCTCTTTGCCTGGGCACATGAGGCACAGGAGCGCGGGGCAGGCGAACTGCTGTTCACCTCAATGAACCACGACGGCACACGCCAAGGCTATCCCTGCGACACCTTTGCCCGATTGGCCCAACACCTGCGAATCCCCATCATCGCTTCGGGCGGAGCCGGCAGTATCGACGACATTGCCGATGTGCTCACACACGGTCGCGCCGATGCTGCTCTTGCAGCCAGCATCTTCCACTACGGCGAAATACCGATTCCTGTGCTCAAACAAGCACTCAGCGAACGGGGGATAGTAGTGAGAAGATAGGCGGCCTCCCTTAGGGATATAAGCTCTTCGACAATCTCCTATAAAAAAATAAGAACAACTAAAAACAATAATAATGCAATTCCAAGAATTCAACCTCAGCAAAAACGCCGACGGACTCCTGCCCGTCATCATCCAGGATGCCGACAGCCTCAAAGTGCTGATGCTCGGCTACATGAACCAAGAAGCTTTCGAGAAGAGTCAAGCCGAAAGGCGCGTCACCTTTTATAGCCGTAGTCGCCAGACCCTATGGACCAAAGGCGAGACCAGCGGCAACTATCTGCACATCGTAGATATGTTTATGGACTGCGATGGCGACACGCTCCTCATCATGGCCCGCCCCGACGGTCCCACCTGCCATCGCGGCACCGTAGCCTGTTTTGACACCCGCGACAACGAGGGTTTCCTCGGTACACTCGAAGCCTGCATCAAAGACCGCCACGCCAAAATGCCCGAAGGCTCATACACCACCTATCTCTTCAACAAGGGTGTGAACAAGATTGCCCAAAAAGTGGGCGAAGAGGCTGTAGAAACCGTCATCGAAGCTATCGACGGCAACCGTGAACGCTACCTCTACGAAGCAGGTGACCTGCTCTACCACCTCCTCGTACTCACCGAGCAGATGGGCTGTTCACTTTCAGACCTCGAAGACGAGCTGGCCAAGCGACACAAATAAAGGAGACCACCTTCTTTCTTATCGATTTGGCTGACAGCTAACCAATTCCACAAATGCGCTACCAACATAAAAATAAGCCCTACTCAAGAAAAATTTCAAGTAAATTATTTTCTTAATTGAAGAATATTGTGTTCCTTTGCAGATAATTAATTGCAATAGAACTAAAAAACGATAATATTATGAATGATTTTTTGAAAAACTTAGGTCTCATCCTTGTTGTTATTGCAGCCATCGTATTAGTACTCAGCTATTTTATGGGGTGGAATAACATCAATGGAGTTCAGTTCGGTGCATTTGGCGCCATGATTGTAGGAGTCGTACTATACATTATCCTCAACAAGAAGTTCCAATAAAAGAGACTAAACACAAAAATAAAAGCGAGAACACTTGAGTGCTCTCGCTTTTACTTTATACACAACCCATCAGGCCTCTACGTTTTCAGGGATGATTAGCTTATACCCCTTGCCATGAATATTGATAATTTCGATAGACTCGTCTTCCTTCAAGTGCTTGCGCAACTTAGTGATATATACATCCATGCTGCGTGCATTAAAGTAATTGTCGTCAATCCAGATAGTCTTCAGAGCAAAGTCGCGCTGTAGTATCTCATTCGAGTGAGCACACAACAGTGCCAGCAGTTCTGACTCTTTTGTAGTCAGTTTGTTCTGCCGTCCGTCAATCGTCAACAACTGCTTTTGGGTATCAAAGGTAAAGCGGCCAATCTTATACATGCTACTCTCCTTGCTCTTCTTGCCACGTACACGGCGCAGGATGGCTTCGATACGGAACGTAAGCTCCTCCATGCTAAAGGGTTTGGTCAGATAATCATCGGCACCAATCTTGAATCCCTCGAGCACATCCTCCTTGAGGGTCTTGGCCGTGAGGAATACAATGGGGATCTCTGCATTCACCTGACGTATCTCTTGTGCCAATGCGAATCCATCCTTCTTGGGCATCATCACATCCAGCACACACAAGTCATACTTATTTTTCAAAAAAGCCTTATAGCCAGCCTCGCCATCAGGAAACAGCTCTGCGCTATATCCCTTTGCGTTCAAATACTCTCTTAGAAGCATGCCAAGATTCTCATCATCTTCGCATAGCAAAATACTTAATTTTTCGCCCATAGTCACTTACTATTTAATAAAGGTAATACAATTATAAACTTTGTTCCCACGCCAAGTTCGCTCTCGGCCCGTATAGAACCCCGATGATCCTGTATGACTTTCTTCACATACGCGAGTCCAAGACCGAAGCCCTTCACGTCATGCACGTTCCCTGTATGCACCCGATAGAAACGGTCGAACACACGCTTCAGGTTGTCTTTCTTGATACCTATACCGTTGTCCTGAATAGAGAGACAAAACTTGCCGGCCTCGTTCCATGTGCGGATGGTAAGACGCAGCGGTTCATCGTCACGCTTATACTTCACCGCATTGTCCAGCAAATTGAAGACGACATTGGTAATGTGCATCTCATCGCCCATCACAATCGGCCTCGCAGCGTCCAGATGCGTCACTATCGTTCCTCCGTTCTTCTCCACCTTGAGTGCAAAGGTATTCACCACACCTGTCACCAACTCGTTGACATCGAGCTCGCGTGTCTTCAAGGTAGCCTTCTGCTCATCGAACAGCGATATCTGGAGCACCTTCTCCACCTGAAACCGCAAGCGCTTGGCCTCATCATTGATGACACCAGTCACATGCTGCATCATCTGCGGTGATTTAGACACAGAGTCATCTGCCAGCATCTGTGCAGCTAATGAAATAGTTGATACCGGTGTCTTGAACTCATGCGTCATATTATTGATAAAGTCATTTTTAAGTTCCGTTACCTTCTTCTGTCTGAATATAATATAAAGTGTGAACATAAACGTCAAACACAATACCACCGTAAAGAACAGAGCAGGTATCATAAAACGAACGGAACTGAATATATAACTGTTCATTGTAGGGAAGTGTATTTTGAGCACTCCCATCTTGTTAGGCGGATCATTGCCAAATAAAATTTGTGAATAGGCATCCTCCTCGCCCGTAGCCTCATAATCCGAGCAACGATACACCTCACGGCCATCGCTCGTCGACACCGTAAAATGGTAAGGTATCTCAATACCATTGTTCAGCAGCTCAGCCTGCAAATCGCGATCCAGTGCCCGAAAATTGACCCGAGCCTCCAGAGGCTGATTACTTGCCGTATACAATATCTTATATATCACCTCATCCATCAGTGCTCGTTGATGAGCATAACGGCTGCGGATCACATCCTGCAGCGATCGCGAAGCCTCAGGTATATCCTTCTTCTCCTGTTGAGGACGCTTAGGCATAATGATAGTGCGCATCTCAAAAGACGACACTTTGCCATCCTTCGAATTCTTGAAATCATACTGATGAATCTCTACCCCCACTTCAGGTCGGTTGACAGCCTCAGCGGCATCCTTCTCTAAATAGCGCATCGTCTCATACAGCTCCAACTTATGGGCAGCATTGTAGAGACTACGCTTTACCGATTCGTCGAAATGTTCACGACGCATAGTCACCATTTCCTCTATGTACCTTACTTGCAAAGAAAGCAGAGCGAGGAATGAGCAGCCCATAATCAAGCCTAATATTATAATCGTTCTCCTTTTCATATTGCAAATATACACGACTTCTTAAAAACCGCCGAATAAATTAACCAAGATTAATCATGATTATAAATAAATTTAACAAATCCATACGTTAAACTTATCAAATCAACATATTCTTTAATCGATTTGTTCAGTAACCTCAGCTGAAGATATCCGCATACATTGTCGTACGGGATTATGCCCAATGTATATATGCAGGATTCCGATTTGAATTCTTGCCAAGGAGTAGACTCCAATGGCTATACATACCATATGCCTATAACTTGAGAATCCGGACTCAAATTATAGGCACTGATACGAAGAAAGGTATAAAGAGCATCAATACACCATCTTATATACATAGTCATTTACAAATAGGATATCTGCAATTTCGCCCCAGCGGTTGCCTTCGTTGTCGCGATCGTAGAAGAGTGCGGGATAGTCTTCGTCAATGTCGGCAGCAGTGGTAAACTTGAGTTCTGCTATAGCACCGTGAGTGCCGTCGTACATCACAATGTTGAGGTGTAGGCCGAGGTCGGCACTGAAAGGAGAACTATCCTCGGTACGAAACTTGATCTGGGTAACCTCATAGCCCTCCGGAGCCTCGTATACCACGTAGCGATCGCCATTGGATACATTGTATCGGTATACGTTACCTCCTTCAGCGAAGAAAAGGTTGTTGGTGGTGAACCATGAGTTGTAGGTGACGGTACTCGGATAGGTAGGAGTGAACCCGACAAGCCGCTTTTCACTCAAAACAGTGTAAGCCGAGAGTACTTCATCCTCTCCTTCTCCGGCACCGTGTCGCTGGGGTGCCTTGCTGCCATCACCAATGTCCTGCTTGAGCAGTTCGTAGCGGTAGTAGTAGCCGGTGGCCTCGTCACGGAAAATGAAATAGGCGTTCTGCTGCTCATAGTTGTCACGATAGTTTGTGTATCCCATCACGGCAGTCATCTCTGCCGGGGACTTCTGTAGCCCTTGGAATCTGACGTGTGCATCAAGCAACGGATTCATTGACATATTGCTGGTTCTGATAGAGGCTACCTCGTCACGAGCAAATCCAGGGTCCTCTTTGGCGGCATAAAGGAAACGTCCGTGCCTGGCATCCCACAACAGAAAACGGTTGTGGGTGATGGTGGCAGCCGTAATCGCGTAATCCGTCTGGTGCAGTATAGCAGGATTGTTCTCACACCCCTGTCCAGGCTTGTAGAGGGCATGCACGCAGTTGCCCACATACACATCCCCGCTTTCCGAGAGCACTACCTTGTATTGGGTGAAGTTGGTGGGATCGCCGGTCTGAACCAAGCTCTTGTAGGTGAAGTCCCCGTTCTCTGGCTTGAACATCTGCGAGGCAGTGTACTTGACCTGCATGCCATGGGGGTTGTATGCCTTAGTCTCGCCATTGGAGCCGAAAATGGTCAGGGTGCTGGTGATGCCAAACCGTGACAGGTCTTCGGGGATATCCATGAAGGTGGTGTAGGCCAGTCCGGTAGCATTCTCGTAATGGTTGGCATCGCGGGTCACCGCTTTCACGTCGGTGTATATCTTTGTTTCGTTGCCTATAACCTCAATGTTGCCCACCTGGCGGTTTCCCTCATTGCCATGCAGCACGAAGAGACTATTCTTGAACACAGGGCGCGTGTTGACCTTGAAAGCCTCGTAGTGTGACAAGTCGGTGGTGCGGTCATGTATCTGTAGGAATATATTGTAGGTCATCGCTTGGCCTACGGGGAGGTCAAACTCCATGTATCCTACTGTGCGCAGGGTATCCCTGACGTTCTTTCCCTGATGGTCGGTATAGGTGCGGCACCAGTAGAAGTCGAGGTCGTCAAGGCTCGTGGCCAGCGTCTGCTCCACGATGGCTTCGATGCGGCGTGTGGTACTGACCGAGTCAAGAGCCTGCTGCACCTCAATCACACTGCCCTCTGCCCCCTGACTTACCGATGGGGCAAAGGTGACAGACACAATCTCGTTCATCGTGCCTAAAGTGTAGTCATAGTTTCCTTTGTCTTCGTAGCATCCTACGAGCAGGAGTGCCAACAGCAGGAGTGGAGTTATCTTTCTCATAATGTTATAGTTCTATTTCCGGTATATCAAATCGTCTCGATGCGGGACGCCTGTCGTTGGCCGCTTTGATGAGGCGATAGCACTCCTTGAGGCGTGCTTCACCAGCGAGTTGCCGAGTGCCGAGAGGCGAGTTGTCCCAAGCGTAAGTGCCCGTCATCTTGTCATATATGAAAGGGAGCAGAGAGGCTGCCACGAAATTCTCCGTCCCGTCTTCTTTCATTATCGTCTTCAGCATGAACTGATATTTGTCGTCCTCATATTCACCAAAATACCTCTTCACGATATCTGCAGTGCCCAATCCGTGGGGGTCTTCCCACCAATAGGGAATCCTTACCGTGTAGTTCACATCGCTCTTCATCTCCACCCAGCACAAATCCTTGTATTCGGCTATCGGGTAGCCCGTACCAGCATAGGCGTAATACTCATTCAGCATATACAGCACATCGTCCTTGTGGAAGTTACCAGCCTCCTCCTCCATCTTCTGTCTGGCCGTTTCACTGGCAAAGAGGGTTGCCACATCCCGAGTGTCCGATCCACCCATCATCAGGACAAAGCGGCAAAACTTACCCGCTCTGTACATACCCAGCAAGCTCTCGTAGTTGCCCCAGAAGTAGGGTTCGGTGTAGTCGGGATAATCGCTTTCCCTCAATATCGGCAGGTCGATTGCAATAGAGTCGGCAGGTTCGTGGGCAAGTAGCGCGTTCACGGCACTCACATTGAGTGCGATGATAGAGTCGTAGAGGTGCAAGCCCAATTCCTCATCGTACAGGCGCGAGTAGAAATGGTTGTCGCCCGTGTGCTGTGCCAGAAAGATATGCTTCGCCCTGTCCCATTCACCAAGGCAGGTGCTGACATGACTATACCACACGATAGGCTGTTCGTACGCCTCCGTCACATAGAGATTCAGCTCATCCTTACCTTTGATGCCCGTGCCTATGTCGCCGCTGCCATCAAGGTATATACATACGGCATACAACACGTCCTCAACCTTGGGACGGCACACCTTGACCTCCACCACCTTCTCATATTCGTTGTTGGCGAACACCACCTCGTCGATAGCGACATCGGCCAGTTCGCAACCCTCTACGGTCCGAGTCTTCACCGCCAACGTACGTCCCTCCTCTTTGAGGTAGCCGAGCAGCTTCACCTTCAGCGCTACGGTTACCGTATCAGGATTGCCCACGATATAGTCGGCAAAGTTGAGCATACGGTCAAAGTCCGCGGCATAGTCGTAGTCAAAATAGGCTCCATTGGCCTCCTTGTCATATCGTTCCGGCTCAATCTTCTCGCAGGACATAAAGAGCAGCACAAAGCACAGAAATCCCAAAATATAGTTTGATTTATTTTTCATGTCGTCGCGTGTTATTTGGTTATAATGTTCCGCACCATACAATACAATAGCTTTCATGGGTTCAAAGATACGAATAAGCGAGCGAAAAACATCAAGCATGCTTGAATATTTTTACAGCGACCGGAAGTATCTTCTTGCTGGTTCCATAAATCAATCATACCCGTAACCAATAAATGAAATTCACTTGAACAGACACCAGCCTCAACTTACGATAAACCGAAGCATAAGTGATGCCTAATTTCGGTCATCAGTGATGATAAAATTTAGCATTAGCGTCTTCGGTAGGCTCTTCGCTCTCCTCATTGCTGTTTCCTTCGGTCCAACCATACTCGATCTCGGCATCGGGGAGCGGGAACACAAAGTTCTCGGCCACAAGGGCTACCTCGGGGCTGTGGGTAAGAGTACCTACGATACCATTGGCCTTGAGGAACCAAAAGTACTGGCCTTCGGCGTAGAACTCCTTGCGATACTCGCGGTTGAGAGCAGCGACACGTTGCTCATCGGTGTCGCAAACTACGTCCTTGGTCTTGGAGATACCTCGCTTGTTGCGCACGGTGTTGATGTATGTGGCTGCCTCGTCACTTGCTGCCACTGACTGGCAAGCGATATAGTACATCTCGGGGAGGCGTATGAGGGGAACAACCTCATTGTCGTTGTCAATATACTTTAGGGAAATGGCGCATTGCTGTTCGGTGCTGATATGGAAGGCTGTGCCCTTGGCACGCATGTCTTCGCTCTCGGAGCCTATAGTCTCAAAGAGAGCATTCAGGGTGCTGATGCTCAAGTAGTACTTGGTGGAAATCTTGTCGCCGAAGGCAAAGTATTCGGAGAGGTTATCTTTCAGCTCGTGCATGCTCAATCCGCAGATAATCTCCTTGGTAAGGATGGGGTCATTGTCGTTACCATTCTGGAGAGTAAGCCCGCACTCCCCGATTACCATCTTGGCATAGTGGACGGCACTATCCTGCAATCCTGCATAGTTGTATACGCGAGCCAGCAGAGCATTGATGGCGTGGTAATTGAAGCGCATATTGCGGTCGCTCGTTGGGTCGCTCAGGTCCAGTTCCTTCTCGTAGCTCATGCACTCACGGGCTTCATTGAGGTCGGCGATGATGTGACCCACAATATCGCTGGCCGATAGCAAAGGTTGCTTGGAATGGTCGGCCACGGTGCGGTAGGGCATACACTTCATAGCCTTGGCCTCGTCGCTGCCAGCATAGTGCATGGGTCCCCAGCCACGTAGCAGATCGAAGTGCAGGAAAGCGCGGAGAGCAAGAGCTTCACCACGTATCATGCGGCGAGTGATGGTGTCGGTAAGCACAGTCTCTCCATTAAGACTCCACCACTTGAGTAAGTTGTTGGTATTGGCAATAGTGTGGTACTGCGCCTGCCAAATGTTGGCCAACACTCCCTTCGTGTTGTATGCCCCGCTGGTTTCGCGGTCGTATATGTATATGCTGCGACGCTCTGAGGTACCGTCGGGGAGCTTGTCGTACATTTGTGCCAACTGATCCATGAGACCGAAACTGAGGTTTTTACCATAGGTATTCTCCTCGGTCATGGTAATGTAGAGGCCTGCGAGGGCACTCTTGAAGCCGTTTTCGGTAGTGAACAGCTCTTTGGCTGGCACATCAGTATTGGGGGTCACATCGAGCCACTGCTCACACGAAGCAAAAGTGAACAGGGCAATGAGGAGGTATGCTATTTTCTTCATTTTCTTTGGTTGGTTTCTTTATTTTCATTTTTTACTCAGAGGATTCAGAGAACCTACCTAAACATTATCGACATGGACAGCGTGTAGGAACGTGCGAACGGGTAGTCAAGTCCGCGTTCCATCTTCACACGGGAGAGTCGGGCAAGGTCATTGGTGGTAAAGTTCAGAGCCAACACATCGATATTGGCCTGTTGCAGGAGCTTGAAGTCATCCCCCTTGAAGCGGTAGCCCATGTTCAGGGTGGCAAGCCTTATCTCATCATCGTCCATGATGAAGCGTGTGCTTGCCGGTGTGTTGGCACCAGTGGGACTGAAGCCCACGTACGAAGTCACATCACCGGGTTTCTCCCAACGGCCCTGTCCGGCACGGTTGTCAAGATTGTAGGCCACGTTCTGGTTCTCTATCTTGTCTACCAGTGTCTGGTTATACACCACGCCACCATACTTGTAGGTAAAGCCGATCGAGCATGAAAAGTCCTTCCAGTTGATACTGGTAGAGGCCGTGCCGCTCACCAGGGGATTGGTGTCTCCTACGGGCACCTTGTCGTTGGCATCCCAGACAAAGGTCTTGGTGCCATCGCGCTTCAGGTATACCTCCTTGCCAGTGACGGGGTCTACACCAAGCGAACGCACAACGTAGAGCGTGGTAGTGGACTCACCCTCTCGGTATTGGGGCAATGGTGCATCGGCCGACTTCATTTGCTCTTCGTTGACCTTTTTGAGGTAGTCGGAGAGCTTGAGTATGCGGTTACGGTTACGGTTAGCATTGGCACTGATGGTCCAGAAAAACTCCTTACGCAGATTCTGCATGGCTATGACGTTGAGTGTAGCATCGAAGCCACGGTTCTGCAACTCTCCGGCATTCATCACCATGGTGGGGTATCCCGTTGAGGGAGCCAGATCGTAGTTGGTGAGCAGTTCCTTGGTGATGTTGTTGTAGTAATTGAAGGTGGTGTTGACGCGATTCTTCCAGAAGCCGAAGTCGAGTGACAGACTAGTATTGTGGGTCTTGGCCCATCCCAGTTCGGTATTGTTGAGTCCGCTCAGCAGAGCACCCAACACGGGGAATGAGGCGTAAGGGCGCATAGTACCAGAAAAGCTGTAGTATTCGATGGCATCGGAAGGACTGAAGTTCTGCTCACCCGTAACACCATAACTGGCACGGAGCACGAGGTTCGAGAGATAGCCCTGCAGCCAACGCTCATTATGGGCATTCCATCGTCCACCTACCGACCAGAAGGGTACGAGGTCGTGCTTGGCATAGCGAGACGAAGCCTCACCGCTGAGGTTGGCATCTACAGAGTAACGGTTGTCATAGCTGTAGGAAAACTGTCCTATAAGCCCTATCGAACGCGATATATTCTCGCTACCGATGTTGGTCATACTGGTCTCCATCTTGTTGCCGAAGATGAAGTCATCCATGTGGGCATCAGGGTAACCGGTGGCCGAGAGGTTGACGTAGTCGTTGCGGTCCTCGCTAATGGTCCAGTTGGCAAAGGTGCTGAAGAGGTGCTTGCCCAGCACGAGGTTGTAGTTGATACCAAAGTTACTCGACCATGATGCCATCTCTCCGGTGCTCTTGAAGTAGCTTCCCTTGCGTGTGAGGTCGTCCTCAAGCTCGAAGCTGGTGTGGTCGGCGGGGAGGAACTTGTCGGTGCCTGCCATGCCGCGTGTGTAGGAGAGCTGCTCGGTGATGCGCAAATTGCGCAACACCATGTATTCCAGGTTGAGACTGGTAGTCATGTTGAGGCTTTGGGTGAGATCCTTGATACCCAGAGTAGCATCGTACAGGGGATTGGTGATGATGGTACTCTGTCCGCTCACGGTATTGTTGTCGAGAACCTTCTGCTGGTTGCCGTTGGTATCCTCAGGTATATAATAGGGATTCAGGCGAGTGTATTGAGAAAATGAACCGTACGGTGAGTTGCTGCTGTTCGACTCGTTGAGGCTCACGTTGGCACGCATCGTAAACTTCTCCTTCATGTAAGTCATGTTGAAGTTGACGCCCTTGGTATTGTTTGCCGACTCCTTCATCACACCGGGCTGCATGGCAGCATTGATATCGAGGCTGTAACGGAATACTTCTGTTCCGCCCGACACACTGGCCGAATGGCGGTGCTGAAAAGCTGTACGCAAGGGTTTCGAGAGCCAGTAGGTGTCGACTCCACCCAGCACGTAGCGCCGATACCTATTGTAGAGGTTCATATCGTTGGCATTAGCAGGGTTGTAGAGTCCGGCACGCCACTCGGTATCGAGCTTCGTGGCGGCATCCATCATGTTATAGTCGGTGAGGTCGGGGGTCTGCACAGTCATCGTACCGTTGTACGATACAGAAAGGTCACCGTCGGGGGCTACCTTGGTCTCTACTACCACTACACCGTTGGCAGCTCGCGAACCGTATACCGATGTGGCGGCAGCGTCTTTGAGGATGGTGATGGTCTCCACACGCTCGGGGTCAAGGTCGAGGATACGACTCATGGGCACGATGAATCCATCGAGTACGAAAAGCGGTGTATTGGGACGACTTGACACGTTGTCGAGCATGAGATCCATGCTGTTCATCGACTTGGTGCCCAACGACTGGTCGCCACGTATTTGAAAGTCGGGCTCCGCATTGGGATCCGATCCGGTCTTATTGTTTTCGATAATCTTGAAGCTCGGATCGAAGAACTGCAACCCCTTGAGGATGTTCGTTGGATTCATCTTTCGCAACGCATCGCCCTTAACCTCCACGTAGTTACCCGTGAAGCTGTTTTTGTTGCGTCGGCTGATACCGGTGACCACCACGTCGTCGAGTTCGATGCTCGGCTTCATTTCAATGATAAGGTCGCCCTCTTCCTTTGTTATCTGTTTAGACACAGCCTCGTAGCCTATATAGGATATACTGATCGACTCCTTCTTGCCTACGCGTATGCTGAACTTGCCGTCGATGTCGGTGATGCATCCGCGAGCACCCTTGTCTTTACCTGTACCGTCGGTTATGAGCACCGTTGCGCCTATCAGCGCTTCGCCTGTAGCTTTGTCGATGACCTGCCCCGAGACGTTGAGCTCCACTTTGTCGGAGGCAAACTGCCTGTCGGGCTCCACGATAATCTGGCCTTCACCCTCGTAACGTATCACCACGTTCTGGTTTCCGATGAGTTCGCCCAACACCTTGTCGAGCGGCTTGTCCTTGACGACAAGGCTCGTAGGCTTGTTGATGTTCCATAGCGACACCCCCTGCAGGGTGATTTTCGCGCCTGCAGCATCGGCCACCATCTCGAGCACCTTACCCAAGGGTTGGTTGCTCACTCTCAGGCTCACGGGTCTCTCCTTCCATTCCGTCTGCGCCTGCATGGGAATGCTCCACGCAAGCACCGCAACGGCTATGAGTATTTTGTGAAATGATTTCATATTCATGGATGTTATTGTTTTTCTCGGAGTCCTCGGAGCTCTCGGAGTGCTCAGAGTTGTCAGAGACCTCAATCCTTATTGCAACAGCATCTCCAATATTCCCTTATGGAATGCACTGGTATTATACTTCTCTATATAGTCCTTGTACAACACATCGGCACGCTCTATTTCCTTGCCGTTCATTATGAAGTTGCGCAACAAGGTATACAGCACATAGTCGCGCTGGTCGCCCTCGTAACAGACCGAGAGTTCCTTGTACATATCCTCCATCTTCGTGGGCATGGCATACTGCTCGCCCTTGGCCTTGGCCGCCTTCTCGTTCAGGTAGAAGCAGTAGCGCATCAGCAGGCTCGCATATTCGGGACAGCGCAATGCAGCCGTATCGGAGCGTGGGGTATAGCCATCGGCAATGCTCCAGTAGTCGCCTATCTCCTGTTCGGCGAGAGAGAGTCCACGAGTGCTCTCATACATCACCGGGTACTCGATGAACGACATGTATACGTCGTAGTCGATGATAGCGCGTACGTAGTTCTTGGCATCCTCGCTTGCCTGGCTCTTCTCGATGAGTGCCGTGGCCTTCTCCATCAGTATGCGCGAGTCATCGATACGTGCCTTCGGCTTGATGTCCAGCGCCACGCATCCGAGCAGCTGGCTACGGTAGCGCATGCTACGCTTCAGGTTGTCGATGCTCTTGAGCAGGCGGTTGTTGTGTACCGCACGTTCGGTGCCGCTATAGTCCACCGTAGCATTCTTGCCCTCGTAGTTCATCTCCACGTGCAGACTGTCGCCCGGGAGCAGCATCACCGTCGTGCGTCCGTTGATGGTGAGGCACATCAGGCCTTCGCACTCGAAGCTGTAGAGGTGCTCCTCGCCGGGGTTTGTGTGAAACTCGGCCGCTATGAGCGGTGTCTGCATACAATCGAAATAGACCATTTCCTGCTGATAGCCATACACTTGCGCACTCAATGTAGCCTTCTCCTGAGCCGCCACCTTCGTATGCAGGGCTACGCTCATGACCAGCAACGCTGCGAATATACTCTTTCTCTTCATATCAGTTGTGTGTTTATTGTTAAAATCCAAACTTTATTTAATCAAGGCAAATATACGATAATTGTATGTAATAACCATCAAGATATACTAAAAAAACTTAACACAGATTCTTAGCACACATATAATATATAAGTATGGGGAGTGCAGGCAGGGCTATATGGAAACCGGCCTCTACAGCTTATTGGCCTACCATGACAGCCTGGCCATCGCGGATGTAAATACCCTTTTCTACGGGTTGCTCTACTCTCCTCCCGCCAAGGTCATAAACCACCGTAGCCATATCCTTGTCGTGTTCGGCCTCTACAGTGTCTATTGCTGTAGGTGTGGCACTCATCTCCTCGATGTCGATGTCGATGGCTGCGGGGAAGAGGCGCTCGGGGTCGAAGTAGTAGGCACAACTCTCCACCATGGTCTTCAGATTGGTGCCCACCATGCCGTTGAAGATTTCCGTGCCATTGAGCACCACCTTGACGGGTTGTGTGAGGTCATACTCCTTCTCGTTGAGGTAGAGGCGCACCTTGCCTTTGGTGATGGTTTCGTATTTCTTCGTGAAATCGATTTCAATGCCACTTGGTGCATACACTGTGGTGTAGGTCACCTTCTTCACATCGAGTGTTACAGTGTTGCCCTCGCGGGTCATCTCATAGCAGGCGCGTCCCTGATTGTCGTTGGTGAGGCTGGGCTCGATGACTCTCAGGTTGTAGAATCCGGTGCGTCGGCCACCATACATGTCGTAGTTCTCCCAGAAGAAGTAGTCGGGGTGCGGGTCGCGTGTGTACTCGGCGAGCCAAGGGGTTGTGGGGCGGTAGTCTATCGAGTGACCGTTGCCTTCGATGACCTCGATGAAGTGGTTATAGTATTCCGGATGTTGCTTCTGCAGTTCATCGGCAACCTCGAGTGCCTTCTGGGTGAGCTTGTTTCTGTAGAACGCATCATCGAGCGCTCCTGTACGCAATGAGAATGCAATGTTGGCCACATTCTCCATAGGGGCATTTCTCAATGGCTCGCCACCGGCCATGGGGCCTGCTCCGGCAAGGTAGTCGGCATAGAACGCTGCCAGGCGCTGGCTGCCATACCCGCCCTCGGAGATTCCGAAGAAGTATATCTTGTTGGCATCCACCTCGTCGGTGAGGAAGGCCAGGCGCAGGAGCTTCTCCCATGCCCACTGCTTGCTACGTGTGGCCCAACGGTATTCGCTCGTGTTGGGTATCTGCGGCACGAAATAGATGCCGGGGCTGTAGAAACGGCGCAGGCTGAGGCCGATACCCGTTTCCCATTCTTGGTTCTTGTCGCCGGAGCCGTGCATATAGAGAAACAGCGGATATTTGGTGTCAGGTTCCACCTCCACAGCATTGCACCCCCAATAGAAGGGCATGGTGGCATTGGCCTCCAGATGTGCAGGCAGTTTCCACGAACTTTTCTCTCTCTTCTCCAGTTCGGTCACCTCGAACAGTTTTTCCTCGTCGAAGTTCTCTACTGCCGATTTCCATATACTCCATACCTTGTCGCGTGTGGCCGATATCTGCTCCGCCGGAATTTCGGTGTTCTCTTCATACGCAGAGCCTTCTCCATTGAGCGAGGTGCTGAAGGTATCGTAGATGCGTGTCGTAATCTCTTCTGTAACAACGTCTTGCGATGTTGCCGGTATGCCTATAAAGGCAGCTACGAACAGGAGTGCTGATGTCTTTTTCATAGGCTTCATGTAAGTTTTTTGTATAAATGTGTACAAAAGTAATGATAATTTATTGAATGGGGAAAATATTGCAGCATTAGTTTTAAGTAGAACGCAGTCATAGCTACATTATGGCTGCATCGTGCATCCAAAGATTCACGAAAAGATGCACGAGAAAGTGTACAAAAAGTGTAATTTTTTTGAGTTATCTTATATATCTTCAATATATTGCGCCATCAAAAGTATAAATTCCCCTTCGGTATATATTTTTGCAATAAAGCGTCTTCCCAAAAGCGGTTATGAACTATCTAAAAAGCACTGTCGCACTTTAAGGGGGAACAGTCTTTTTGGTTTGTGTTGTATACTGTAATCGTGTAAAAGAACAGATTATCCGAGTGAAACAAGTAACGATATCTAATAACTTTATACTGCGCCTTCCCTGCTTGTCAGATAGCATCCCAGCTTTTCTTTTACGAAGAGGGTCCACTCTCCCTGCAAGGATAGTACACTCTCTCTACAGGGGTAGTGCTTTCTCCCAGCAGGGATAAAGATTTATCTCTTTGTAGAAAATATATTAATGCCCCCAACCAACTATATCAGAGCCGTCCGATAGAATTGCCAGAGCCTTTTGATAAATTCATCGCAACCTTTCGTTAAAAAATCAGAGCCGTCTGTTTGAGAAAAGCCGCTTTTACCCTAAAAAATCGGAAGAGAATAGATAATAATATAACGTGAGTTCGATATAAGAACATAGATGCAACAATAAGAGCGTAGGTATCATCCTGACAAAGCGTAGCGGAGGAAGTATCTCGCGAGGAACCTTGCATGAGACTTTTGCGAAATTCTTCGCGTTGCTCAGAATGACACGAGACGGTTAGGACACATAAAATAGCACGACATTTTCTCATATCGAACTCACGTTAATATATGGTAAAACAGAATTTACACTTTCTACGGCCTAACACACTGAGCATCATATAAACTAAGCCGAAAAGATGTACACAAAGATTTACACTTTATGTACACTTTTGGGATAGTTCATTACATCCGCGGCTATGCCATCACAGCAGTTTGAATCGCACCTTGGCCACCACGTTCATCGGGCGCAGCTGGCATACGTTGCGGTAGATGTTGAGGTTGCTGTAGTTGACCTGCGTGTAGGCTTGCTGGTTGAAGAGTGTCTTGAAGAGTTTATTGCTTTTTCTTCCATCTGAGGCACAAAATTACCAGCAATATCAATGCTACTATGACGGCAATCAGGAAGGCGGTTGCCTTTGTGGATGTGGCATCAGTGGAGAGTTCTTCCTTGTCTTCCTCAAGATATATGCCATCGCGAATCAATTCCAGTGCCTTGTCGTATATTAAGTTGCCCTTGCTGGTTACCTCTTCGTATGTTATGGGGATATTCAGGTGAGGAATAACGCCTCTGCCGTAGGGGAAATCTTCGCAGACAAATTCGTCGCTTACGATACGAGTTATCGGGATATGACACTTGAACATACTATTGTGCAGCATGATGTCGGCGAATCTCAAGGCATTCATGCAATGATAGGCTGTCTTGGTCTCGCGTCCTATGACGTAGCCACGTGCATTGCGCTTCATAATGCCTGCAAATGTAGTGGATGCCGAGGCTGAGTTGGCATTGATAAGAATATATATGTGGCCCGTATACAGCGCCTTTGCGGTGTCGTTTGGCGAAGACTCTTTAGGCTCGTTCATCTTGTAATAGCCTTTGCGTCCAGGAATTTCCTTGTAGTCTTCAAACATAACCGTTCCACTAGGATAATTTAGTGTAGAACTCTTGATTGTTTGCGTGTTCACTTTCATATATCCCCCTTTGCTCTTTATCGGCTCGTCCATTACGGCATTCACCAGTTTGTACAGTACACTGGGATTGCCGCCAGGATTGTTGCGAAGGTCTATAATCAGGTTGTTACAGCCTCTTTTTTCTATATGGCCGAGGAATACAAGCATAGAATCCTCTTCGGTCTCCATTAGATTGAAATTTCCTAACCATATATGAGCGGTACTGTCATTGAGGATTTCACATCGTACGTTTTCTTTTCTTACAACTCTGTTCAGTGCCGCATGCCAGTTACTCATGATTTTCCCATCGTATTTATACCAAGTCGATGGGACTGCTTTCATCAAAGGTACCATGAGTTCCTCACCTTCGGCAAATGTAAAGGTTGTCTTACCTCCTTTTTGCGCATCTTTGTCCATGCGATAATACAGGAAACTGGGCATGGATACCAACTGATGCTCCAAAACGGATTCTACTTGCGCATCATAAATCATGCTTGTATAAGGAAGTAACTCCATGCACAGGGTATCTACGTGCTTGCCGTCGATACGCTCAATCTCGCGTCCTACATACGTCTTGTATTCCTCTGTAGTATTGAGCACTCGCATCTTGCCGCCCACCATTCCGAAGAGTAGTGGCGACCACATTGAGGTTTTATGTGGCGAAAGGTTGATGCCGTAATTAAACCACATGTGCGAATCGTGTATCCTACGGTTGTAATTCATCACCAATCGGGAAAAGTCCACCAATGATATGCTCTCGGGAATCTTGGCAATCTCTCCTTCTACAAAAGCGTCATACTCCTCTTCGGTCATAAAGTCATCGAGCGAGGGATATATCTCCTTGATGCTGCTTGCCAACTGACGGTAATCGGCAATAGCCTCAGATTGTGATAGTACCTTCTTGGGCTCTCTCTTGACGGGAGGAATAAATGTAGTCTTCAGACCAAACGGTGTCAATGGGTCGTCAGGCTTTCCGCCTTTACTTACGCTTATGTGGATGCTGGGCTGATGAATCTTCCTATAAGAATAGTGAACCTTACCCAACACATCACCCTTCTTCACATTTTGTCCGGTTGCAAGAAGGGTGTCGGTGCTCAATCCACCAATATATAGTGTATTGCCATCATTGCTCTTTATATGGATCTGATATGACAAGTATTTGATATCCTGTCCATTCTTCTCCATGCTTTTCCTGTGTTGTTCTACTATTTCATTAAAAGAGCCACTTCTTCCACCTCGGCTGCTGGAAGAATTTAGTGAGTGGAGATAATTCAGTGAAATGTAGGTGACTACTCCGTCGCAGGGGCTCACTACGTTGGTACCCAGTTCTGCTCCAATGAACAATCGGTCAAAGTTATGCTCATTGTCGATATATTCCTGCGGCCGATAAAGAATTCCTTCGCCAGCTTTTGCACCTTCGATGGGCCATTGATAGAGCGCCTCTGCGGTTTGGGCTTGCAGCCCCAACATACTTCCCAATAAAAATAATAGAGTCAATTTCCATGCTTTCATATTGCTGATGTGTTACGATGAATTTTCTTGTCGTCATGTTTGATGATGTAAAGTTTTTATTTATGCCTCAAACAGACAAGAAATCATCCTTGCATTTTGCTTGCAATTGATTTTGGGGAACAAAAGTTCCTTGCAAGAATCTTGCAAGGAAACATAACAAATTGTCAAGCAATGAAATATTATCGAGAGGGGAGGAGTGAAATCCTGCGTGTGTGCTGACGCCTCAGCTATGGATTTACTTCTCCGTAACTAACGTAATGAGTGAACGAATCTTCAGAATAAGTTGCTCGGTTGGCTCTATTAATGGTGCAACATCCTCCTCAGTCCAATCGAAAAGGTCATCATAGTCTCCCGAGTTGCGCATGTTCTGAAGACGAGAAATCAGTCGCGCATCAGCCTTGCTGAGCATGCCACTTAAAACAAACTCCTTGCATAATACGCGGATGACTCCTGCGTGAGATTTTGCAGTCAGTGATTTATCAATCAAAAGGGCGGTAGCTGCATGAAATACGGCATAGTAAAGTCGGTTGGCTGTCAGTGTCCAGTGTTTCAGCATGGCATTGTCTTTGGCCTCTGTCATTACTGCGTCGGCTTTTTCCAAGCGATAAGCTATGATGGCTCGTTTGTCATCTGTTTCTAATGCCATAATTCTATGCCCTCCTTAGCGATGTTTTGATACAATGGTGTGAAGTGTCGTTTCTGCCATTCGCTTTTGGTATAGAGAATAGGATTTATATCGGCATCGAGCTGCCATCCTAATTCCACAAAGGGATAGGCAATACGGTCAAAGTCACTGTTTGTGGCTCTGTCTTCCTTGTCGATAAGTATGAGTAGGTCCCAGTCAGAATCCTGTCGGGCATCGCCACGAGCTTGCGACCCAAACAATACTATTTGAGTCCCTTTAGGTGTCGTTTCTTTGGCCACCTGCCTGATACTATGGATAAACTCTTCTCTTCTCATCGTCTGCAAAAATACGCATTATTTTCAAACCTTCATAATGATGAAACAAATTTCTTGTTGTTCGGTTATAACGAAAGTACAAAATAGTCCCATTCCTTGGCTCCTCCGTTGGGACCAAGGATCTTCTTGTGCAGACGGCTACGTATGCTTGATACGCTGTCGGGGGCACGATGGGTGATGGCAGCAATATCCTTATGCGGTATGCGCAGCTTGATGAGCAGGCACACCTGGTACTCCACGTCGGAGAAGTCGTAGAGCGAACGCAGCTTGCGGGTAAAGCCCGACGACATCGCATTCACCTGATGCTCCATCTCGCGCCAATCCTCATCGGTCATATTGATGCCTGCAGCTATACGTTCGCGTAGGTGGTTGTAGTAGTCCGACTGGAAGAAGTCGTCCTCCACCTGCTTGATGGCATCGGCTATGAGAGCAGGGCGTTGGCTCAACTCCTCCTTGATGGCGGCAAGGTTCTGTTCCACACGACGCTTGCGCTTGGTAAGCTCTACCGCATAGATTATAACAACGAGTATAACGGACAGCAGTGCTACAAACAGGTAATGGTATATGCTGATGGTGTGCTGCAACTTGCGTTCGCCAGTAGAAAGCACGTATTCAAGTAACGGCTCTTCTGCCGTAGCTTTCTTTTGGTGGTAACGGAATATATTGCGAATTTCCTCTTTGCGACTTTCTGTCATTGTCGTAGAGCGGCGCCAAGTCTCAATAATACCCATGAAAGCAGTGGTCATGGTACTGTCGTTTATCCATTGAAAAGGCGTAAGACGTCCGTTCTCTATATAAATCGTGTCGTGAAGCGAATAATCTCCTTTCTCATGCGGCTCTACAAAAACATCTCCTCCAAAGAATCGTAACTGTACACAATAGTAAGAACTGTCAGAACCGTAAATCTTACAGCGTGAGTAGTCTTTGAGATTCGTTTCAACGACTCTCCCGCTGGGATACGTTTGGCTAATAAGCGCCCACGCTCCAGTAATGTCAAACCCCTCACTTGACTGCACAGCCTCTCCCTGCTGCCTCCCTGAGCAAGAGGAGAGCAGCACCAACACCGTGGAGAGAATAATGAAGAATCTATTCATAGATACCTCTGTGAGTACTTGGGCTGATAAGCTTGTAAGTTTCTCAGCAAAGATAGTCGTTTTTCCGCAATGTACAAAATGAGGAGAGTTGAATGTCAACAGTGGTATCAAGTGACAATCTTCTTGATGAGAAGTAATCCTTCTTTTCAGTTGGATTTTCATACACTAATTGTTGTTGATTTTATTTTTGTTTTATCCATCCCCAGCCATCTCTTTTTACTTGGGAAGGCATTCGTGAAACAGTAATTATCAATTTGTGAATAACAAATAGATGAATTTACTTTGCTCTTCGCTCGTCTGAAACTATTTTTCTTACGCTCAACAACACAAGTATACTTGCATTGTCTTCGCTAATTCGAAATTTTGCACTAATTTTGCAAGAAATTTAACCAATTAATGATATCTATGATTAAACGTATGGGTGCAATGCTGTCGCTGCTGTGTGTAGCGGTGATGATGCAAGCACAGATTCATGAGCCTATCAAGTGTGAAGCTTCGTGGGCTATGGTGGGCGAAGGCGTGGCTGAGCTGCGCATTGCCGCCAAGATTGATGCCGGATGGCATGTGTATTCTACCGAACTGGAAGATGGCCCTACCGCTGCGGCGCTCACCGTAGAGACTATCAAGGGTGCTCGCCTCGATGGCAAGCTGGGTTTCACCGACGGCAAGGAGATTGCAAAGTATGACGACATGTTCGGTATGGACGTGCGCTACTTTGAGGACAAGGTGACCTTCGTGCAGCGCTTCATCCTCGAAGGCGACTACCTCGTGCAGGGCTACTTCACCTATGGTGCCTGCGATGACGAGAGCTGCTTGCCGCCTACCAACGTGGAGTTCAAGTATGAAGGGAAATATACCGCGCCTGCAGCCCCTCAAAAGAAAGCTGAGGCTGCGACACCTACTCCAAAGGAAGAGGAGCCTAAGGCAGCCCCCGCTGCCCCGGTAGTTGCTCCTGCAGAGACCACTGAGCCCTCAGAGAACGCAGAGAACTCCGAGTCCTCCGATAACCTCGTAGAGAAAGCAAGCGCCTCTCAGTTTGGCGCCCTGTGGGAGCCCGTCATCGATGAGCTGGGCCAGCCTAAGGGCACAGCCGACACGGCCAACCAGTCGCTTTGGGCTATCTTCCTGCTCGGACTTGCCGGCGGTCTCGTAGCTCTCGTGACTCCCTGCGTATGGCCTATTATACCGATGACCGTGAGCTTCTTCCTCAAGCGCAGTGGCGACAAGAAGAAGGGCCGTCGCGATGCCTATATATATGGTATATCTATCGTAGTCATCTACGTGCTGCTGGGCTTGCTCGTGACACTGCTGTTCGGTGCCTCGGCTCTCAATGCCCTGTCTACGGCCGCCGTGCCCAACCTTTTCTTCTTCCTCCTCCTGGTGGTATTCGCCATGTCGTTCATGGGCGCTTTCGAGCTCACCCTCCCCGAGAAGTGGACTACCGCCGTGGATGGCAAGGCTGAGAAGACGGGTGGATTGCTCGGCATCTTCCTCATGGCCTTCACGCTCACATTGGTGTCGTTCTCATGCACAGGTCCCATTATCGGTTTCCTCCTGGTAGAGGTTTCTACCTCAGGCAATATCTTGGCTCCCACCATCGGAATGCTCGGCTTCGCCATTGCACTGGCCTTGCCCTTCACCCTGTTTGCCATCTTCCCCGCATGGCTCAAGGCTGCCCCCAAGAGCGGCGGCTGGATGAATACCGTGAAGGTGGTATTGGCCTTCGTGGAGCTGGCCTTCGCGCTCAAGTTCCTCTCTGTGGCCGACCTCGCCTACGGCTGGCATATCCTCGACCGTGAGACCTTCCTCGCCCTGTGGATTGCCCTCTTCGCACTGCTCGGCGCATACCTGATGAAGTGGATTATGTTCCCCCACGACGACGATGACGACCGCAAGGTAGGTGTGCCCCGCTTCATGCTCGGCCTCGTGTCATTTGCCTTCGCCATCTATATGGTGCCCGGCTTGTGGGGCGCTCCCTGCAAGGCCATCAGCGCCTTTGCTCCTCCTATGAGCACGCAGGACTTCAACCTCTATGAGCAGGAATTGCATCCGCAGTCGATGGACTATGACCAGGGCATGGCCATTGCCCGTCAGGAGAAGAAGCCCGTGATGCTCGACTTCAGCGGTTACGGCTGTGTCAACTGCCGCGAGATGGAGCAGTCTGTATTGGCCGATGACAAGGTGCTCGACCTCATCAACAACGACTACGTGCTCATCAGCCTCTACGTGGACGACAAGACTCCCCTCCCCGAGCCCATCCGTCTCACCGAGAACGGCAAGGAAGTGGTACTACGTAGCATCGGCGACAAATGGAGCTATCTGCAGCGTACCAAGTTTGGTGCCAACGCACAACCTTTCTACGTACTACTCGACAACACAGGCCATCCGTTGAACACCCCTCGCTCGTACGATGAGGACATCGATGCCTACGTCAAGTTCCTCGAAGAGGGCTTGAACGAGTATAAGAAGCGATAAATAAAAGCACCCGCGGGGTGCTTTTATTATAAGATGCCCAAATGCGATTAAGCCGAGCAACAGATTCTTAACTATACTCACAATCATTAACCTACAAAATTATAATTGTGAAGAGACTTTTTACATACACCCTTATGGCCGTGCTTTCCCTATCTGCCATGGCTCAGCAGCACCACACCATCAGTGGTTACATCACCGATGGAATGGCCGAGGAAACGATGATAGGGGCTACGGTATATGATTATGCGAGCGGTAGCGGCACGGTGACCAATGCCTATGGATTCTACTCGCTCACGCTGCCCCAAGGAGCGGTGGAACTGACGGCTTCGTATGTAGGCTACACACCGCAGAAAATATCGCTCGTACTGACGTGCGACACCGTACTCAACATTGCCATGCAGGCACACTCGACACTGGAGGAGGTGACCATCGTGGGCAACCGTCTGGACTTGGGTGTACGCGGGTCGCAGATGAGTGCCGTAGACATCCCCGTAGCACAGATCAAGGCAGTGCCTGCCATGTTCGGCGAAACGGATGTCCTGAAGGTATTGCAATTGCTTCCCGGTGTGCAAAGCGGCACGGAAGGCACCTCGGGTCTCTATGTGCGTGGTGGTAGCCCTGACGAGAACCTGATGCTGCTCGACGGTGTTCCCGTATACAACGTGAATCACATGTTCGGATTCTTCTCGGCTTTCAACGCTGATGCTATCAAGAACGTCACCCTCTACAAGGGCAGCTTCCCCGCCCATTATGCAGGCCGACTGTCATCAGTAGTGGACGTACGCATGAAAGAGGGCGACATGCACCACTTCCACGGCAACCTGCATGTGGGGGCTGTATCGTCAAAATTCAGCCTCGAAGGGCCATTATGGAAGGGCAAGACCTCATTTAACATCTCGGCACGACGCACCTACTCGGACCTCATCACCAACGCGGCATTGTGGTATATGAACAACATGCAAGATGATAATCCCAACGGTAATGCGGGCTACTACTTCTATGATCTCAACGTGAAAGTCAACCACAAGTTCTCTGACCGCGACCGCCTCTATCTCAGTTATTACTCGGGGGACGACGAGATATACTTCTCCCTGCGTGATGCCGACACTAAAGACTACCGCAACGAAAGCCGCCTGTCCTGGAAGTGGGGCAATATAGTCACCGCTGCACGCTGGAACCACGTCATCACGCCCAAGATGTTTCTCGATGCCTCGATCAACTACACCCAGTACCGCCACAAGGTGGGCATGGGATTTGACGAATGGGACAAGGCTCTGGATCAGCGATACAAAGCCAATCTGGACATGAAGTCAGGCATCTTCGATCTCACGGGAAAGGCCGAATTGCACTACAGCCCTACCCCACAGCACGATATGCGCATGGGTATGGCCTACACGCACCACACCTTCCGCCCCGATGTGATGAGCATGAGCGAGAAGCAAGACAAACAGACGAACACGCAGAAGATAGGCGAACCCGATATCCTCGCTCATGAGACACAGCTCTACGTGGAGGACAACATGACCGTGGCCGATGCCATAAAGGTCAACGCCGGCCTCAACTACTCCACCTTCACCGTGGGCAATAAGTTCTACCACTCGCTGGAGCCACGCCTCAGCAGTCGCCTGCTCGTGAGCGACAAACTTTCACTCAAGGCGGGATATGCCTATATGACACAATACGTGCACCTACTGTCGAACAGCAGTATCAGCCTGCCCACCGATCTTTGGGTGCCCACTACCGAGAACATCGTGCCTGAGCACGCACATCAGATTGCCGCTGGCGGATACTACGAATGGGAAGGACTTTGCGACCTTTCGGCCGAGGTGTACTATAAGCACATGGACAACCTGCTTGAGTATCGCGAAGGTACCTCCTTCATGACGGGTACCACCTCGTGGGAAGACAAGGTAGCCATGGGACGTGGCTGGGCCTACGGTGTGGAGCTGATGGCACAGCGCTCCATCGGAGACTTCACTGGTTGGGTAGCCTATACGTGGGCCAAGACGATGCGCCAGTTCGACCGCGAAGGACATATCATCAACGAAGGACGCCCCTTCCATGCCAAATATGACCGCCGCCACGATGTGAACGTGACCGCCAACTACAAGTTCAGCGAACGCTTCGACCTCTCAGCTACCTGGGTATATGCCACGGGCAACTGCGGGACCCTCTACACCCACTACTACGAAGATCAGCCCCACACACCCGATGACTACGCTGGCCAATTGGGCTACTTTGACAACCGCAACAATTACCGTCTGGAGCCTTACCACCGGCTCGACCTCTCGGTAAACTTTCACAAGCGCTTCCACCGTCACCCTGGCATCAAGCGCACCATCAACATCAGCGTATATAATGCCTATAATAGCATGAATCCCTTCATGGTATTCCTCTACGACGGTTACGACTTCGACAAGGACGAGCCTTACCGCACCCTGCGCAAAGTCACCATCTTCCCCATCATACCATCGATAAGCTATGGTATACAGTTTTGACAGGAGGCCTCCCCAACCCCTCCCAAGGAGAGGGCTACAGGCTATACATCAACAAACTAATCATAGAAATCCAAGAACAAGCATATAATAATGAAAACAAATCACCATATAATCCGCGATATTCTAAAGCCCCTCCTTGGGAAGGGTTGGGGAGGCCTCTTCATTGCAATGATGTTCTCCTCCTGCGTCAACGACATCCCCTACGATGCTGAAATTGGAGCCCCCAAGTTGGTACTCAATGCCATACTCACCCCTGATGGCGAACAACTCACGGCTACCGTGAGCCGCACCGTCCATTTCCTCGATACGGAGAACCCCCAACGTCTGAGCGATGCTACCGTCACCGCCACCATCAACGGCGAAGAGCACACACTCACCTATGACGCTGCTGCCGAGAAATACATCAGCCACTACGGCCTCAACGCAGGCGATGAAGTCACCCTTACAGCCATACACCCTCTCGGCACTGCCACCGCCACACAGCGTGTGATGTCACCCACTGCTGTTAACGTAACAGCCACAGCCATGCAGCCTTTTGTAAAGCCCGGCGACCCCTTGAGCGGGATGCTGCTCAGCGATGTTGATAGTGCATTGGTCGTAAACATCCATATCGATGACCCTGCCGACGAGGCCAACTACTACCGTCTGACCATCAACTATGAGGGTAGCTATGAGGTAATGTTCCGCGAGGACATATACATGAAGCGTACCCCCCAGGCCACCTATCAGGAGACTTTCTACCCTCACTACCTCCTCACCGAGAGTAGCAGCAGACTCTTCACCAACAGTGAAAGTACGGGGCAGCTCCTCGGAGGACTGATGTATATGTCGAGCTACAATTCGCTGCTCTTTACCGACGAGCACTTACGGAACGATCAGGGAGTACCTGCCATTGATTTCCTAATGTTGCTGGAGACACCCGCCACGAGCGACGACATGTATGATCCCGAGAGTGGCTGGGACGATGACATGGATGAAGGAAGTGACTATATATTCCCTGCCGACACCGTCAGCCGCGCCACCTACCACTACTCCTTCACACTGGAGACACTGAGCGAAGACTATTACCGCTACCTCAACACTGCTTCATCATACGCTATGATAGGGGGTGCCTTCGTTGGAGAGCCCACCCACATCCACTGCAACATCCGAGGCGGACTCGGTATCGTGGGAAGCTATAGTCGGACACTGTGTAGTGGATACAAGGAATACGGATTCCCCCAGAAATAGAAAAATCCACCTTAAACTGACCAAAAAGTCTGTAAGGGCTGATGGTCAGCCTCTGACGGGAAAACACTGATATTTCTCGCTCGTTTGTTCGCTCTTTGCGGTAAGCCGCGAAAATACACTGCACTCGCTGCAATAAATATTCAAGTAAACTTGATATTTCTCGCTCGTTTGTTCGTATCTTTGCAGTAAAATCGCGAAAAGTACAGAATTATGCCACTAACACTGCCTGATAAGTTGCCGGCAATAGAGTTGCTGAAGCAGGAGAATATCTTCGTGATGGACACTACACGTGCCACATCGCAGGATATCCGCCCCCTGCGTATTGCCGTGCTTAACCTGATGCCGCTCAAAATCACTACCGAGACCGACCTCGTGCGCCTGCTCTCCAACTCGCCGTTGCAGATAGAGCTCAGCTTCATGAAGGTGAAGAGCCATACATCGAAGAATACGCCCATCGAACACATGAGGGCTTTCTACACCGACTTCGAGGAGATGCGCCACCACAAGTACGACGGATTCATCATCACCGGTGCCCCTGTAGAGCACATGGACTTCGAGGAGGTGAGCTACTGGAAAGAGATGACCGAGATATTCGACTGGGCACGCCACAATGTAACCTCCACCTTATATATATGCTGGGCAGCACAAGCGGGACTGTATCATCACTATGGTATACCCAAATATCCGTTGGACAAGAAAATGTTTGGTATCTTCAAGCATCGCGTCAGCAACCCCGAGCTACCCATCTTCCGCGGCTTCGACGATGAGTTTTCCATTCCCCATAGCCGCCACACCGAGATTCGCCGCGAAGACATAGAACGCAATCCTGAACTTGACATCCTGGCCGAGAGTGAGGAGAGCGGTGTATATATGGTAATGGCACGTGGAGGCCGTGAGATATTCCTCACGGGCCACTCCGAGTACTCGCCGCTGACACTTGACACCGAATACAAACGTGACCTTGCCAAAGGGCTTCCCATCGAGATGCCCCGCCACTACTACCGCAACGATGACCCCTCACAACCTCCCTTGGTGACATGGCGCGGCCATGCCAACCTGCTCTTCAACAATTGGCTCAACTACTACGTATATCAGGCAACACCGTATAGATTGGAAGACATCAAGTAAAGTATGGCTACACGTAATGGTGATAATCCCGAACTGTCTGTGACTCCCTCTCCTTGGGAGAGGAGTGGGGAGAGGCCCCCAATCGAGCTATTAGCACCTGCCAAGAACCTCGAGTGCGGTATCGAGGCCATCCGCCACGGAGCCGATGCCGTATACATAGGTGCCCCCAAGTATGGTGCTCGTGCTGCAGCGGGCAACTCCATCGATGACCTGCGCCAACTGGCAGCGTATGCCCATCAGTTTGGTGCCCGAGTATACGTGACACTCAACACCATCATCTATGATGACGAATTGACCGAAGCCGAGGCTCTTGTGTGGCAGCTCTACCGCATCGGCATAGACGCTCTCATCGTGCAGGATATGGCCTTGCTCACGATGAACCTGCCACCCATAGCACTACATGCCAGCACGCAGACCGACAACCGCACTCCCGAGAAGGTACAGTGGCTCCACTCCGTGGGGTTCTCGCAGGTAGTGCTGGCCCGTGAACTCTCACTGCAGGATATTGCGGCCATCCACCGTGCCTGTCCCGTACCGCTCGAGGCTTTCGTGCATGGTGCCCTCTGCGTGAGCTATAGCGGACAGTGCTATGCCTCACAAGCCTGCTTCGGGCGCAGTGCCAATAGAGGCGAGTGTGCCCAGTTCTGCCGTCTGCCCTTCACGCTGGTCGATGCCGACGGACATGTCATCGAGCGCAACCGACACCTGCTCTCGCTGAGGGATATGAACCGCAGTGCCCACCTTGAGGCCATGATGGATGCAGGTGTCTGCTCGTTCAAGATTGAGGGACGCCTGAAAGATGTATCGTACGTCAAGAACGTCACCGCCCACTACCGCCAGGCCATCGATGCCATCCTTGCCCGTCGTCCCGAATATAGGCGGGCTTCGTATGGTGTGAGCACCTATACCTTTACCCCCCAGCTCGACAAGAGCTTCAACCGCGGTTTTACCGACTACTTCCTCACGGGACAACGCACCGATATCACCTCCTTTGCTACTCCCAAGGCCATGGGCGAGCCTGCAGGCCACGTCAAGGAGGTGGGGCGCGGCTATATCGCCGTGTCATCAGTGAAGGCGTTCCATAACGGTGACGGGCTCTGCTATATCGACGAGAACGGCCAACTGCAAGGCTTCCGCGTGAATAGAGTAGAAGGCACCCGCCTCTATCCCAAGGATATGCCACGCACGCTCCGCATCCGCACCCCCCTCTTCCGCAACTACGACATGGAGTTCGAGCGTCTGCTTTCACGCCCTTCGGCCGAGCGGCGTATACCTATAGATATACGTCTGCGCGAGGTCTCTTTCGGGTTTGCCCTCACCTTTACCGATGAGCAGGGACGTAGCGCCACCGTCTCCTTCACCCGCGACAAGGAGCCGGCACGCACCGAGCAGCGTGCCGGCATCGAAGCCCAGCTATCCAAGCTCGGCGGTACCATCCTTATGGCACGTACTGTTGAGATTGACTTCACCGGCAACTGGTTTATTCCCTCCTCCGCAGTGGCCGAGATGCGTCGTGCAGCGGTAGAGGCGTATGGGAGGACAAACAAACTGAGGAGGCCTATCCTACCCCCTCCCAAGGAGGGAGATATGCGAATGCAGTCACCAAGTCACCCCTCCGTGGCGGGGAAGGGAGAGAGGCCATCCCTTACTTATCTTGCCAACGTAGCCAACCATTGTTCCGAGGCATTCTATCGTTCACAAGGAGCCAAGGAGATTGCTCCAGCCTACGAGTTCAAGGCTCCACGTGGAGCCACGCTGATGTTTTGCCGCCATTGCTTGCGCTATGCGATGGGCTGGTGCCCGCGCCACGGAGGCATCAAGTCTCCCTATCGCGAACCTTTCGCCCTCGTCTCGGCCGACGGCCGTCGTTTCGCCCTGGAGTTCGACTGCAAGCAGTGTGTGATGCTGGTAAAGGAGAGATGAGCAATAAAGGCATTACCGTGGCACATATAGAACGGACGTAACTGGCGCAATGCACAGACTTAGAAGGAAGAGCAAGTGCTATTCGACACCCGGAGAGAGGGTAACTACATCCTATCTTAAACTTCGTCAGTAGACAAGGTAAACAATCTCCTCAATAGCCGAGGCAGTATCATACAACTACTCAACAAGGTATTGCTCCACAATCTCCTTTTTTCAGAGACGGCATATACATTCCATGCCTTTACAGGATTTCCAGGCAGTTCCATTATGCCCATTTTCAAACAAAGCCTCATAAAAGATGCAATGCCTGCAACGCCTATAGAGATAGCCACTTATATGGCAGCCTTAGGCTTCAGTAGCACTCCTGCCAACGGGCGCTTTACAAACGGAGAGTTTGAGGTTTGGGATTTATTACCCCGAAACGTATTGAAAGACTGCGAAGGCGACATTTTTGTGATTGATGCGGAAATTAAGGTTTTATAGGAATGTATAGAGCCATAAATCCACAGAAGGTCTCCGAAGCGGTTTCGTTCCCTCGGATATCCAATATCCGAGGGTCTTGAGGTAGGGGTCTCTGACCTCTTTGAGGTTATTGCGGGTCAAAGACCCTAATACTCAGTCACGGCGGATAAGGCATATCCGCCGTGACAAGCGAACCTATTTCTCCTTCGTCCAAGTCTCAACATTTAAATGCCCATCAATGAGTACAAGTTTTTGAGAAGTTAAGGTCTGAACAGAATAGAGTTTATCCAATCCTCTATCATAAGACAAGACCAGTGTCGCTTGCTTCTCATTATAGCTGTAAGTTCCTTCTCCTGTTTGAGTAGTTCCATAAACATATTTGTTAAACCGACCATCAACGGTGAAAGTAAGAGTGCTAACACGGTCATTATATGGGCTTGTCCATGTTCCTATCAACAATCTGTCTTCGGAAAAAGTCTCATCAACACAAGATTGCAAAGTTAACGATGAGAATCCAATCAAAATGAACGGAAGCACTCCGAATAAAAACTTTTTCATTTTCATATTCATACGTAATTTAAAGATTAATATCACTAGTGTCTCTTAGAATATGTTAATCAGATTTAAAAGCGCAGGAGAAAATAGGCTCAGGTGCAGAAGTCCGTGGATAATCCCATGCGCCCTTTTAATTAACAATTGTTATTGTTTTACCGTACCACTAATCACAGGACCTCCTGCAGATGTGTCTTGGTCCAAACCAAATTGTGGAGAATACACACCACAGGGTAAATCCTGTAATACATAGGTGTTGCATCTTCTTGCAGCTATAACCTTGTCTGTCAAAGCTGTATTTACAGCAGAAGCTATCATATCAAATAATGCACTATAAGCACTATTACCACCAGAATTAATACTTGTATCTACATCTATTACTCCTTTTCTATTAAAAAGGACTTCATTTGTGGTCGTTGACTTCAGAATATATTCAATGTCAACACTTATCGTATTGCCAAGAGTCATTTTACTCCACTCATTGATAATTGTGAACAAAGCAACATCAGCACCAAAGATAGTATTAAAAGGCTTTAGGCTTGCATCAATGAACATTTCGCTATCATAGGCGCTTTCCTCTTGAAGAACATTCATTGCCAAAAAAGGAGAAAGTACATAATAACCTTTTTCTGAAAGCGGTTGCGCCAATGATGTATAGAAGTAATCCTTGGCTTCAACAGCATTAGTATTGTTGATAGGCGGCATAATTAAAATCGTTGTAGGCTTCTCCTCATACATTTTAGGATATGCAGAGCCTCTTGTTATGTTGGTGAGAGAACAAGAGGATAATGCGCACAATGCTATCATGCACAATATTACAGATGTCTTTTTCATTGCTCGTATTGTTTAATGATTCTTTCAATAAATACTTTTGACTCAGGGTATAGTTCTACCTCTTTCTTGAGGTAACCAATACCATCATCAACCTTGCCTGCCTGAATAAGCATATAACCATACTCGGCACATATGCCTGGTGCAATAGTCTTGCGTATACCGATCTGCTTGTTTATCATTTTTTCATAGGTACCCATCAGCTCAATTTTCGCTTCATCAGTACCTTGCTTATAGTGCTTGTATGAAGCGTCTTCATAGTTGCCCCAATAGTAGAGCGTAGAGGTAGGCATGCATGAGATGAATAATGGTGCTGTTAGCACAAGCATCAAATATAACTTTTTCATGGGAGCGCAATTTTTTTTGTTTGTTCTGTATTGATGATCACATACCTGTCAAAGAGTTTTTCTCCTTGCTTTGAGGTTATTACAATATGCCTTTTGCCTGTATTAAGAGCATAAGAGGTATTGTGTATTTTCCCTCTTTTTTCTTTATTGACAGTTACCTCAAATGGTGTTCCACCATCAATACTGAGTTCTACGACTTGCTTCTTCTCGGACGTTACCAGCAATAAATACCCTTGGTCTGAAAGGCCATGGCTTTGAGTTACCACACCCACCTTGCAGGATGCGAGCAGTGTGCAGCAAATAGCAATAAACAATCTTGTTTTCATTATTTAACCTCCTCAATTATATAATTATCCAACTTTGTAGCATCTATTTCTCCCGCTATTACCGAAACGAAAGAGTATTCTGTTTCAGGGGTGTCACCACCAGTCATTAGAACCTCAACTTTTCCAATCCGCTTACCTGGAAGCTCAACCATAATTCCAGTTTGAGGATTCTTCACCGATTTCCCTTTTGTTTTTACGATAAAAGTATCTCCATTATTCAATCCTTGGCTTGCTCCACCAGCGATAAGTATAGCATCCTCTTCATAAGCCAAGAAGAAAGTTCTCCATGGTTTGTCGGTACACTTGTTTACAATATTTTCGACCAACTGGGATATAGCGGCAGAAATAGCCTTATCACTCAACGTCGCATCAAAACCTGCAGCACCTCCAACTCCCAGAGTTGACTTTGTAGAGGTCTCCGCACTACCTTTTGCTTCATCCGAATAAATAATCAATCCAGTAGAAACATCGACAAGGCGAATACTCACTGCTGCCTCTACGGTCTGAGTCTTTGTATTAGAAAAGACTTTTTGCTCACCAGTATTCTTTCTGCCATATTCTGTAATTGAGCCTATAATGAGATAGTCAGCGCCAATACCTTGCATTGCTTGTCCGCCTTTTTCAACTTCAGATAGTAATGAAGATAGGTCATTCCTTTCTAATAAGATGAACTTTTCTGTGGCTGCCAGTTTTGCAGAAAGGATATCCAAAGCTTGCTTCCCCATAGGGTCGTTGTCCTTATCATAGAAAGCTCCTTTTGCATATTGTGTTTCATTGGAGAAACGCCCAACTGCAACCTTCCTTTTGATTGTACGTGAATCATCATTTACGGTTGTTTGTTGAGATTCCACTTGTACAATCTCTTTCTGAGCAAATGCGCTGACAGACATTAAAGCACATAGCCCTAATAGTAATTTCTTTTTCATTTTGTTGTGAATTTAAATTTAACAAGATATCTACTTACAAACTGCGTGTAATTATTGCTTCAAGCAATTGTACATTAAAAACATTTATCCAAGTATCCGTAGATTCTCCTGACCGAATGACAATTCGTTTAAATTCAACATAAAAAAAAGCGTGAGAACCTGCACTTGTCACTCGTCCCACACTTTAAAGGCTCTCGCATTGCCCACTCTGTCGAAACGAGCAACGCGAAAGCCTCACGCCGATATGTATATACGCCACCCCACACTATATGGGTCATCGCGACCAATATAACAAAGGAGTACGAAAACATACCCACAGAGACATTCACCGTTGCTTTGTTTTTAACAGAGTTCTGAATTTGCGAGATTCTTAAAGTGTCAAAACAAAGCGTCCAAGTAAACGCCTTTTCCTATATGTCATCCCCGCCCTGTAACCTTAATCCGTACAAATGAATCTAAGGCATCGGCGCGAAGATGAAAGCAAAAGTAATAAATAATTATGAATTAGGAGTTAGAATTTAGGAATTTTTTCTTACATCGTGGAAAAACTGACGACGAAGGCATCTACAAACCCACTCGCAACAATCTGCAAGGTCTTCAAGAAATAGGTGTAGGCGTATCTTGGAGGCCTTGTGGATTTTGCGCCTCAATGGTTAACGGTGTGGAATGAATGAGAAACTAAAAAAGAAACAGCCACTCCACGTGAGCAGCTGTATTGCTATTTTGCCATTACCGCAGCTTCTTAATTTGTTTACTCGCCAGACATCAACCGCAACAGTTCCTCATGGCTGGGTAACGCTTTGCGCAGGCGCTCTGGCATATCGGTAGCCGTCTTGTATGTGGCCACTCCCATCGGCTTGTCATAGTCTTGTATCATATACTCCACGTATGACCGTTCGGCACTCTTGCAGAGTATGATGCCGATGCTTGGGTTCTCGTGAGGCTTGCGTACGTAATCATCAAGCAGGCGTAAGTATCCGTTAAGTTCTCCCAAATAGATGCTCTTGAATGAGCCGGTCTTTAGTTCTATAGCTACGAGGCAATCCAATTCGCGATTGAAGAAGAGCAGGTCGATACGATGGTCATGTCCACCCACCGAGATGGTATATTGATTGCCCACAAAAAGGAAATCCTTGCCCATACGAAGGATGAACTGTTTGATATTGTTGACAATCGTTTGTTCCACAAGCGTTTCATTCACTTCTTCTATGTCACGTGCTCCTAATTCCTCTACATTGATGAAGTCAAGCATATACTGATCCTTGAAAGCAAGGATGGCCCGCTTGGCCAAATTTCCTGAGGGGAGACGCTGCAAGAAGTTGCTGGGAAGTTGGCCTCGCTGTGCATATAAGTCCTGCTTGATGCAGTTCTTGACACCGTCGGGTGTGAGGTGTTCGCGTGCACATATCGAGATATAGAATAGACGTTCTTCGCGACTTTTGCTTCCAACGAGAATATTGTAATGATGTGTAAAGCCTATACTGCGGAAGTCGTTGGCAGGGAATGCATCCAATGCAGGGAAGTTGAACGGCTGAACCACAATTTCGTCCATTTCGATGGACGATTTTCTGAACAACTGCGATTCAATCATTTGCGCAAAAACTTGACCCTCTTTCCCCATTTCGTCCATTTGAATGGACGAATTATCACCCCCTAAGGTCGCGTCCAACTCTATCCATGCTTCATAGAAGATGCGCATTCTTTTCAATGTTGTTTCCGAGTAGCCTCTAAGCCCAGGCATATCAGCTTTGAGCATACGGCTGATGGTGCCAATGGCATCCGTGCCCCATTTCCCTTGTCTGGTATTGTGCGACAAATAGCGTCCTATACTTAACACCGCGTGCTGCTTCGTATTGCGCATTCAGTATGGCATCCTTGATAGTATCAACCGCCTTACTATACATGACAGTTAACGATGAATCCTCTTTTAATGGCATTTGGCTATATTCCAACATTATAATAGGTCCGCTTGGTTTATAGTAGAAGATAACGTTCTGAAAACGTCCTTTTTCCTGCCCTGCGGTGAGGCTCGTTATGGGCAACTAAGCCCACGGCGAACGGCACGTGCAAAGCACGAAATCCAATATGTCTTGACCACCCATCCCTATGGGAAGGTTGAGTCGCCGCGAATTTACGAATTATTTATGGAAACTCATGGATAATTCGCGGAAATTTATGTTTAAAGAAGAAACACTCCGTGAGAGAAGTTTGCGGAGTCTGCGTAAGACATTAATCTTTCATGAGAAAAAACATACGAAGATACAGCTTCCTCCTATATCCACCAACAGACGTCCGGCCAATACCGTCTGTCCGCGGACAGTTCACGGTAGCCGATTTCCCCTTGTAAAGGAGGCGATTTTTGTTTCATCGCGATGAAACAAAATTTTTATCGCGTAGAAACAAAATTTTCTTCGTGAGGGGGTGATTTTGCTTCAATGCTGTTTTGTCCGGCATTAAGTTTCATTGATACACCATAAATTCATGCAGGGAATCAAAAATCCAGAACTTATGAGAAAAAAATTGGCAGGCAACGTGTTGCCTGCCAATTCCTTTTGTCGATGTAGGAGATTACTCCTTATTGATGAACCAATTATCGGGGGTAGAGAGACGCACGAAGAGTTCTTCGTTGCGCGGATGGTTCTCACCCTTACGACGAGCCACCTTATCGGCCAAATAGGTGGGATCGTTACGATGCTGGGCTACACGCATCAAATCGGCAAAGCGGTTGCCCTCAAAGGCTGTCTCCAAAGCCATTTCGTCAACAATGAGATCCTCCACCTTCTCCACAAGGTAGTTCTTGGGATATACATTCATGATAAGTGTATCGGGGCTCTCCTTGTCTTTTTTGCGGTCGGGATTGCGCCACTCCTCGTCGTAGTACCATCCATAATCCCCTTCATCCTCAGAGTGATGCAGAGTAAAATATACTATAGTATCACCCACAATACCCTGAGCGGCATCATAAAGCGTATCGTTAACGACATAGTACATTTGGGTAGGCTCCACACTTGAGGGCACAAAGTCCTCATAGGTGGGGAGGTGATACTCATCGTTCTTGCCTGCCGCACCCGAGCCACGAGCGTGGATACCCTTATAGCCTGTGTTCTCAGCTGTAGGTATCATAAACGAGATGTTGCCATCGACAATACGCACTGAAGCCACACCATCCTTGAGGATAGTGAAAGCCAACTCGCAATCGCCCATGCGGTTGAGAGCCTCGGCCATACGGAGGTATACGTTACCGATGGTGTATACGGGAAGGGGATATCTGTTACGATATTTGTAATTAACCAGATACTTGCTCTCCACGTTTATCCGATACCACTCCTCCTCATCGGGCAAGTTAGGATTGTATGAGTCGTCGGTCCATTCATACAAACGATAGTCTCTGATAGCACGTGCATCACCACATGCGATATGGCGGATGGTGGTGGCATTCTGCTCATAGGCATAATCCTGCTTCTCGGCCAGCTCTTTCCATGCATACGAGGGTGATATGGGTCGCTTCCCCTCATTGACATCGGTAGAACTGAAGATATTGTTGAGGTTCGTGGTGGTACCGCTCAGCTTACTTTCGGCCATAGGGATGATACAGATGTTCTCATCTGTAGAGGTGAATATCGACAAACCAGCGAAATCATTGGTATTGGCATTGAACCCACTCACGAACACACCATTGCTGACAGTACCCAATTCTTCGTTGTACATATACTCGGCATAGTAGCGGAAAGCGTTTGCATAGTCCTCTTTCCACAGATACATGTCGCCCAAGAGCAGACGGATGGGGAAGAACATCTTGCGCGAAGCAATCTTATTAATCTCGCCATAGTTGGGATATTCGGTATCAACATAAGGAAGAAGGTCGGCAATGAAGTAGTCGCACACATCCTCAAAAGTGTAATAGGGATAATCCTTCTCTGCATCTACCACCGAAAGGATAGGCTCGGTGATAAATGGTACAGACCTATAGACGAGGGTCATCTGCAAGTAGGTCCAAGCACGAATGGCCTTTACCACAGCATACTCACGCAACAGCACTGGCTGATTGGACACAAGCACAGTGGTATCGACCTTAGAGAGGAAATAATTGCAATTGTTGATGACTGCGTAGTAGTCACTGTAGTTGTAATAGGGATTTGAGGGCGACACATTGTAGTTGATAATCTCGCGCAGGTCGTTCTCGGTATTGACATTCTCGTCCACCAAGTCACCACGGAGCTCGCCAAGGAGCACTGTGCGATCGGCAATACCCTGCACCTTGCTCAAGACACCTATCACGGAATACAAGCTGTCGGCCGGTGAATTGATGTCATGACTACCCTCGTACTGTACCGACGAGGAGGTCAAGTCAAACATATCTTCGCACGCTGTGAATATGCCCAATACAGTGCACAGCACCATCGTATAGAATATTGATTTTCTTTTCATAATCGTTGCTTTTTAGAGGTTTATCTTGATACCCATCAACACGCTACGGCCCTGTGCCGTGAGACCACGGTCAATACCCTGGTATAATACAGAGTTGCCAGCCCATACCTCGGGATCGCTGCCTAAATAGTTGGTGAGTGTAAAGAGATTGTTGGCAGTAGCCCATACGGTAAGACCTTGCAACCATACCGAGTTGACAGGAAGTTCATAGCTGAGAGTCACACTGCGAAGACGGAGATATGAGCCATCCTCAATCCAGCGGTCAGAGAAGCGTGCATTGCCCATAGGGTCACCAAATGTGGCCTTAGGAATATCGGTCTGCTGTCCCTCAGCAATCCAACGACGGTTGAGGGCAGTAGTCTGATTGAAGAATTGCGAGCCACCTTCGAGCAAAGAGCGCTGATAGTTGTAGATGTCATTACCATACGAATAGCTGAAATTCATATCTAACGTAAAATGCTTGTATGACAGGCTTGAATAGAGATTGCCATAAACATCGGGATTGGGGTCGCCAATAACAACCATATCCTTTTCATTGATGACACCATCAGCCACGTGGTCAACGAACTTCATATCGCCGGCAGCGAACGGAGTGACCTCACCTGTATTGGCCACCAAGGTAAGACCCGCTTCCTCGGCCTCCTGTTGTGTGGCATACACGCCATCGGTTTCGTAGCCATAGAAGACACCGGCAGCACGCCCCACAGAAGTGAGCACGTTAGCACCGTAGATCTTGGTAGTGTAGTCGCCGTCGGGCAATGCAGTAATCTTGTTCTTATAAGCTGTAGCATTGGCACCAAACTCCCACTTCCAGTTCTTGCGGTTGAGCAATTTGAAGCGTACACCAAAGTCGATACCGATATTCTCCAAAGAGCCGTCATTGGACCAATAATAGTCCTCACCAGAAATCTCAGGCAGTGACTTCAATGTAAGCAGATTGTTGGTATAGCTCTTGAAGAAGTTGAGCGAAAGTCCTAAGATATCGTTATACTCGGTAAGGTCGAGACCTACACGAAAACGATGGGTAGTCTCCCACTGCACACCAGTGTTACCGATATTGTTCAGCACGAGGCCTACAGAACCATTCAGGAATCGATTGGCAGCAAGACTGGTGCGCGATGCGCTGATAGCGATATCGTCGTTGCCCGAAGCATCATATCCGGCACTCAACTTCAAGCTGTTGATACCGAGCTTTTCTCTATCGAAAAAGTCCTCAGAAGATACCAACCAAGCTGTCTGTAGCGATGGGAACAGACCCCAATGCACACCTGCCAACTTGATACCAGACTTCACATCCTTACCAAAACGAGAAGTAGTCTCCATAGAGAGACCTCCCTGTACGAAGTACTTGTACTTGTAGCTATAGTCAGCATTGGCATAGTAAGCAAATGAGCGCCAAGTATCATCGGCACCACCCACATCACTAAAGTTCAACGAACCAGACACGTTAGGAGTCTTATCGTTACCGGTATTGTGACCTTCCTGAGCGGTAGACACGTAGTTGTCGTTGGTAAAGCGGAAACCACCTACAAGATTGAGGTAATGAGCCTTGTTGCGGTGAGTCCAGTCAATCTTAGTATCACTAAAGAGTGACTCCTGCTTGGCATTGAATGCCGCAGCACGATTCGTCGATGAGCCCACACCATCAATATAGAAGGTAGGAGTACCTGTCATAGGCACGAACGAACGCTGGTTGTTGTTTGACAAGGCATAGTAGAACAGAGTGGTAGCATAAAGGTTGCTATTGAAGTCGTAGCGAGGAGCTATTGTGATGTTGAACATACTATATTCCAATCGGTTCTTGTTCTTTGCATCGCCATACTTATTGATAGCTACAGGATTGGCCCATGAAGCATTGAGTCCAAAACCTTCGGCAAAGTCGTCGGCCCCTGATACGAACGTGGTGACATCACCATTCTCGTCCTGACGATAAGGATTCAGGAAAGGAGCCTTAATCAGTGCCAAGAAGTTGGGCGAAAGGATGGTCTCGGCAGTAAAGTCCTCAATGATGCCATCGTCACGCAAGTTACGTGTGTTATAGTTGTAAGCTACGTCAAAGCGAGTGCTTAGGTTACCTATCAGTTTGATGTCTGTATTGAAGCGCAAGTTCATACGGCTGAAATTGTTGAAATCGAGCGTACTCTCGGCACCGGTATAACCCAACGACAGGTTATAATCGGCTACCTCGTCACCACCCTGAACACTGATGCTGTAGTTCTGAGTAATAGCCTCACGGTATACATACTCATCCCACTTGGTATCGTTGTGATACATGTGGTAATAGTAATAGTCAGGCTCCTCGTTCAGGAACTTGAACTTGGTAAGTTCAGTACCTGTGCTACCGATAAGCTCTGAAGCATACATACGATACTGGCTTGCATTCATCATAGAAGGACGGTCGGGCATTAGTTCCACTCCCGCCATCACATTGGCCTCAATGCGGGTTGCCATACTGGTACTACGCTTGGTGTCGATGATGATGACACCGTTAGACCCCTTGGTTCCGTACAATGCCGTAGCATTCTTAAGCACGGTGACCTTGGCGATATCATTCACATTGATTGCCGATAACACATTATTATAGTGTCCCTCATGCAAGGCATCGCGACCATACTGCTGATCGAGATACACCCCATCGAGGATGATGAGCGGCTGGGCATTGGCATTCAATGAGTTCAAGCCTCCGATAAACATAGCCGAACCCATCGCAGGAGTACCGCTACGGGTGATTGAATACAGGTCACCACCAAGGCGTGTACCAATCTCCTGATCAATCGTGAGTGCTGTACTCAATGAGAAGTCTTCGGTAGAAGCCACATCGGCAACTTGCACCTTGGAGGTGTAGTCGTCGGTAAACTGTTCTGAGTGCATGAATACCTCTTGCGCTTTCTCACTGACAGCCATCTGTACGAGGTTATAACCAGGAGCCGTCAAATCGAGCAAGGTAACAAATGCAGGCACATTGAGCGTATAGGCACCCGTCTCATTGGTCATCACCGAATATTTGGAGTTACCATGAGCTACCACACGAACACCCGCCAGTGGAGTACGTGTTGCGGCATCATAAGCCACACCACTTACGGTCACCATCTTTTCTGTCTGCTGCACAGATTCCTCTGGCATTGCTGCATAGGCAGGGTCTGTGAGCGACATACCGCCTGCAACCAAACAGCACAATACAAACTGTATATGATTATTCATCTTCTTCATAATCTATCATTCTTTTACAGGTTCAAATATCACGCAGTCAATCAACATCGTACGAGATTTGGTCTTATCTTTTGAACTAACCACAGACTTCACATTTAGCTTTGTTGACGATTTCTCCTCACCATAAGTAGCCACGGGGAATGTGAAAGTACCTACATGGACGGTATCAATGCGAGTGGGGTCAACAAGCAAGGAGTCCTTGGCTACAGTCAAATTGGTCTTTTTAGTTCTTCCCTGCTCATCAAGGTAGCTCAATGATACCGCCAGGTGATTGGGCTTGATGCCGATGCTACGGTCGGTAGCCAAGCGCTGAGGCAAGAATACCACCTTGACATCATACGTTGCAGCCAATGTATTCCAGATATTAAAATCGACCTCCGTAACTGAGTTGGAATTCTTGGGAACAATCTCCAGATATTGTCCGCCCGAAACCTTGGTATACAATGAGTCTGAATACTGAAGATTTCTACGATACTCAATAGAGGTAGTCTCCTTCACCGTATGGCCGTTGACACGCTCGCCCTCAACCTTCAGACGATTATGCCATGAGTCCCAAGGATGGTGATACAGCTCATCTACAACAAAAACATTACCATTGCTACAAGCAAGGCCTTCATCAAGCGAATTATAGCCCTTCAAGATATAATCGAACGGAGTGTAGAAGACATTGCCCGTAGTAGACACCAGCGAATCCTGTACATTGCCCTGCATGGTGTGACTAAACACAAGGTCGTTGATGATACCCAGTTTCGTGTAACGCTCTTGCAGAGAATCGCGATACTCATTCTTATTGTGGAAGGTATAATACGGAGCTATACGCTCGTATGCTTCATCCCAAGCCTTGTTGGTAGGCAGCAACATGGTATAGGTACTGTCTTCATTATTCAGTTTGCCAACCAAATAATGCAGCATGTTATAGGTAACCACAACAGAGTCCACATAGGTCTGCAAGCCATTTACGATGGGACCCTTAACGCTGGATTCCTCATCCAGTTCCTCCTCATCAAAGGAGTACATGAACTTGCAGATATTGCTGAACTCATCATCAATAGTCAGGTACTCCCACACATTATAGAAGAAGGGTACATGGCTGCTAATGATATGCAGTACACCATTCTTGGCAATGATATTAGAAGCCGTGAGCGTGGCATCACCGAAGGTGTAGGCATCGCCCATCTTAGTAAAGGTTACCAACTTCTCATTGAGCATCTGCACATCTTTGTCAACCGTAGCATTGTTTGCCGAGTGAACAAAGCGTGCGATATGATTGCCTAACACCTCTTTCTTGACCTTCTCGTCGCTAAGGCCGGCAACATCAATTGTTCCCTGGGGAGCAAATACGGTATACATCTGGTCGCCATCAAGCACCTTGTCATAGCCATATTGCTTCAGACAATCGGCAAATCCCTGAAGCTCGGGATGCGATTTTATCTCTTCCCAAAGAGTCTTATCGGCAATCTGCTGCTGATTGTCTACATCATAGTGGCCGTTCCATACATCAGTACAACTGCCAAGTGCCAAAGGAAACATCAGCAATAGGCCAATACGCTTAATATATTCAATATATCTCATAGTCTTATACTTTTAAATAGATTAGTGACGGTCTTCGGGCACGATGGGCGAATCATATACGCTCTTCGGACAAAGCTCAATATAGTCTAACATAAACTCCTCACCCGATTCATCAACAGCGCGGAAACGGATGTAATGGTCTTCTGTGTTCTGCAGATATTGTGTAGCCACAATACGACGAAGAAGATTCTGATGAGTAGGAGCCATATCGCTTTCGTTGGTACCCATAGTCTGAGTATCAGGCGCACGCATGTAACCGCGATTGTGCATAGCCTTGTCATTACGTACAATCTCCTCTGCAGACAAACCATCTTCAGAGAACCAACCGATCTTCGGATTAGGAGTTCCCTCCGCATTCATGGTCAAATCAATAGGAATACCACAAGGGATATTATCCACATATACCTGTGTTACACCGCGCTGCACCATGGGCACATAGCCATAGCGGATTTCATAAGTTCCTTCCGGAACGGGAGGCAATTTGATAGCAAAGTCATACTGACCCATGGCGATAATCTCATCACCATACCAGCACCAGAATCCCCATACAGGATGAGAATACCATACCACGGCCTCTTGGTACATAATCATATTCTTTACATACCCTTTAGGAATTTGGTAGCACTTTTCCTCCTTATTACGGAATATACCATTCGTTGCCAATTCGGGGAGCAAGGTGGCTGCATCAAAGCGCATACGATCGTTGAGAACCTTCATCGTCACATCGGTGCTATACACCAACGGATTGTCAATGGTATAGTAGACACCATTGTTGCCATCGAATGATGCGGTCTTATCAATCACCGAACCACGCACTTGGTATTGAGTGTCCCAACGGCGGTTAAGATATAACTTCCATTCAGAACGGCGGCCACACTGCACCTTCAAGATAGTACCCTTACACATGGTCTCATAGAAATCAAAAGCATCGTACGAACCTTCGGGATAATGCATGAAGGTATACAGCTGCCCCTCACTGGCATAAATCTTACGATCTAAGAAGTGATAAGCCACAAAACGGTTCAGAGGGTTCTTCGAATGAGTGGGATCATCGTCATACAAGCCTGCGTCCTTCGGGAAGGTAGCATCGTAAATTCTCTTGGCATAAGCCGTCAGGTCGTCAATATTGTGAATACCCAACTTCTCATATACATCGTTCGTCTCTATGAAACCGGTGTAACCGAAACGACGCTTCTGAGGATACCAAGTATCCCAACCGTGACGATCATATCTGACACCGTTCTCACCAGGAGCCACATAAGCGTCATCCATATACAATTGCAAAGAGTCCTGGAAATGGGTAAGCAGCATAGCTTCGCAGAAAAGACTGATGTCAGGATTCTCCATCATCAGGTCAGGTAAGCCGGCGATAGAGTGCATCAGCACATGGTCAACCACATGCACAACACCATTCTCCAACTCCTCATCTTTAACAATAATCTTAGAATCACGATTGATATAAAAGTCACCTGTGAGTGAGTCGATATACACTTGAATATAACGATCATTCATATTGGCAGTACCCAATACACCGTTGTCCATATCGGTAGTCAAGAAGTAGTCAAGCTCCGACTTTATCACGTGACCATACGAGATGGTGTCGCACTCCTCATCGGTAAGTTCTTCTACGCTTGACTTTCCTCGCTCGGCCAGATAGAGTGCAAACGCCTCATTGGTAGGAGCAAAGCAAGTATAATTGCCATAGGCATCCAAAAGTTCCTTCACACCCGAACGTCCGAGCACATAGGTAAAGTCGCTGAACCGCTCCTCTCTATTCTCCAGATAGTCGGTTATCATCTCTCCGGTGAATGTATAAAAATTCTCCGTCTTCAGTTCCTCGACACAGCTGGTGGTCAGCATAAGTGCAAACAAGGAACATATCATTACAATATATTTACTTTTTCTCATGGCAGAATTTATTTTGCGGTTGATATTGTTTCTTCTGTCTCATATTCAGGATTCTGCTTCAACAGTGTATTTACCTTGAGTTCCTCTTCGTAGATAGGCAGATAAAGCATATCGGGCTTGATCCACTTGCTCTTCACGGCATCGGGCTTGTTGTACTTACGCTTAGCAAGGTCGAGCATCGGGCCATTGGTGCCATCACGACGTGCCTTACGTACGAGGTCGAACCAACGCTTACCTTCGAGCATCAACTCGCGCTGACGTTCAAGAAGTACCAACTCACGCATCTTGCTTTGAGAACCGTAAGAAGAGAATGTCAGCGAATCGCTCTCGGCTGCTGCCAAGTTGGAACGACTATACACCGCATTCGTAATATTGAAAGCCTTGCGCAGGTCATTGGATGCAGAGTCATTGCGCTCTACCAAGGCCTCGGCCTCCATCAACATAACATCGGTCAAACGATAGAATATCCAGTTGGTAAACATACCCATAATTTTGGTAGCTTCACCGTCATCATCAATCATACTTGAGATGTATTTACGGATAGAATACACATTGACATCGTCGACATCAAACAACTCAGATGGACGAATATCGGTCTTGGGGAAGATGGTATTTCCATCCTTAGCTCCATCGCCAATAAATGCCGAAACCGAATAGGCACCCATATCCACGTCAGCGGCACCATAATAGGCACGGAGCAGGTCGCCCCTATCCTTCAGATTATAAGGGTAATCTATCTGAATCTCAAAGATACTCTCAAACGAGTTACCCACACCAAATATCTGGTTATATGCCTGATGCTTGTTATTGGTAGCACTTGCCTTCATATTGGCCAGCAAGGGATATTCACCATCATAGCTCATACGCTCCTCTTCAGCCTCTTCCACCTTGGCTGCAATCACTTTCTCACAATACTCAATGCACTCATCATAGCGTTCCATCCAAAGGTAGATATCGGCCAAGAGCGACCATACCGCCTGCTGGGTGATACGACCCTTGGTATAGGAAATATCCATTGAGGTAGTATTCATAGGATACTCCTTCACGGCATTAAGTTCGGCTTTCCGCAAGTCAGCCACCAATACGTTGAGCAGGCTGTCCGGGTCAGCAGCTGCCACCATGAATGGTTTACTGTCGTCTATCGTAGGCTCCAGCACCAAAGGCACATCACGGAACGAGCGCACTAAATAGAAATAGCACAAGGCACGCAATGTCAACATCTCGGCCTCCATAGCTAACCATTCTGATTCATTGAAGTCGGGGTCGCGTTCGAGCACCTCGGGAGCATAGTGCAATACCGTATTGCAACGATTGATCACCCGATAGAAGCTTGACCAATCGGCAATCTCATGATTGGGTAGAATATTACCCTCCAACATCTCGGGCAACTGCACATGGTTTACATATTTAACATCGCGATTTATCAATCCCTTAGTCACGTTATCGGAACGCAACTCACCCCACATCATGGCACGTTTCAGGAATTCCCCATCAGCCATACCACTATAGCACGATGACACCACCGAGGTCACCTCGGCCTCATTCTCCCAGAAGTTCTCCAATACAATTTCATTCAAAGGAACTGTACTCAAGAAGTCCTCGCAGGATGTCATGCACAGCACAGAGCAAAGTGCTGCCGCTGTATATTTGATTTTATCAGTTATTCTTTTCATAGCACTATACCATTAGAATGTAACATTTAATCTGCATGTAAACGACTTGGCACGCGGAGTCTGCGAGTTGTCGGTACTCAAGCCATAGCCGCCATAACCCACCTCGGGGTCAACGCCTGAATAGCGTGTCCAGTTGAAGAGGTTATTGGCCGACATTGACAAGGTAGCCTTACGGATACCCAAACGCTTGGCAACCTCTGTACCAAGACTATAGGAAAGCTGCAGGTAGTTCAAACGGCAGAAAGAGCCATCCTCGACGAAACGGTCGCTACCCAAGAAGTTATAGCCGGCATTGTGCAATGCGCGAGGAATAGTTGTCAAGTCACCTTCAGTACGCCAACGCCAGTTTACGGCATAGCTCTGATTACTGTTGCTATGCATATTCTCTGCATTCATCTTGGCCATATTCAGCACCTTGCTACCATAACGATAGTTGAACTGCATGTTCATAGACCAACGCTTATAGTAGAAGCGTAGACCAAAACCACCTGTAACTAACGGGTTACAGTTACCAAGATAGACAATATCCAATTCATTGATGTTACCATCGTGGTTAACATCCTCATAGATGGCATCACCACCTTGGAATTCATAGTCTGTATCGCCATAGTTGAACATCATGGGCAGAGGTTTGCCCTTCTCATCGGTAATCACATTGCCATTGGCATCGCGGGCTACCGGGGCGCTCTCCTGCTCACCGGGTATATAGTCGCTATACTGATATACCCCCTTGTAGCGGAATCCATAAATAGAGCCGAATGCATTAGCCACCTGCACACGAGTCAGATAAGAGCCATTAGCATAGTTGAAGTCGGAATTCAAACTGGCCAGCACAGTCTCGTCCATGGACACGATTTCATTGACGTTGTTACCCAAAGTCAAGTTAAATCCAGCAGAGAAGTCACCAACCTTGACACACTTGTTACCATAGACATTCAATTCCCAACCTTGGTTGCGCATACTACCCACATTCTTCCATGACAATGCGCCATAACCTGTAGACGACGGAATACGAACATCCTTCATCAAAAGGTCCTCTGTCAACTGCGAATACATATTGATATCCATCGTAAATTTGTCATCAAAGATACCGATATCGGTACCGATATTCCAAGTGGTCTTTGTCTCCCACTTAAGGTCTGAAAGACGGATATTGTTAGGAGCAGTAGATGCCATATCACCATACACATCGACAGAAGAGTACTTACTGAAGTGCAGATACTCAGCCCCCGGCTGCACACCTACCTGACCTATACCTGGACGAATAGAAAGCATTGACAACCAATCCAAGTCTTCCATAAACGCTTCGTCACTGATATTCCAACGACCAGAGATAGAGGGGAAGAAACCCCAGCGGTTGCCTGCACCAAACTTGGTACTTCCATCCAATCGGCCGGTAAGGGTCAATGCATACTTTGACTTATACGAATAGTGTCCTTGATAGGTAAAATATACACTACGCCATTGGCTCTGGTTGGTCCACATATTCTCAAGCTGTCCCTGAGTCGTAGACGATGTAATATCACCAGAGGGGAGACCATGTGATATCGTTCCGTAGCCACTGCCATCACCATTAGTAATCTCCATACGGGCCATTGTAGTAAAGAAATGATCCTCATTGTCAAACTTCGGAGTAAAGGTCAAGGTATGACGTGTCCGGAACGCAACACTCTTGCTCGAACTTTGCTCTGATCTATTGATCGAAGCTTCCGACCAAGCCAAAGTAGACAACTCACGCGGATAATACTTATCGGTGTAGTCGTTAAATACGGTCATAAGCACCTGTCCCTCATAGTCCAACTGGTGTCCACTATCGTCCGGGCTAAGCAGGTCATATACAATTTGGAAGAGAGCACTCAGATTGTATGAGCGGTACTCATTCTTTGCCAAGTTAGCCTCGGCGATAGGATTGATACGTTCACGCTGATCCTTCAGTGCCTCAGGCATCGATTGCAATGCGAGATAATACTCACCGGTAGGCCTATCATTAGCATCCTCACGATAGATAGCCATATTGGGCATCTTCAGATAAGCAGCTCCCAACAGGTTCGAATAGTTTCGATTGTTATCTGTATAAGTCAAGTTGAAGTCCGACTTAATCTTGATGCGCTCAGACACCCAATAGTCCAAATTCACACGGGTAGAGAAACGGTCGAGGCTCTGTGCTATGATAGAACCCGTCTCGTGGTCATAGCCACCTGATACACGGAAATTTGCCTTCTCACCACCACCCGAAAGAGAAAGATAATGAGAGTGCTTGGAGCCCACCTGCTTCACAGCATCTACCCAGTCGGTATTGTTGTTGAACATACGATACTCAGAGAAAGAGGGGTCGTAGTTCAACTCACGCAAGTTAGCTGCTGCGTCATTCAACTCAGGATTAAAGTATGCCTCTTTCATAAACATGGTGTAGTCGTCACCATTAAGCATACGAATACCATCAGGCTGGTAAGTGACATTCAAACCATACGAATAGTCTACCATCGTAGGACCACGCGTACCACGTTTCGTCTTAATGGAGATGACACCATTGGCACCTTGCGAACCCCAAACGGCAGTAGCCGCAGCATCCTTCAACACATCAATAGACTCAATGTCATCGGGGTTCACACAAAGCAGTTCGGCAAACTTTTCTTCATTGGCAGTAGCATAGTCAAAATCGTCATTACCGGTTGTTTCAAACACATTGCCATCAACCACAATAAGCGGCTCGGCATTACCATTAATAGATGACACACCACGCAGACGCATGGTAGTACCACTACCCAAGTTACCAGAGTTCATCACAATGTCAAGACCTGCAATACGTCCCTGTAAGGCTTCGTCTACCGAGGTAAAATTGAGTCCCTCAAACTCAGACATCTTCAAGCTCTGTGCAGCTACAGACATCTCACGTTCAGGAATCTCAAGACCACCAGTGCTCTTCTTCACTACAGCCTTAATTACCACCTCTTCAATCAGGTTCTCGTCTTTCATCACAACGTTAAACACGCGACGATCGCCAATAGCCAAGGTTTGTGTTTCATATCCAACATACGAAATCTGCAACTTGTCCTTGGTATTTTTTATACGCATAGAAAAGTCACCGTTCATATCCGTTGTAGTAGCTTCTACGAAACGTCCAGCCTCGTCAACCTCCACAACATTCACCATCATCAACGGCTCAATAGCATCGGCCACATTACCTGTGATGATAACCTGGGCAAAAGCCGAAGATATGCTCACGCAGAGCATCAGTACTAATATATATAATTTGTTTCTCATAGCCATTATTCGTTAGAAGAGAATTGTTGCTGCAGACGTTCAACCATTTTAATATAGTCCTCTATCTGACCCTTCTTATGATACAAAGCCTGAGGAATACGATGAACAACTGCAAATGATGACGTCTCAATCTGCTTAGAAGACTTCAAGTCACTGTCGTCAAACAGATAATCACGAGTCATAATATTATACAATGCGGGATCTGAAGTGTCTACAGACTGTGTATTGCCGGCACCATCCTCGATAGTGATACCTGTATTGCTACCCGTAACACTCAGACGGCAGAAGGTACCTGTAGACTCATCCAACGTACTGGTTTCGAAATTACCCACCGTATTACCACCACCTATATATACAGAGTTGTCCTGAATATGGTAATTGACGAAATCAGCAATAATACTCTTGATTGAATCACGATAGTCATCTTCATCAAAAGAGTAGTTTTCTTCTTGAGTCAGGATAAACTCTTCGGCATCCTCCATTGTAGGAAGTCCCGCTGCAAGAGCCTCACGAACAGCCTCATTAGAGGGCACATAAATAGTATAATGATAGGTATTGAAAGACTCTACCGTCTGTCCGAACGAAGCGAAGTCCTCATTGGTAAAGAATACACCGGCATCGACCATCAACTTGTGGAACTCATAGAACGGACCGGGTGCCTCTTCTGTACCTGCCTGCTCGGTAATAGCAGCATACACCGACTTGACAGACGATTGCATCACTGAAGGCACAATATACGTCTTACCATTACCTTCCTTGGTCTGGTCCTTGATATTCTCTGTTGTCACATGGATAGGTGTTGAGTTCTCAATCTGATATCCACCAAAAACATTCAAGCCATCTGTTGGATTAACTTCTACCTTGACGGTTCCGTTAGCCTTGGTACGATAATACAACTTTCCTTGGCTGCTCTGATCTATATTATCCACAATGATGTGATTGTCAATCAAGTCCTCTAATCTATCATCCACTTGAACATTGGAAGGAGCAGGAGATATTTCTGCGCCTTTCTGCTGTGTTTCAAGATCGTATTTATAGGCTTTAGCCTTTGCTCTCTTGGTCTTCTCGTCAAAGTAGAACTCCCAAAGTTCAGGCTCACCCTTAGCTATTGACAACGGGTCAACATAATGCTTGAGCGCTTCGTCGGTAGGAAGCACAAAGCTATAATATGAGTCCATAGAAAGAAGATAAGCATCGAAACCATACGCTTCAATAGCCCAACGCATGATTTTCATATTCTCATTCACAAGAGTCGGAGCTGATACTGCAACATAGGACACTGGAGGGAATACGCGGTTGGTGATGTAAACGACACCGTTGCAACACATGATGGTGCGCTCTACATCTTCTATCTTTACTCCCATCTCTACCTGTCCATCGTTCTTTACTTGGTCGAATTTACTGGGAACTGATGCTATGAGCGAAGGTTTCATGTGGTTGTTCACAAAATCATCAATCACATAATCGGGAACATTCTCCCAACTGCCAAAACGGTCTTTCAAGAATTCACCACCGCCTGTCTCCCAATAGGTTTTAAGAGCCTCGTCTGAGGGAACGAACATCACGCCCATATCCTGACTCATCGGAATGAGGTCTGAAGTCGTAAATGTATTCCATCCTGGGTCAAACTTCAGAAAACTCTCCACCAAAGTATCTGCAGGAGCTGAAATCTGAATTTCATTATCCACAGAAGTCGACAGGAAATTTACGCTCAACCCGTTATTATGGCTATGAGTAGCCATATACTTCTTCACGTATACGGAATCAGAACCACCATAAATACGTTGATACTCAAGCGAAGCCGAACGGCTATAATAAGGAGCGGCAAAACGATTCAACAATTGGCTGAAACGGCTCACAGCGGGATCGTTGCTAACAACTTCGGCCATGTTGGTCAACGGGGTAATCAACTTCTCCATACGATGCACCACACCGTTCTTACACTTCAGGTTAGGCTCAGCTATACGTACACCATTGACAAACACATCACTCTTGTCGTACACATAACTCGAATCCTGATTGGTCAGAATACGGTAATCCTCACCGGTCAGATTATTGATTGTGAGATAATCATGAGTAAGGTTCACCAAAGGAGCAGGAGTATTGTCCTTGAGCAAAACCATACCATCCTTACGATACTTGTTCCAATAAGGCGACTCTGGCAAATCATTTCCAGAGACCTTGGTAAGATTGTCGTAGATTGACACCGCTGAAGTCCTACGTATGGTACGCCCCTCTATACGATCGGTACCCAATCCCAACATGTCTGAGAAGTAGACATTGTTCAACATCGAAGAGTTGAGCAACAGTTTCTTGTGTGAATCACTCAGTTGTTCGTATGAACTGACACCCCAATCATTGTTGCTCAGGAAAGCATCGAATGTTGCATCATCCACGACAAACAACGTTTTACTACCCGTCTTGGACAACACTTCCGCATAGTCCAAGTCATCAATCAGACGTACAAAATAATCGTACTTACCCTCTTCTTTCAAGAAATCGTAAATACTTCCGCCCAACCATACAGGTTCTTCTTCGTCGAGATAATAATCTTCCCGACAGGAGGTAGTCAATAACATTGATGCCACGACAGGCAACAATAGCCACCACCTTCTTGGTTGTTTTACTGAATTGTTTTTCATTTAAATAGTATATAAATTATTGTATGTTTTTCATCCAAAAAGCCAATATAGGTATATTAATCTGCAAATTTGCAAAAAAACTTTAATAAGCGCAACGAAAAAGACTCTTTTTTCACCTGACAAGACGTTAAAATCATTTCTAAAAATTTCTATCTTGCAAAAAGAGAAATGGGGCACCCGCATATCGGGCACCCCACTCTATCGACTAATGTCAGTGAAGACTACTTCACTACATATTTCTCCACAAATTCGGTTGACTCAGTAGCCATACGCACCATATATACCCCCTCTGGCAAACCCGACTCATTCAAGCGTTGCTTCACCTCATCATACTGGCAGGTATATCGAGCACACTCTACGCCACTGGTATTGTAAATAGTGCACGCAAGCATCTTGTCTGCGGCAATAGGTTCAATGGCGGTACCATCTTTGATCACACGCAAGATACCGGATTCTATATCCGAGGTATCCCATACGAGACCACCTCCAATACTATCAAGTTCGAACACGGTCGTTGTAGAGGTGCGCGTACTACTGCTGGTCCAAAGTTGGAACTCATCACCCTCCTGTAATGCTATGCCTTCACGCAACTGCACCTTCAGTATACCACGTAACGACAAGCTGCCTACATCTGTCAATTTTGTATACAACGAACGACTTCCGATATAGAAACGCAATGTTCCGCCATCGGCAATCGTAACATTATGCCCATTCAGTTTCAGCGTTCCCGATGTGGAAGTTTCCTTTACTCCCGGACGCAGCAGAGCTCCGGTAGCTACCGTCACAGCACTGTTATCGAGCATACCAGCACCACATAACGTAGCCCCCTTAGCTACAGAAAGAGCACCTTTTCCTAACATACCAGATTTGGCCGAACTCTTATTCAGGCAGATAGCACCAGCTGATACGGTCGCCTTACCCGTAAAGTCACTTGTGCCTGTCATCGTCATCATACCGGCACCTAACTTCTCGAACACTGTTCCAGAGCCTGTAATAGAACCGGCAAAGGTAAAGTCCGTATCCAGCGAGCCCACCTTCCAGGTGTTAGAACCCACCGTGGCACCATTACTGAACGTGCATCCTCCACCAAGCGTACCGCTACCCGTCAACTCACCTATGGTATATACCTTGCCTGTATTTTGCACAATTATACCACTTGGGATATCCATCTTACCCTTAGCAATACCCGAAGCCGTATTTAGAGTAAATCTGCCATCACTGGCATTCGTTGCCTGCGGTACAAGCATACCCGTAAAATCCGAAGTATTGATTTGTATAGGTGTACGTGTTGCCACCCAGCCGCTACCAGATTCTGTAGCACAATATACCGTAAGTTTGCCTTCACCAGTTATCTTATTGGAGTATGTCTGGCGATTGGCAGTCGTCCACGAGCCGGCCTTGCCCTCCGGCACATTGATTTCATTGTTCGTTCCCACCTGATCTACAAGTGAACCAGAATGTATTTCTACCACCTTGGCCGCTATTCCCGAATGGTTCTGCACAGTACCACCCGCAATAATCATCCGACCGAGTCCAGAGCCCGAAGCATAGGTCTTCAGCCAACCACCACCACGCTTCGTCATTACAGTTCCAGAGAAAGGCTTGTCCATGGCAAAGTCGTTAGAGTTGTTGATAACACCACCCTCTTCGCCTACAAGACGAATAGGAGACCCCATCTTCACGGCTGCACTCGTCTGCAACACCGCCCCATTTTCCATCACAAAGTGCAACGGATTGTTTGTCACAGCACCCAAGTTTCCATATGCCTGATTCTCATTTGAAAGCGAAGAGACGCTCACCACTCCTCCACTGAGGCGATTACCACCCGTATAAGTGTTATCCGTAGATATAGTCAAACGTCCTGTTCCACTCTTAACCAGTGTTGCAGTTCCTGTTATAGCCCCCGCTCCACTGAATGTATAGGCTGTCGTATTATCAACAAACACCGTATCACAAGGAAGATCGCCCACAAGCTCCACATCAAACACTGTGGCATCATCAGTAAAGCGAACCTTATCATTCTCTACAAAATAGCTGGCATCACCGTCATTCGTAAAGTTCATATCCGAAGCGTAATTCCACAATGCACTATTCTGACCATTCCAGAACACCAACGAAGCTTCTCTGACGCCTTCAACCACAAGATAGATTTTGCCACCCTCATGCTTGAGTGAGCATTTCTTACCATAAGTACCCTCCAGCTTTATAGTCCCAAGGTCACCCTTTACAGATTCCACTTCTGCTATTGTATATGTTGCAGTTTCCAAGTCTCCACCGTCAGGAAGCACCAGACGTATTACCGGTGTCAAGTATTGAGGACCATACTCCCACGATTTGGTCTCAATGCTCACGCACTTAGCCTTAATCATATCGGCAGTATGTGCAGCACCTGCAACATCCAGTTCAACAACGGCACCAAAGCGAAGATTCAAAGTATCAGCAGAAACCGTACCTATTTTATCTACACCACCAGGACGAAGCACCGAAGCATACTCCATATCTATTCCACGGAACACGCCACCATCAGTGTTGAATTCTGCAAAACGGTTAAGCCACAGTTTGGAATTCTTCATCGTACCATTAAAGTTCACTATACCAGCCCATATATCCGTGTTACCAGTATGCATCATATCCACTGCAGGAAGATTAAGAATACCATCACCCTGCTTTACCAGACGGGTAGAACCTGTCAACCCATTCCCAGTCACAGTATGGGTAAACTTCTCATAAATAATATTATTGTTATTGGTAGTACCCTGCACCCAACTCGGCACATTGAACAGGAGTACATGAGGCGAGGCACCTTCCGCAATGGATACGTTCATATCATTTGTTTCGCATACAATAACCTGTTTGCCATTCAACTCTGTCCCGATTGTACCGTTATTGGCAACCTCTGTACGTCCGGTCATAGTCAATGGAGGCGGAGCGACAGTGATTCCTTCCAGCTCACCGGCAAAATAGCTAACATGAGGGGGCTGATTATAGCCAACACATTGCCAAACCATAGCCTGACGATATTGATGATCATGCCACAAAGTATAAAGTCTATGCGAAGTCGGAATCGTTGTCGTATAAATACGCAAGTTTGAGTCATCACCTGTACGCAAGACCATTTCCTCACGCCAGTCTCCAAAGATATCACCCGTCGCACAAGGATTATTCTTTGAATCATTATTCATTTTACATCCACCTGATGTAAAGATACGCCCTGTACCTGGTTTTTCAATCTTTGCTTCACGCTCCGTACCCGGACTGTTGAGCACCTCATCCAAAAGGTCTCCATCCCAAAAGATACGGAAATTCAGGTCACTCCAAACAATATAGTCTCCAATACCTTGGATAGGTTTGTCAGCAACAGTAGAAATCATCGCCGACTGGGTAGATCGTCCCATACTGCCAGGATACTGATTGGAGAAGTTTCCACACAAGGCACGCCCGTCATCACCTGTACTCTGTAAACGATAATAGATTCTTGAGGTAGTTGCATCACGATAATTCATAGCAGGACTGCTCTCGTTGCAGGTAAATATTTCCTGTCCGTGGCGATAGGGGTCAAAATCGCGACAATGCTGTGCATCTCCATGTCCTAATCCCGTAGTAGAAAGTCCTTTACCGTTATCGTCAATTACCATTGAGCCAAACACGATTTCATCACGTCCATCCCAATCCACATCGGCAATACCGAAATTATGGAATCCCTGTCCAAACCAAGCATTGGCACTATACTGATTCCAACGCCAACGCTGCACCAACTGATGGGTTACAGGATCTACGTCAAGCGCACACATCTTGTGACGTGTATAGCACCCACGTCCCAAGAAGATACTTGCTTTACGACCATCCAAGACAGGCGCACCAAAATAGAACTTAGATGAGCGATGGCCACCATCACTCTTTCCCCAAACAGCCCCATAATCACTCTCCCCTGCTTCAAAACGAGGAAGAGGGAAAGCCATAGGAGTATAATTTTCCGTAACGCCATCCCAATCATATGGTTCTCCGGTCTCACCATTTAAATATAATAGATACTCTGCACCATTGCATGTATATTGATCACGAGGAGCGACATAATTCATGTTGCCTATATTAATAGTCTTCCCAGATGATGTATGAATAATCATATTGTCCGCACCTCGCATCACACATTCAGCTTTCCCATCCAGATCCCAGTCATAAGCTATAAGATCCCATTGCTCATCAGGCCCTGCCATCATATTTGGACCAAGATCAATCCACCACAACCGTTTACCGGACATATCAACACACTCGTAATGATTAAATCTTGTAACATTGCCTGTAGTATTGAGGTCAGCACCAGCATAATTGCGTTTTACAATGAACTCCGTCACACCATCACCCGTAACATCACCTAAGGAGACATCATTTAATATATACCCTCCGGCACCATTAGCCACAACCTTCCCGTTACGGTCGAATGCAGACGGCATCTTGATATCAAAATATTGATTACTCCACACCTTAACAGCAGCACATTGTGCTTGCTCCACCCCATCAATTATCGGAGCTACGGTATATGTATTACTTGAAGTCCCTTGCTTATCAGTATAATTTGATACAGACAATGGCGTAGAGTTCACCTTAGTTCCATTTCTGTAAAGATTATAAGTGATATCATAATACTCTTCACCAAAAACTCTCCAGCTAAGATACACACCACTGTTTACTTTAACAGCCACCAGTCCACGATCCACGACATCAGTCATACGTTGAGCAAAAGCAACGCAACTGATAAACATACTTAAAAACAATAGTCCAAGTTTCTTCATAATTATGATGATATTAGTTTCTCATTCAAAAAATAGGTACAATTGCCGCTTCTTTAAAGCAACATTTGTCATTTTGCAATGCAAATATATAAAAAAGGATTAAATCATTGATATTTTTAGCCCCAAAAGCATAGATTTATAGAAAAAAGGACCTCAAAGAAACCCAAAATGATTTTAGAAACGACTCAAAAATCGCACGTACCTGCACTCACCAACCTATCGGTGTATTGCCAGTATCCGTCCTTCCCTCCATAACGAAAGAGAGAGGAGCCTTCATCCCTGACTGCTCCTCTCTCCTGAAAACGGCGGCTACCTACTCTCCCACTTGCGCAGTACCATCGGCGCGGTCGGGCTTAACTTCTCTGTTCGGAATGGGAAGAGGTGGA
>Ga0233360_1000017_pt1 | contig 69976 bp, 45 predicted proteins | sample ElkDunMinimDraft_20_FD_180671 | JGI IMG/M metagenome (GOLD analysis project Ga0233360, IMG submission 180671) | Fecal eukaryotic communites from dung pellets of Tule Elk in California, USA - Elk Dung A0 | ecosystem: Host-associated > Mammals > Digestive system > Large intestine > Fecal | place...
GTGTGGTCGCCCGTGAGGGCAAACTCGGTGCGTTCTTCCTTGATGACGAAGTAGGCCAAGCTGCGTTGAGCGGGAAACTCGTAGCGGAAGCCCAGACCATCGTCGTAGAGGCGGAAGCGGATATTCATCTGGTAGCCAGTGCCCTCCTGCTCCATGCATACGAGCAGCTCGTTGTAGTGGTTGCGGATGGAGGATTCTTCTCCCCATACGAGTGTCCAGGTATCGTCGAAGGTGGCGTTCTTCACCTCTTTGATGGTGAACCCGCTATTGAGGGGGAGCACCTCAGAGGCGTTGCTGGTGATGTCGCCACCGTTCCAGAACTCCTTCTTCTGGGTGTCGCCACGGAGTTCGAAACCCATAGCACTGGGGAGGATCACTGCCTTGTCGCCAAACTGGAGACTGTAGGTGGGGGTGCCGCTCTCGGGGGTGACACCGAACTGCATGGTGAGTGTCTTGCCGGGTGAGGTGAGCTGGTGCTCGCCTTGCCATGTGGTCTCACGGGTTGACTTGCTATCGCATCCCATGAGGGTAGCTGTGGCGATGGCAAGGAGGGTAAGGGGGATTCTTTTCATTGTAGTATATTTGATTATTATTTTTTTATAGGAGGTTCTAGGATTTCCTATAACTCTAAACTAAAATTACTTTCTCTTAAACTCTACCACCAGGGCATCCTCAGAAGCAACGTACGTGTTTTTAGAGAATGTGATGGGCTCACCCGTGATGACATTGCGGCCATTGGTGAGGCTTTGGGTAATCTCTGAATAATAATCCCAAGGGATGCGCTTGGCTTCCTGTGAGTTGTTAATGTATACGAATACCGCCTCATCATCATTGTAGCGGAAGTAGGCGTAGGTGTTGTCGCGGGTCATGAAGTGGAGGGTCTTTCCGTTATGGATAACCTCCTTGGTCTTGCGCCACTGGAAGAGCTTGCGTGCATAATCGTGGAGCAGAGAGGCGGGAGAGAGGGAATCCTTTTCGCGTCCCTCGGGAGTGAAGAGATTGACTTTGTCACCAGGCCAACCGCCGGGGAAGTCGACACGCAGACCGCCATGGCCTTGGCTGGGGTCTTTGGATACGAACATCATCTCGTCGCCGGCAAAGAGCTGCGGGATGCCGCGCATGGTGGCCAGCATAGCAAGGGCCATTGCGGTCTTGTTGGGATGTCCTACGACATCGCCCAGACGGTCGGTGTCGTGGTTGCCGGCGAAGATCATCATGTTGGAGAGATCATGGTAGAGGAAGTCGTGTGACAGACAGTCATACACACGCGTCATGCCCTGTCCCCAGCCGGGGTTGCGCTCGGCGAGTCCGGCACGCATGGCATCGTGGAGGGGAAAGTCCATGATGGCACGCAGGTGTGAGTCGAAGCCATCCTTATTGGCATTGCCGCCCTGCCAGTAGGCCAGCTGTGGAGCCGAGGAGGTCCAGCACTCGCCCACGATATTGAAGTTGGGGTACTCGCGCATCAATGCCTCGCACCAGCGGCTCATGGGCTCCTTCTCGTTGTAGGGGTAGGTGTCCACACGCAGGCCGTCGAGGTCGGCATACTCGATCCACCAGATAGCCCACTGGATGAAGTAGCGTAGGGTATATTCGTTGTTGAGGTTCATATCGACCATCGAGGGCACAAACCAACCGCTCTCCTGGATGTAGAGGTCCTGCTTTGAGGCGTTGGGGTCCATGTTGGTGGAGAAGCAGATGTTGGTGCCGGTGTAGGTGTCGAACTGATGTATCCAGTCGTGGAAGGGGAGGTCCTGCATCCACCAGTGCTCGGTGCCGCAGTGGTTGGTGACGATGTCCATAATCATCTTGATGCCCTTGTCGTGGGCCTTCGACACGAGTTCGCGATAGAGGGCATTGCTGCCGAAGCGCGGGTCTATCTGATAGTAGTCAGAAGCGGCATAGCCGTGGTACGACTCTTTGGGGGCGTTGTCGAGCAGCAGGGGAGTGGACCATATAGCTGTGGCGCCGAGGTCGGCGATGTAGTCGAGGTGGTCGATGATACCCTGGATATCGCCACCGTGGCGTCCGAAGAAGGCATCGCGGTCGGCCTTGTCATCGGTGTCGGGGGTAGAGTCGTTTGAGGGGTCGCCATTGGCAAAGCGGTCGGGCATGAGCAGGTACACCATGTCGGCCGTGGTGAAGCTGGTGCGCTCGGCAGAGCCCTCGCGACGTGCCTGCAGCTGGTAGGGGTAGCGGAACTCCTTGCCCTCCTTGGTGAATACGAGGTTATAGGTGCCGGGCTGTGCCTTGGCATCGATGGTGACGTCGACAAACAGGTAGTTGGGGCTTTCGGCCTTGTGTACCTTGGCTATTTGCACGCCCTCGCCGCCCTCGATGGTGAGGTCGTAGGAGGCGATGTCGGTACCATGAATCATCAGCTGCAAGGGTGTGTTCATGCCGGTCCACCAGGAGAGCGGCTCCACACGGTCTACGGGGTCGCACACGGTGCGGTACTCCCAACGCCAGGGAGCCTCGAGCTGTACCGATACCTCAACCTTGTTGCCCGGTACCGAGCGGGTGAAGGTGAGGGTGTTATTGTCAGTGCTGATAATCTCAAACTCGCCATGGCCGATGCCTGCGCTCAGGGCAGGATTGCTATGCTTGAAGGCGATGAGGTCGCGGTAGAAGCCGGTATGCGCATTCTGCTTCCATGCAGGGATGGGGTCTTTCTCGAAGAACTGGAAGCGGTGGTCCCATCCCATCTCCTGACCGGTATAGATGAGTGGCTGTCCGCCTGGCAGGGTGAAGGTGAGCACGGCCATGGCTTGCACGGCATCGCCCATACGCTCAAATTCGGTGCCGGCCCAGGAGTTCTCGTCGTGGTTGGTGATGAACATGAGGCGGTAGGCACCCTCGGGGTGGCGCTCGGTGTCCTTCTTTATATAGGATACGAGATCGTCGATGCTCTTGTTGCCCTTGGCAATATCGTTCATCATGTGGTGTAGTTCCCAAGAGTAGGAGGAGTGGAACCCGCACTGGCTCTGCAGGAGAGGCTCTTCGCCCTCGGCGAGCATGAAGACATTGGGGTACTGTGCCTTGATGCCCTTGATGGTCTCTTCCCAGAAGGTGAGAGGTACCTCGCAAGCCATATCGCAGCGGAAACCATCGACTCCACGCTGTAGCCAGAAGTGCATGGCTTCTTGCATGCCCTTCACCATACCCTCATCGGCATAGTTGAGGTTGGCCGTGTCGCTCCAGTCGGCCGTATAGGTGAGTCCGCCCTGCGCATCGCGCTCATACCATGAGGCGGGCGATTCGGTCACCCAGCGTGCATCGGGCGAGGTGTGGTTGGCAACCCAGTCGATGATGACCTTCAAGCCCAGACGGTGAGCCTCGGCAAGGAAGTTGTCGAAGTCGGCCAATGTGCCAAACTCAGGGTTGATGTCGGTATAGTCCTTGATGGCGTAGTAGGAGCCTAAGGTGCCCTTACGCCCCTCTACACCGATGGGATAGATGGGCATGAGCCATACTACGTCGATGCCCAACTCCTTGAGTCGGGGCAGCTCGCGCTGGGCAGCGGCAAAGGTGCCCTCGGGAGTGTATTGACGTACATTCATTTCGTACACTACGGTGTTGCCCCAGTCGGTGGCGTCCACCGTGGGTTGCTGTTTGTTACCGGTACAGCCTGTCATCAGTATGGCTGCTAAGAATACCCAGAATAGTTTTTTCATGAGTTGTGTGTTATGAGTTATTTGTTTTGTTGCTTTATTGGAGTACTCAGAGTGCTCGGAGAAGTCTGAGAATGTTATAGTCAATTGTCCATTAAATATAATCTGTACTCTCCTGCGCCAAGGGGCACCGTGGTCGTTGTGCCGGTGTAGCTCTCTGCGGACTCAAAATAGTTTCTCCACGTGCCCTCGATGGGGAAGGTCACGGTGATGACTTGTTCGCGGGTGTCGGGGTTGCCCACTACCACGAAGGCCTCTTCGCCGGCTACGCAGCTGATGTGGCGTCCTGTGGTCCAATACGATGTGGATACCTTCCACGTGAAGTCGGCCTCGCTGGTGAAGAACTGGGGATGCTCTCTGCGGAAGGTGATGAGCTGGGCATAGGCATCATAGAGGGCACGGCGCTCGGGAATCTCAAGATAGTCCCAACGTAGGGGTTTCTCGCCCGTGCGTCCATTCTCTTCGATGGAGTAGTCGTAGCCGAGTTCGCCAAACTGCCATATCATCTTCGGACCAGGCACGGTGAAGAAGAAGGCAGCACCCATGGCGGCACGCTGCATCTGCTCATTGAGCGACTGCGCGATGGTGCCTGCGCCCCAGGTCTTGGCCTTGTAGATGAGACGCTCCTCGTCGTGGCTCTCCATGAAGCCGACGTAGGCTCCGAAGGGCATGGAGGTGCCTGTCCATAGTCCGCTGAAGCTGCTGTTCTCCACGTAGCCCATGGCCGATTGGCAATAGCTGTTGTTGAGGTTACGCCATACCTTGATGCCCATCTCGGCAAGTGCACGCTCTTCGGCATCGCAGCAGAAGTGCTCGAGTATCACTACAGCCTCGGGACTTACGGCCTTGATGGCATCATGGTACTCGGTGAGCACGTCGATACGGCCTTGGTCGTAGTTCGATGCGGTGGACTCAGTATATTGACGTTGGGTGAAACCCTTGGTGAGGTCGAAGCGGAAACCGTCGAAGCGGTACTCGCGGAGCAGATACTCGAGATTGCGCTTCACATGCTCGCGCACCTCGGCATTCTCGTGGTTCCAGTCGTGGAACACACTGTAGGGGTGGGGGGCTGTGACGTTGAACCATGGATTGTCCTCTGCGGTACAGTTGTCGGTGGTGTCCCAATAGAGCTTGGCCATGGGGTGCGCACCGGTGGCGTGGTTGTATACCACATCGAGAAGTACTGCAATGCCACGGCTGTGACATTCGTCGATGAACTGCTTATACATTTCGCGTGTGCCGTAGGCCTTGTCCATGGCGAAGTAGGCGCAGGGGTTGTAGCCCCAGCTGTTGTTGCCGTCGAACTCCTGCACCGGCATCAGCTCGATGGCGTTGATGCCCAGTGTCTCCAGATAGTCGAGGCGGGCGAGCGCTCCCTTCAGGTCCTTGGTGGAGGAGAAGTCGCGCAAGAGCAGTTCGTAGATGATGAGGTCGTCCGGGTTGCTGACGGTGAAGTCCGCCCGCCATGCATAGCTCTCGCGAGCGGTCTGGAATGCTCCCACGAGTCCCGATGTAGCGGTAGGGTAAGCGGGCATGTCGGGGTATGTGCTTGCCGGTATCCAGTGGTCATCGGCACTGTATACAATCTCGGTGTAAGGGTCGCAGATGCGTATGGTGCCGCGCTCGGCATCGTGCAGATGGTATTGGAAACGGTATTCTTTGCCTGGCTCTACCTGCGTGAAGGTGTACCACCACGTACCTGCCTCCTCGTCGCGCTTCATGGCATACTCCGATTGGTACTCCCAATCGCTGAAATCGCCAATGACGTAGGCGTGATCGTAGCTGCCGCCTTGGCTGTCACGATCTTTAAGAACCAGGGTGACGGTGTTCTTATTTATATAGTTGATACCTTCGCACACGTTTACAGGCATTGCAGCATGCTCCACCTCATCGTAGGCAGTGCCGTGCTGGTCCTCCACAGTGCAGAAGAGGTCGGCCGTCTGGCGTGTGCCATCGGCATTGCGCACCACCACACCTATCTTGTTTATCACCTCAGTTAGTGAGGCACCGAACCACTCTCTGATGCTTGGCTCAAGGCGCAGCATCCATACGTCGGGCACGTCGGTGGCGGTGAAGCGGCATCGGTCCAGATTAGTATTCCAGTCGGCCGGTACGTGCTTCCACTCGAACTCCACGATGCCTATGTGTGCATACAGCACCTCGGTGTACCCACTGAAAGGGAATCCGCCACCAGCCTTATAGTAGATTACACAGGACTCATCGGCTTTCGGTGTGCTGCCATCTGTGAGTGAATAGCCCGAGAGGCCGTAGGGCAGACTGCTTAGGTCGATCTCTTCCTCGGGTGTGACGGGTACTTGTGGTTCGCAACTGGTCAGGAATGCCAAGAAGCACAATTCCAAAGTAAGTAAGATATAGCGTTTCATGAGTTATGAGTTATGAGTTGCCTGCCGGATGGCTGTTATCGTTTTCGTCATCGTTATCGTAACAGCCAAGGCTGTTTTTCGTGCTTAGCGACCTAAGGCCCGATCAAAGGCCTTAGGCCAAAAGGGGCACCCACTGAGGGCACCCCTATAAATAGTGATAGTTATTTATTACTCAATAACACCAGTACCTGCGTTGAAGTCGAGAGTTACCTTCTGACCTGCAGTAGCAGCAACAGCAGCTTGGTCACCACCAGCACCGCGGTATTCGATAACGCCGTTGAATACGTTGTACTCCATTTGCCACCAGTCAACACCTGTGATTGCTGAAGGAGCTGCAGTGTACATACGAATGTTGCCATCAGCTACAGTTGCGGGTGATACGAGTGTTGTGCCCTCAGCGACGAATTTGTTTTCAGCCTTGGCTACGTCCCAACCACCGAAGCAGTCGCCCATACCGTAAACGGCAGCAGGCTCCATAGCTACGATATTGTTGGCGAGGTCAATGTAGATAGTATAGAAACCATCCTCTGCTACGAAGCAGTTGCCATCAGCTACGGTGTAACCTGTATCGGTTCCAAGACCTGTGAAGTCACCACCCCATTCTTTCTTGGAATTAAACTTGAAGCCGTTAGCAGCAGTGATGTAACGTGTGGTCCAGAAAGCACCTGAGTGGCTGTGTACGGGAGTAAGAGCTACGATACCGTCAGAAGCCCAATCCCAACCACCGAAGTCCTGACCGATCATGTAGAGCTCAGTAGGAAGTGTAGACTCCTTGGTGCACTCTGTGGTGAAGGTGTAACCATCAGCGATATCGCCACCCTTGCGAGTGTAGGTGAGAGTGATGGTGTAGAGACCAGCCTTCTCAACCTTGATGTTGGCACCATTTGGCAATGACTCCATACCGAGGTTGGTGTTGGCCTTTACGTTACCTGCGTCATCGAGCTGAATCTTCCAACCATGGCCGTAAGCGAACTTGAACTCGCCGTTTGCAGGCATATCAACATTCTCCATCTTCCAAGTCATAGTCTCGGCATTTACCTCAACAGCGTCGAATGCTGTGAAGCCCCAGCCGTTCATGGCACCGCGAACACCCCACTGTACATCGGCAACTACAATCTGCGGATACAGCAGGTCACCTTCGAGGTTGAGGTCAAGAACGATGTGGTAGAGACCTGTCTGGTCAACCTTCATAGCAGGAGCATTGTCACCGATAACCAATTTCCCACGTTTAACCTTTGCAAGGCCAGGGTTATCAGCAAGCTCAGTTACATTGTACTCCTCAAGTGCAGCGCCATAGTTAGTATACTTGCCTGCCTCGTTAAGCACGAGATAGAACTCCTTGCCGCCTTCGAGTACGATGTACTTTTCATACATACCGCCACGCTTTGCGGCTGTCACCTCATTCAAACCAGCTGCCATACCAAACTCGGCAGTGATTTTCTCAGAGCCAGTAGCATCACCATACACGTAGAAACCGTCGAGAGCAATGTCTTCAAAGTCAACTTTGGGCTCTTCCTTTTCGCAAGATGTTGCGGCAAACATCAGTGCAACAGCACCGATACTCATCAAAAACTTTTTCATAATAGTTTTCTTTTAGTTTAACAAAAAATGAATAGTTTAACAATTAAATTAATATAGATTAGATGTCTTGATATCCTTCGTTCTGTTTCCAGTAGCGCTCACCCGTCTCTTCATTAATCTTTGATTTCTCCAATACAGAGTAGGGGATGGGGAACCACTCGCGATACTTATCCTTAGCGGTCACGTAATCTACGTAGGTGTTATCGGCAAACTTACCGAAGCGGATAAGGTCGCGACGACGTACGCATTCCCATGCAAACTCACGACCACGCTCGTCGAGAATGTCGTCGAGTTGCAGACTCACTACACCGGGATATTCCTTGGCATAGGCCTCTTTCGGGTTATTCTCGTAAGCCATAGTACGGCTCAGCATTTTCTGAAAATCAGTTGTACTGAAGCCTGAGGTACCTTGTCCACCACGAAGAATGGCCTCCTCCTTCATCCAGAGTACATCGGCATAGCGCATCAGTACAAAGTCGTTCTCGGCATACTGGTATTGCCCAGCTTTATCTACCTCATACTTGGTGCAGCGTGCACCGTCGTACCAGTTGGCTGCCTCCAAAGAAGCAATCTCGATGCGGCAGATAGAGCCAATCTTATTCTCATCAAGAATAATCTCACCGTTCTTGTCGAATACGGGGCCGATAAACCATCCCCACTGCTTGGCGCTCTGGGTTCCATATCCCTGTACAGTCTTAGCATATTCTTTGAGAGGCCCATGATACTCTTTCTCAAGCAATTTGTTGTACTCTGCCAATTCTGCATCAGTCATCTTATCGGGGCGGGCAGGAGGTTCGGGAGCTGCAGGAGGTATTGGACCAGGACCACGGAGATCCTTTTCGCTATAGCGCTCCATGAATTTAGGACGAGCTGCGAATCCGTTCCATGGCTTTTCTATCATACCATATACAGACTGGTGTGAGTAGTGCAAGGTGAGTATGGGCACGCGTAACTTGTTTGACATGCTACCGATATAACGATGGTCAAACTCTCCGTTGCCATTCTCTACGATGACAAAGATGTTTTCCTTGGATGAACTATTGTCTATTTTGAAATTGGCAAACCAATCATCTTCAATGCTGTATGAATTAGAATTGATGACCATATCACAGCAAGCGACGGCATTGGTATAGAAGTCTGTAGCTGACTGAATCTTTATGAAATCGTTACGATACTCTTTGTTGTCCGCCAAGTTGATGTTTTGGGGAGTACAGCCGAATGATTCTGCATTCAAGTATAGACGTGCCAAGAGAGCATATGCAAAACCTTGGGTCACACGGCCGTAGTTGGCTGCTCGGTTGGCATCGGTAACTACTGCCATGTTGGGAGCATTACGCTCAAGGCAATTGACCAGGTGCGACCATACCTGTTCGGGTTCCATGAGTGGTTCAGTCTTGTCAACGAACTCCTCAAGGTAGGGGATACGTCCGAAACAGTCGAAAAGCATGTAATAATAGTATGAGCGTAATACTTCGAGCTCACCTACATATTGGGCGTAGATTTCGGACTTCATTGACTCTTCTGCATCGGCCAGTGTTGCCAACAGCTTGTTACAAAGCACAGCTCCCGATATGGTCGTGTTCCAAATATTCTTGAAGGCATCACCCATCCAATTCCAATTGTGATTGTTGAGGCGCGTCCAATAATAGCTGTCTTTCCAATGCTCACCCGGCATGCGGATGGGGCAAACACATTCGTCAGAGGTGAGTGAGGCTACTCCCCAATATCCCCAATGATCGTGTAACCACTTGATATCGGCATAGGCTTGTCCCACGAGAAGAACAACATTCTCCTCAGAACCCATCATAGAGTCTACGGTTGGATTACCATAATTCTTTTCTTCGAGCAAATCCTCACAGGAGGTCAATGCTACAAGAGAGAAAAGTGCGGAAACGAAAAATATTGTTGTCTTTTTCATAATGTTAATCGATTAATATAGGCTGATGTTTACTCCAATAAGAATGTTTGCCACTGTTGGATAGAAGTCGCAATAGTCGATACCTGCATCCCAAACACCAGTGGTGTTCACTTCGGGGTCTTGTCCGCTGTACTTGGTGAGGGTAAGCAGATTCTGTCCTGTAACATAGAATCTCATGTTTTCTACATATTTGTTGCTCACGGGTTTGTAGTTGTAGCCCAAGGTGATGTTATCAAGCTTGATGTATGAACCATCCTCAAGGTAATAATCTGAGAAGTGCCCCTTGTCAGAGTATACGACATTGCTTCCTATTGCATCCTTGATGAACACGTTGGATGATTGTGACTGCTGTGGACCATAAGCCCAGCGAGTGAGGTTGAGAATCTTGTTGCCCACTACGCCGCGGAAGAACAATGAAAGGTCAAAGTTCTTATACTTCAGCATATTGTTCCAACCATAAGTGAACCAAGGCTGCGCACTACCTATTATTTGGCGGTCAACCTCTGATACGGTACCTCCGTCCTTATAGCCACCGGCAGGTGTCTCAAACATCCATGTACCGTCTTTCTTGAATCCTGCAAACTTGTAACCGTAGAATGAACCTACAGGATGGCCTTCGGTAAGAATCTGAGTGTTGGTGTTCATGATACCATTCTCGCCAACGCCACCCGATGTGGTCTCCTTATAGTTGAAGCCCTTAGAGGGGTCAGAGAGCTTGGTGATGTAGTTCTTGTTGTAAGAGATGGTAGGAGTGGTTATCCATGTGAAGTCCTTTGAACGAACGGGCACTATGCTTACTGCGAGCTCAGCACCATAACTATCCATTTGTCCGGCATTTGCCAAGAGGGTGGTGTACTGGTAGGGAGGTGTAGGTACCTCGTAGTCCCACAAAAGGTCGCGTGTCTGGCGATAATAAGCATCGAGGCTACCATAAACGCGGTTGTTGAAGAATGAGTAGTCGAAACCGAGGTTGTACTCATATTTCTTCTCCCAACGGAGATCGGGGTTTACATTCTGGCTTACACCATAAGTATATACATACTGCCCGTTGTACCAGAAAGTACCACCATTAGAAAGCATGGCTACCGAACGGAGGTCAGAGCCGAGGTTGTTTCCTGTAACACCAAATCCTGCACGGAGCTTCAAGTCGTTGCACCAGTCTTGGTTGCGCATGAAATCCTCTCCACTGATTCTCCAACCCAAGCTCACTGCGGGGAACCATCCCCACTTATGGTTGGCGCCAAAGCGTGAAGACCCTTCGCGACGTACCGATGCTGATACCAGGTATTTGTCGGCAAAGTTGTAGTTAGCACGCAAGAAGGCTGCGGCCAGTGTGTTGGAGTTACGGTAAGAGCCTACGGTTAAGTAGTCTTTCGATGCATCACCATTACCTATCTGATAATATTTGGCATCATCGGTAGGGAATCCCTTATTTTCGATATTGTTGCCATCGTATAGGAAGTTTTGGTAAGAGAGACCTGCTACTGTTGTGATGCTATGGCGGCCATAAGTGCGCATATAGTCTGCTGTGAGCTCAAAAAGTTTGCTAAAGCTCATGTCGTTCTTGCGACCTGCCTTTCCTGAACCTGCAAGATCTGTATTAATGGTATTGTTATACCAATATGAGCGATTGTCACCTTCCTCGATTGCTGCAAATCCATTGATGCGGAGCATTCCTTTTACTGGCTTTACGTTAATCGTAGCTTTTACTGAACCACGGAAGTAATTACCATCTTGGTATGACTCCTTCTGCATCATCTGCTCTACGGGGTTTGACTGTCCAGTACCTTCGGGCATGAAGAATCCATTGGCATTGGCTGCATCGTAGATAGGATATGTGGGGTTCATGGTTGCTGCTTGCTTGAAATCACCACAGAAATAGTCGTTGCGATAGTGCATGTAGGAGAGGTCGTACTGCAACTCCAACCAACCATCAAGAGCCTTCTGCGATGCAGCAAGCTTACCGATAATCTCTTCGCGGTTTGAGTTGAGAGCGATACCCTGTGCATCTTTATAAGTAAGTGATGAACGGTAGTTGAACTTGCTTGACGAACCTACGATAGCCACATTGTGATTGTGTGCCAAAGCAGCATCACGGCAAAGAGCACCTACCCAATCGGTGTTCTGATCGGATTGGATGACGGGGCTGATGGCTCCGTTGGATAGTGTTCCGAGGTCACGGAACTCTTCAGCTGTTGCCATGCCCATATCGCCGTTGCGCATGGAGGTAGATACGTAGCCATCATATTCTACACGTGTGGTAGCTACGTCAGAGAAGCTGTCGCCACGCTTGGTAGTGATGATAATTACACCATTGGTACCGCGTGTACCATAGATGGCTGCGGCTGAACCGTCTTTGAGTACATCCATTGAGGCTATCTCATTGGGAGAGATGTTGTCGATGTTGCTTACAGGCACACCGTCAACGATGAAGAGGGGCGAGGTACCCGCACCTTTGTCGAGGGTAGAGAAACCACGAATCTGAATATTGTAGCCAGTAGATGTGGGGTCTGATGATGTCTTGATGATATTCAAACCAGCTACTTTCCCTTGCAGCAATCCCACGGGACTGGACTTGATGCCGGCATTGAAATCTTCAGATTTGATAGAAGCTACAGAACCGGTTACCTCTTTCTTCTTCTGCGAACCATAACCGATGACCACCACATCGGTGAGATTCGTTGCTTCTTCGGCAAGCGTGATGCGTTTGGGCAGCGCGGAGGCCTTGAAAGTTTGTGTTGTGTAGCCTATGTAGCTAATCTCGATGATGGCATCGGGATCTGCTACAGTAAGTGCAAACTCGCCTTCGAGGCCTGTGGCGGCACCGTTTGTGGTACCCTTTTCCACTACGGATACACCTACGGCGGGGCCTAACTCATCATAGACTACGCCTTGTACCTTGTATTTGCCTTGGGCAAACACCTGCGCGGACGTCAGAACTGACAGCATCAGTCCGGCTAATACAATTTTAATCTTATTCATATTACTATAGATGTTTGGTTATACTCGTTTTTCTTTTACTAAATATACGGCTGCAGCTCCACATACAAGCAAGATACCTGCAATGATGAACATGCTGGCTTGGCTCCCTCCTACCATCTTGAGTAGCATACCGCCACATGCAGCAGCAACTATCTGGGGCAAGCAGATGGTGCCATTGAAAAGGCCCAAGTATGTTCCAATATGATTGCCCGAAAGCGAATTGGTGAGCAAAGTGAAGGGGATGGCAAGCATTGCTGCCCAAGCTGCTCCAATGAGCAGGAAGGAAATGAAGAGCAAGTGCTGGTCGTGGATGAAATAAACAGAAGCAAATCCAACTGCTCCTAATAGAAGGCTTACGACATAGGCAGTCTTCACATTCTTGAATCGTGGGATAAGGAGTGCCCATAACATCGAACCTATGGCCTGTACGGCAAACAGGATGCCTACCCAATTACCTGCATCCTGATATTCGGCAGAGCGTACGTCTGTGGTGTCCCATACGGTGTCGGCAATAGCACCATTGGTGTATGTCCACATATACATGAATGCAGCCCAGCAGAAGAACTGCACGAGACCCACTGTCCAAAATACGCTGGGAGCCTTCTTTAGCAGGGTAAGCATTCCTGGCGACTTCTCTTTTTGAGCTTGTAGGTCGATGCCATGGAATTCAGCATACTCCTTCGGCGGCATCTCTTTCACCTTGACGCTGGTAAATAGCACGCAGAGAATAAGGATGGCGGCACCAATGTAGAAGGCATACTTCACGGTGTCGGGAATTTCACCTTCAGGAGCAGTGTTGGCAATACCTATCCAAGCGAAGAGGAAGGGGAAGATGTAACCCACTAAGCTACCTGCGTTGCACAAAAAACTCTGAATGGAATAGGCCAGACTCTTTTGCTCCTCGCGTACGAGGTCACCCACGAGCATCTTGAAGGGCTGCATGGCCATGTTGATGGAGGTGTCGAGCAACATTAGGGCTATGAGTCCGAATACCATGGCACCACCAACGGCAAAACCGAAGCTGCCAGCGTTGGGGAGCATGCACATGACGAGGATAGCCACAAGAGAACCTACGAAAAGGTAGGGGATGCGACGGCCGAAACGACACCATGTGCGGTCGCTATACTTGCCCACAAGAGGTTGTACAATCATGCCCATCAGGGGAGGAAGTATCCAAAAGTAACTCAAGTTATGAGGATCGGCTCCCAAGGTGGCAAAGATACGGCTGATGTTGGCGCTCTGGAGCGAATAGGCTATTTGCACCCCGAAGAATCCGAGGCTGATATTCCATAGCTGCCAAAATGATAGACGGTTTGTGCTCATGGTATGTGCGCTTTCGTTTGTTAGTTTGTTCGCTGTAGTAAATACCCTTATGGGCAATACTTTTTGTCTATGCAAAAATAGGAATTTTTTTCGTATGCTACCCCCTTCGGGGGCATTGTTGCAGACGAATGGTGGGTTTACTGTGATGAATGGGTTTGAATGCGTGATGAATGGTTTTTTGCACAAAGAAGGTAAAAGTATCGATGGTATCAGAAAATAATTGTATCTTTACACCCAGAATGTAAACTTTGCGCTGATATGCTGAGAACGATGAAATCCTCGGGAGTAATACATCTTTTTGCCTTATTGCATGCCTTGGTTGTTCTTGTCTGCCAATGGGCTGGGATGGATGATGCACTCACGCTGACCATCTTTACCATGACGATGACGGTGATTCTGTGTCTCAAGAAAGGTATGCCTATCGACATTATTGCGGTGATGGTAATTGTCGTCAATGTTGTAGGATTTGTCGTTGGTACTTTGGGCGCCGGAGTAATCCGGTATCTGGTTGATGTGGAGGTGACCGCAAGAATTCTCTCCACCGTACTGACCACAGAATTATTGGGATGGACCCTTGTTCTCCTATCGCGCCTCACCTATAAGAAGAATCGAATGGAGGCCGATTTGTCGCGATCTGATTCGAAGCTCCGATGGACACTTGTCATCGTAGGTGTTATATTGGTCTTGCGTATAGGCGCTGCCATGCTTTTCTCGTCACCCCTATATGCAGGCTCCAGTGTCATGGAATTTGCTTGGAAGATACTCTCAAGCTCACCTGCTCTCATTACCTACGTATGTCTCAGTATAATCTGTGTTCGACGACTTCAACGTTTGAGTCAGTCGGGACATAAACTTCTTGTTTGGTTAGGCTATATGACTTTCGTGAGTGTCATTTCAGCTGTGGGGGCGTGGTGTTTTAGCATCACACGTGAGGGGACGATTACCATTACTGTCGAATTCAAAACTTTTCTTCGCTACTTTATCGCATCTTTCCTCGTAGAGACTACCATCTGTTGCATAGTGATATTGGTTGATAGTATCTTCTCCATACGTAAGGCTATGCAGTTTGAGCGTATCAGAGCAGCACAAGCTCAGTATCGATATGCTACGCTCAAACAACTGGTCAATCCCCACTTTCTTTTCAACTCACTCAATACCCTTGACGGACTTGTATGTGAGCAACGTACCGAGCAGGCTAGCCACTATATACACAAGCTTGCCCATATGTATCGCTATATGTTACGATGCGAGGATGAGGCTCTTGTCCCTTTGCACGATGAAATAGACTTCATTAAGGAGTATGTCGCCTTGCAGAAGGTTCGTTTTGCTAACGGTTTCGAGGTAAGCTACGATGTGTCTGATACGGCAATGCGACGTATGGTGGTTCCTTGTGCTGTTCAGCTGTTAGTAGAAAATGCCTTTAAACATAATGCGGTGACAGCTGATAATCCGCTGCGTATTCTCATATCGGCCGCAGATGATTGCCTTATAATAGAAAACAATGTATTGCCCAAATATACGCGTGCCGCGTCGACTGGACTCGGGCAGAAATATATACGTGAACACTACCATACTCTATCGGCGCAAGATGTGACCATCGAAAGCACTGCAGAGCATTATCGTGTGGTCATACCACTGCTTTAATAATATGATGTTAGCTCCAAACTTTTAATTAAAATGACCGTTCTGATTATCGAAGATGAAATAATGGCACAGAGCAATCTGATGAGGATGCTTGGACAGTACTGTGCCGATCTTACTATAGTGGGTACGGCAACCTCGGTGTCTACTGCCGTAGAATGGTTGCAGAATCCTTCTCACAAGGCCGATATTCTATTTATGGATGTGGAACTGGCTGATGGCGTGTGTTTCGAGATATTCCGTAAAGTCAATGTCGATGCCCATGTCATCATGACTACTGCTTACGATACCTATGCCATCAAGGCTTTTGAGGCAGGAAGTGTCGACTACCTACTTAAGCCTATTGCCCCAGAAGCTCTATTGCGAGCTGTTTCGCGCTGCCGTACGCGAAGTGAAAAACCTGACATCAATACTGTGATGAACACCTTTGTCGAGCCTAAACGATACCGAGAACGTCTGGTCGTGAAGTTCAACGACCGCATCGTTCCAGTGCCAACAACCGATATAGCCTATATCTGTTCAGAAGAGAAATGTAACTATGTAGTCACCTCCGCAGCCTGTCGCTACATATTGGATGCTTCGCTCGATTTTGTGGCTGAAGTGCTTGATCCAGACAAGTTCTTCAAGATTTCGCGTAGTTGTATCATTTCCTCAAAAGGCATAAAAAGTATCGTGAAGCAGAGCGGACGACTTAGAATCATACCCTTTGTGGATTCGCCAGTAGAGCTCACCGTGAGCCGCTCGCGAGTGGATGATTTCATGGCTTGGTTAGAGCGTTGATGAAATCCTGTGGCTCCTAAACACGCATTCCCCGACAATCGTCGGGGAATGCGTGTTTAGGATCTTATCGTCCACTTTGTCTAATCAATCGACCAACCTGACGGTTGAAATCTTCGGCTTCGAGGAGCTCCTCCAAGGTGAGGTGCATACGGTAGCGCCAATAGTGGTTGGAGTTTGCCGGTACATTGATACGCTCGAAGGCGGGATCAGGGTAGCGCAGATGCTCGTCTATGGCCATCCAATCCTGTAAGGGGAGGATGGTAAGCATGGCGGGTGAGTCGAGGTGTTGGCGCACGATGCTCTCGCATATCCATGCCTCGCACTCTTGGGGAGCTTTTCCGCGCTGGTGTAGCAACTCGTTCCAGTATCGCTGGGTGAGTGTGGGGTCTTCTTCCCACCAACCGCGTATGCCGCTCATGTCATGAGTCGAAGTGGTGCATACAGAGTAGTAGGGGTAGTGGGCTGGATCATCGAAGGTGCACCCGAAGGCCTTGGGCATGCGCTGTATCTCAAGAGAGAGGATGCGCAATTCATTCATCACGGTGGGTACGCAGGCGGGTATCATGCCGAGGTCCTCGCCGCAAACGAGCATGTCAGTGGCATCGATGAGTGCTGGAAGCTTCTTCATGGCTTCGCGGTACCAGAAGTCATTGTGGCGGTGGTAGAAGAAGTGGTCGTGCAGTGCATAGAATGCTTTGCGCTCGTTCTCTGAAAGAGCCTTGAATGACTCTGTCTCGAAACCGTTGATGCGTGGGTGGTAAGTGCCGGGTCGGTAGGGATCCTCCACGAAGAGCACATCGGTCTCATCGCCCATGGTGAAGGGGGTGGCGTGACGCTCCTTGTGGAAAGCAATACCCCATTGTGCTATTTCCTCTATGGTGAGAGGCATGGCAGGGTTAAAGTGACCCAGCAGTCCGCTTTTGGTGTGGCAAGGTATCTCCCAGATACGGAAGAACCCGAGGATATGGTCAATGCGGTAAGCATCGAAATAGTCGGCCATCTTGGTGAAGCGACGTGCAAACCACTGGTAACGCTCGGCTGCCATGGCTTGCCAATTGTAGGTGGGGAAACCCCAGTTTTGTCCGTCACGGGCAAAAGCATCGGGTGGGGCACCGGCTTGGCTCTCAAGGCAGAAGAGACCGGGTTGACTCCATGCCTCTACGCTGGTGCGGCTGATGCCGATGGGGATATCGCCCTTGAGCACTACGCCATGCTTGTGGGCATAGTCGGCGGCATGCTTGAGCTGCTTGTGCAGGTGGTATTGTATGTAGAGGTACAGGCCTGTGGCCTCGGGGCTCTTATTGTCTCTCTCGCAGCAGAATTCGGCGTAGGGGACGAGCCACGATTCGTTGTCTTTGAAGAACCGCTTATAGGATGGTGAAGCAAGGGTATGTTCGCCCTCCTGGGCAAAGATGCGGTGCAGATAATCCCATTTGGCTGTGACTACGGCATCGAAGTCTACCTGTGGTAATTTGTTCAGTTCCTTCTGTTGCTTGCGGAACTCCTTCATAGCCTCCTTGTCGGTGAGTGTACCTACCTCTTCGAGGCGGATATACATGGGGTTGAGGGCAAAGCAGGAGATGGCGTTATAGGGATACGACTCGTGCCAATCGCGGTTCATGGTAGTGTCGTTCACGGGCAGCAATTGCAGGAAGCATTGGCCTGTCTTGGCGGCCCAATCGACCATGAGGGGAATGTCGGAGAATTCACCTATGCCGAAGCTCTTCTTCGAACGCAGAGAGAATACGGGGATGGCTACACCGGCTCCGCGCCACTGCTCTTGCGGGTCGCGCAGAGTATAGGTACGCAGCACGCGCAGCGTCACGTCTCTGTAGAGGTCGATGTGTAGGGTGCGGTTTTCGCCGGGCTCCCAGGAGACGAACTGATGGCTGTTGGACGAGCCAAGTGCTTCGCTATTGATGGTTGATGGTTGATGGTTTGCCTCAGGATGGCGGTTTTCGTTATTGTTACAGTCCTTGGCTGTCTTCTCAAGGATTATAAACTTGAATTCACAGTTTTCGCCCAGCTCACCTTTGTCGAGCCACAGCTGCCATTCTGTACCGTGAGGCTCCATGATGCGTGCGCGGTTGGTGTCCCAGGCACCCAATGCTTTCGCATTGCCACATACGGCGAGTACTTGCTCTTTGCGTAGCGTGGGAGCTTCGCAGCAAATGCAGATGCCGGCAGTACCGTGGAGCTTGTAGTCGTGGGCATCGTGGGCGAAGATGGCACGTGTGAATGCTGATGAATAGAAGGGGGCAAGTTCAGAGCGGTCTACCCAACGGTCGCTGATGTGAACGTGCCCGTGCAGTGTGTCGGGTAGTGTGTGGTGGCGCCATTCTGTGCGTTTGATATTGCCGCTCTCCATCACCACGAAGGTGTAGGGAGCGGAAGGTTTGTAGTCGCCCTCTACGGTGATGAACCAGCGTCCCTCGCCATCGGACTGCATGGGGAGTGTGGGTACACTATGGACGTTAGCTACTGGAGAGAATGCCAGATGGAGGCTCTCTCCCCATTGGGTGTTGTAGTGGAGTGTGAATGTGAGTTTCATATTATTTGTTTTTGGTTTTAGTCAACGGTCGGTCGTTCGGATGTTTCAATTCCCAGTTCTCAACAGTCGCTATCTTTTATAAATTTATTTTTTCTTTCTTCGGCTTCGATTCATTGTGCAGTCGGTCAAGGGCTGTCACTACGTAGGTATACTTCACTTCGCCTCCTTCGTAGGTGAGCGGGAAGAAGGGTTGGGTGGTAAATCCCGCTATCTTGGTGGCATCGTTGAGGTTCACCTTCTCACCCTTGACAAAGCGATATACGACGTACCTTACGGGGCGGTTCATCTCGTCCTTGTGTTTCGGGGCAGTCCAGCAAAGGACAGGGCCGTCGTCGATCCAGATGACGGCAAGCTTCTTCACCCGCTTGGGTGCCTTTTTGTCGATGAAAGGGTATCTGGGCTGTAGAGCCAGCCAGCGGTGATACTTCTCGGTGAGTGCGGTGGCATAGCCGCCTGCGTTCTCGGCTACTGCCGATGCTGGCCATTGGCAGCTGCCGCCGATACTTTCGTGGCTGCGTTGCAGGGTCATCTTGCGGGCTTGCTGGTGCTGTGTGGGGTCGTTGGGGTCGGTAGCCTTCACGGTGCGCATCACGTCTTGCCCGATGAAGAGCGGGCGGCCGTTGGCATGCTCTGCCCACCAACCGACCAATGTTTCGTAGTCGGCAGCCTTATGTCCAATTTCCCAGTAGAGCTGCGGTATTGTGTAATCTACCCAACCCTTGTCGATCCAAAGAAGGATGTCGGCATACAGGTCATCGTAGTTTTGCAAACCATTGGTGAGGCTTCCTTCGGGGTCGTTCTTTTGATTACGATAGATGCCGAAGGGCGATATACCAAACTTTACCCAGGGCTTCACACCACGTATCGTATGGTGTAGTTGTTCGATGAGAAGGTTCACGTTGTCGCGTCGCCAGTCGGCCTTGTCGGTAAAGCCGCGGGGGTCGGCACGGAACGAGGCCTCATCGTCAAACTCTACACCCGGCACAGGGTAGGGGTAGAAGTAGTCGTCGATATGGAGCCCGTCTACATCGTAGCGCTTCAAGATATCGGTCACGATGGTGCAGATGTAGTCTCGGTTGAGTTGCAAGGCGGGGTTAAAGATGAGCATCCCGTCGTAATGGATGAAGCGTTCGGGATCTTTCTTGTAGGGGTGCTTCAGCCCCAGACTTTTGGTGCCTTTTGTTTTGGCACGATAAGGGTTGATCCAAGCGTGCAGCTCCATTCCTCGAAGGTGACACTCGTTGATCATCCATTGTAGGGGATCCCAGAAAGGCTCGGGGGCTACACCCTGCTCGCCCGTGAGGTAGCGGCTCCATGGTTCATAATAGGAAAGGTACAGCGCATCGGCTTCGGGACGCACTTGGAAGATGATGGCGTTGATGCCTGCCCGCTGCAACGCATCGAGCTGTGTGGTAAGGGTGGCCTGCATCTGAGCGGGAGTCATCCCTATGAACTGTCCGTTGACAGCCTGTATCCATGCTCCGCGGAATTCGCGCTTCAATGGCTCATTTGCCTGTAGGGTGTTGATGTTTGCGAGGAACGCAAGCAGTAGGATGGCAAAATGTCGTTTCATCAGTGTCGTTCTTGAAATTTGCCGTAAAGTTACATAAAATAGATGCAACGTACAAGAAAAAGATACAACTTCCACAAGAATGACATCAATTACTCGCATATCACATAAGCGTGGTGGCGAGTGTCATCCCCAATGGGTGTGAGGGGGAGATAACCATTGGTGATACGTCCATCGCGGTAGGTAGCGGGGTGGAGTGCAGCCTGCTCGGCGCTGAAAGTGCGCAGTGAGGCATTGTCGGCAAAGAGGGCGATGCGGTATAGTCCCTTAGTTTCAGGGGCAAGGTACTGGCGGTATACCTCGTGGGCAATGATGCCCATGTTCATGCGGAGGTTGATTTCTACGCAGGGGTGAAGGGTGAATCCTGATTCTTTAATTCTGAATTCTGGGGACATTGTTCCTGGCTTTTTTTCGGGCTTTTGCCTGTGGTCAACAAGCATCATATCCACCCCGAAGTAGAGGGGAAAACGGGTGGTGTCCCATTCGGCGGGGATGATGTCGGTGTAGTGGGCTATGAACCAACGTGCTGTCTCGTGTAGTGTTTCGCGGGGTATGTACGTGGTGAGCAACTCTTCTATCTTAGCATCGCTCATGAGGTGGTTGCCGTCGTAGCGGCCGTGGTGGTCGGTCACGAATAGCGAGTAGCCGATGAAGTGGCACCGCCCGTCGGCTACGCGGAATTCCATAGCGAAATCCTGTACCTTATTATAATAGGGCTCGGCAGTGAGGTAGCCATGGCGGCGGATGAGGGCAGTGATCCAGGGCTCGACTTTCTTTAATGACGATATGCCAACATTTCCTGACGAGTGAAGCGCTTCACTGTTGATGTGCCTCAATCCCTTGCCGCTGCCCGAGAGGGGAGCTTTGAGCAGTATGTGCCCGTGTCGGGCGGCATAGCCGGCAATCTCGTCAATTGATTTGGCGATGAGGCTCTCTCCGGTGTAGTTGCCGGCAAGGTGCTCTTGGCGAAAGGTGCAGAGTAAGTGGTGGGCAGTGGCGCGCTCTGAGCGGTGGCGTAGGGTGGCCAGCGATTCGTCGGTAGGAAGCTCCTCTTCGGGGATACCTTCCTGTATGAATCGTGTTTTGGCTGTGAAGTCCCACCCCCATGGCTGTGGGCTGCCTTCTACTACGTTCATCAGTGGGGTCAAGTCGCGTGCCATCTCGCGTATGTTGCGGGGGGCAATGAAATGACGGTCGCCATTGGCGAGAGCCAGATCGTGCTCAGGGTTGAAAAGATGGTAAGCTTTCACGATGCGAAGATACGAAAAAAACGTTGAAGGCAGCTAAAAATTGTAATGTTTGGTTTGCAAAATGGTAAATTAAGCGTAACTTTGTGGCAAAATATAAAAAATAGGCCGATAATATGGAGGCTTTCTACAAGACACACGAATATCTGTTGGCACATACCGAGGCTCCGGTACGCCGCAACCTGATGGATGAGATTGATTGGAATGACCGCTTGATAGGAATCAAGGGTACGCGTGGCGTGGGTAAAACGACGTTTCTTATTCAGTATGCGCAAGAGCGTTTTCGTAACGACCGCTCGTGCTTGTATGTCAATATGAACAACTTTTACTTTCAAGGTAAAGGGTTGGCTGAATTTGCAGAGGAGTTCATACGCCGCGGAGGTAAGGTGTTGCTCATCGACCAGGTTTTTAAGATACCCAATTGGAGCCATCAACTGCGCGAATGTTACGACAGGTTCCCGCAACTGAAAATTGTGTTTACCGGAACGTCTGTGATGCGTCTCAAGGAGGAGAATCATGAACTCAATGGCATTGCCAAACCGTATAACTTGCGTGGATTCTCATTCCGTGAGTATCTGAACCTCAAGACGGGCAATAACTTCCGCAGCTATACGCTGGAGGAGATACTCTCCAATCATGAGCAAATAGCCCGTACCATATTGCCGAAGGTGAGCCCCAATGCTTTCTTCCAGAACTACCTGCACCACGGGTTCTATCCCTTCTTCCTTGAAAAACGCAATTTCTCGGAGAACCTTCTCAAGACGATGAATGCCATGATGGAGGTGGATATACTAATCGTGCAGCAGATAGAGCTCAAGTACCTGGCCAAGATAAAGAAACTGCTCTACTTGTTGGCGGTAAATGGTCCGCAGGCACCCAATGTGAGCAAGTTGGCTGATGCTATACAGACCTCACGCGCTACGGTGATGAACTATATCAAGTATCTGGCCGATGCACGACTTATCAATATGATATACAATCCAGGCGATTCCTTTCCCAAGAAACCGGCCAAGATTATACTTCACAATACCAATCTGGTATACAGCATCTATCCTGTGAAGGTTGACGAGCAGGATGTGCTGGAAACCTTTATGGCCAACTCCCTGTGGAAAGACCATGCCGTGAACAAGGGTGGTAAGGGGGTGTCGTTCTTCGTGGACGAGAAAATACAGCTGCGTGTGTGTGCCGAGGGTGTCCGTGTCAAGAACAACCCTGATGTGTACTACGTTATGCACAGACGTGAGCTTGGACGCGGCAACCAGATTCCGCTCTGGCTCTTCGGATTTTTATATTAAATTAAAGCGAGGATTCATGTTTGGGTAAGAAGATTTTTAATCTAAAGTATAGAAAAGAATAACGTTATTTTTAACAAACTACAACTATGGTTAAACAAAAGAAGTTTATCACTTGTGACGGTAATCAGGCAGCTGCACATATCTCCTATATGTTTAGTGAGGTAGCAGCCATCTATCCTATTACGCCGTCATCAACAATGGCTGAGTATGTCGATGAGTGGGCTGCTCAGGGCCGCAAGAATATCTTCGGCGAAACAGTACTCGTACAGGAAATGCAGTCTGAAGGTGGTGCTGCAGGTGCCGTACACGGTTCACTCCAGGCCGGTGCACTGACAACTACATATACCGCATCGCAGGGCTTGCTGCTGATGATTCCCAATATGTACAAGATTGCAGGCGAGTTCCTCCCCTGCGTATTCCACGTATCGGCACGTACATTGGCTTCTCATGCCCTTTGTATCTTCGGTGACCATCAGGACGTGATGTCAACCCGTCAGACAGGCTTTGCCATGTTGGCCGAGGGCTCTGTGCAGGAGGTGATGGACCTTGCCGGTGTGGCTCACCTCGCTACCATCAAGAGCCGCGTACCGTTCGTGAATTTCTTTGACGGATTCCGTACCTCTCACGAGATTCAGAAGATTGAGATGTTGGAAAACGAGGATCTCGCTCCGCTTATTGACAAGCAGGCACTTGCTGAGTTCCGTGGTCGTGCCCTCTCTCCTGAGCATCCTGTGGCACGTGGTATGGCCGAGAACCCCGACACCTTCTTCGCTCATCGCGAGAGTTGCAACAACTACTATGCCAACGTACCCGCTGTTGTAGAGGAGTACATGGATAAAATCTCGGAGATTACTGGTCGTAAATATGGCTTGTTCGACTACTATGGTGCTCCCGATGCTGAGCGCGTTATCATCGCCATGGGTTCTGTGACTGAGGCTATCCGCGAAGTGGTAGACCACCTCACTGCTCAGGGAGAGAAGGTAGGTCTCGTGGCCGTACACCTCTATCGTCCCTTCTCGGCCAAGCACTTCCTCGCTGCTGTGCCTAAGACAGCCAAGCGCATTGCCGTTCTTGATCGCACCAAAGAACCCGGTGCCAATGGTGAACCTCTTTATCTCGACGTTAAGGAATGCTACTATGGCCAGCCCGAAGCTCCTGTTATCGTGGGTGGACGCTATGGCCTCGGATCTAACGATACCACACCGGCTCAGATTCTTGCCGTATATGAGAACCTCGCTATGGCAGAGCCCAAGAACCAGTTTACTGTGGGTATCGTTGATGATGTTACCTTCACTTCACTGCCCCAGCAGGAAGAGATTGCTATGGGTGGCGAAGGCATGTTCCAGGCGAAGTTCTACGGCCTTGGCGCTGACGGTACGGTAGGTGCCAACAAAAACTCAGTGAAGATTATCGGTGACAACACCGACAAGCACTGCCAGGCATACTTCTCATACGATTCAAAAAAGTCGGGCGGTTTCACCTGCTCTCACCTCCGCTTCGGTGACAGCGAAATTCGCTCTACCTATTTGGTGAATACACCTAACTTCGTGGCTTGCCACGTACAGGCTTACCTGAAGATGTACGATGTGACACGCGGTTTGCAGAAGAATGGTACCTTCCTTCTCAACACTATCTGGGAGGGAGACGAACTGGCTGCCAACCTGCCCAACAACGTGAAGCGCTACTTTGCAGAGAACAATATCAAGGTTTACTATATCAACGCTACCAAGATTGCTCAGGAGATTGGTCTCGGCAACCGTACTAACACCATCCTTCAGAGTGCCTTCTTCCGCATTACCGAGGTGATTCCCGTAGACTTGGCTATCGAGCAAATGAAGAAGTTCATCGTGAAGTCATACGGCAAGAAGGGTGAGGATATCGTGAACAAGAACTACGCAGCCGTTGACCGCGGTGGCGAGTACAAGGAACTTCCTGTGGACGCTGCTTGGGCTAATCTCCCCACTGACGAGGTGGCTGCCAACGACGATCCCGCATTCATCAACGAAGTGGTTCGTCCTATCAATGCACAGAATGGCGACTTGCTCCCCGTATCGGCCTTCAAGGGTTATGAGGACGGTACCTGGCCTCAGGGTACAGCCGCATACGAGAAGCGTGGCGTAGCTCCCTTCGTGCCTGTTTGGGATGCCGAGAAGTGTATCCAGTGCAACAAGTGTGCATTCGTTTGTCCTCACGCTTGTATCCGTCCGTTCGTGATGGACGATACCGAAGCAGCTGGCGTAAACGGTGCTATGATTGATATGAAGGCTCCCGCTCCTATGAAGGGTATGAAGTTCCGTATCCAAGTGAGTGTAATGGACTGTCTCGGTTGCGGCAACTGTGTTGACGTATGTCCCGGCAATCCGAAGCTCGGTGGCCCTGCCCTCAAGATGGTTCCGCTCGAAGGCGAGCTTCATGAGGCTGCCAATTGGGATTACTGCGTGAAGAACGTGAAGACCAAGCAGCACCTCGTAGACATCAAGTCTAATCCCAAGAACTCACAGTTCGCTACTCCGCTCTTCGAGTTCTCGGGCGCTTGCTCTGGTTGCGGTGAAACACCTTATGTAAAGCTCATCTCTCAGCTCTATGGTGACCGTGAGATGGTGGCCAACGCTACAGGTTGCTCATCCATCTACTCTGGTTCAATCCCCTCAACACCATATACGACCAATGAGAAGGGTCAGGGTCCCGCATGGGCCAACTCACTCTTCGAGGACTTCTGCGAGTTTGGTCTCGGTATGGCATTGGCCAACAAGAAGATGAAGGCACGTATCCAGGCTATCCTCGAGGGTGCTATCGCCGATGAGGCTACACCTGCCGAGTTCAAGGAGGCTGCTCAAGAGTGGATTGCCGGTCAGGACGATGCCGATGCATCTAAGGCTGCGGCTGCCAAACTCAATCCGATGATTGAGAAGGGTGCTGCCGACGGCTGCCCCGCATGTGCTCAGCTCAAGGAACTCAGCCACTATCTTGTGAAGCGTTCACAGTGGATTATTGGTGGTGACGGTGCTTCATATGACATCGGTTACGGTGGTCTCGACCACGTGATTGCTTCGGGTGAAGATGTGAACATCCTCGTGCTCGACACCGAGGTGTACTCTAACACCGGCGGACAGTCTTCAAAGGCTACTCCGCTCGGTGCTATTGCCAAGTTCGCAGCTTCAGGTAAGCGTATCCGTAAGAAAGACCTCGGTATGATTGCTACCACATACGGCTATGTATACGTGGCACAGATAGCTATGGGTGCCGACCAGAGCCAGTGTCTCAAGGCTATCCGCGAGGCTGAGGCCTATCCCGGTCCATCCATCATCATCGCATACGCCCCCTGTATCAACCACGGTCTCAAGAAGGGCATGGGCAAGGCTCAGGCCGAGGAGGCTGCTGCCGTAGCATGCGGTTACTGGCACCTGTGGCGCTACAACCCCGCACTCGAGGCTGAGGGCAAGAATCCGTTCACACTCGACTCCAAGGAGCCGCAGTGGGAGGGCTTCCAGGACTTCCTGAAGGGCGAGGTACGCTTCGCTTCTGTCATGAAGCAGTATCCTGCTGAGGCTGCTGACCTCTTTGCCGCTTGTGAAGAGATGGCCAAGAAGCGCTACCAGAGCTATGTGCGCATGACCAAGATGGAGTATTAAGTGAACTGAAGATTACATGATAGCCAGGTGTGAAGGTATCTGGCTATCATTAACTGAAAATAACAACAAACCTTAAAAGAAAGAACAATGATTGGAACTATTATTTACATCATCGGTCTGGTGCTTGCTATCAAGGCCGTATTGGAGATTTTAAAGATGCCTATAGGCCTCGTGGGTAAGATTATCAGTTCAGTGCTGGTACTTTCATGCTCTTGGCTTGGATTGGCTGTGTATTACTTCTATGCCAAGGACAAGTTGGTAGATTGGTTCAAGTAATCAAATAATCACCATAAAGGTGTGAGCGGGGCCTGTGGCACCGCTCACTTGTTTTCATAGAATGAATAACTACAGTATCATTACTCCCACTGTCTTCACCGCCTCGCACTACGAAGCCGTAGTACATCTCTTGAGCCAACTTACTACCCGTTCCGTAGCTTTCACGGAGGACGACTACCGTCGTCTCTTGGCCTCTGACAGCAGTCGCCTGCTGCTCCTGTGCTGTGACGATGCCGTAGTGGGAATGCTCACAATCGGTAGATATTACAGCCCCACAGGCTGTAAGGCTTGGATTGAGGATGTGGTGGTAGACAACGCTTATCGCGAGCAAGGATTAGGACGCCTGCTTGTGGCAGAAGCTATAGAGCAGGCCCGTGAGTGGGATGCCCATACCTTGATGCTCACTTCAAACCCGAAGCGCATTGCTGCCAATGCCCTGTACCGCTCGCTTGGCTTCGAACCGAAAGAAACGAACGTCTATCGAATGCTTCTTGATTGATAGCCCAAACTTCAATTATCTCCAGGACTCTGCCCGTTTCCATTGTCCATTGTCTGTATTGTCATGTGCAGGAGCTTGTCGGTTGGGGTTCACACGATAGCGGTGTGGGGTGGTGCCGATGTGGAGCTTGAAGAACTGCACGAAAGCTGAGGGGGTGGCAAAGTTGAGGCGGAATGAGATCTCCTCCACTGTGAGGTCAGTAGTGCGCAGCAGCATGGAGGCCTCGATGAGCAGTGCTTCGTGTATCCAGTCCAGGATGGGTCGTCCCGTGATGCGCTTGATGGCTGTGGAGAGGTATTTGGGTGTGAGGCTCAGGCGGTCGGCGTAGTAGTGTACGGTGTGCTCCTCGCGGAAGTGCAGTGCCAGCAGGCGGAAGAAGCGGTCGCTGAGGCTCTCGTGTCGGATGGCCACGTCGGGCTGTAGATGGTAGATGCGCTCATATTCGGCCAGTATTTCCAGTATGAGGGCGCTGAAGATGGCACTCACGATCTCGCGCTGGTAGCGCCCCTCCTCGTGCATCTCCTTATGGATGAAGCGGTAGTAGCTGTACAGGTCGTCGAACTTGGTATCGGTGAGCGTGATCACCGCTCGGTAGCGCGAGTAGCCGAAGAAGTTGGTGTCCACGGGCGAGGGCAGCCGCAGGATATATTCGGGCAACAAGGCTATGAGGTTGTTCTCGGTGAGCAGCACCGGCTCTATGTAGTTGATGAGCTGATTCTCGGAGAGCACAATCACGTTGTTCCCCTCCACGCGGTATTCCTTGCCGTTGATGACCACGCGACCACCGCTGCTCTTGCAGAGGATGATGATGAAGCCGCCCTTGAGGAGCAGGTTGGTGACATCCTTGCGCGGCAGGTGCAGGTCAAGGTTGATAAGGAAATCCTTGCCACCGCCCTCGGCGATGAGCCGTGCCACGTCGATGTACTCGATGTTGTCGCGAAGTTTCTCCATAGCAGTGCGTAAAAGCGAAGTTCGGAACAGCTTTCTTGCGACAAATGTACGAAACTTCCTCTATATGGTTTTACTTTGCAGTGCTAAAAAACTATAAATCCGCCGTGCTTTCTTGTTTCGTGCATAAAGCGCAGAAATCGGAAGTATTGCTCCACACGGCTTGCGCCAGATGTTCTATATTCCAAGACTGGCAATATTCATTCCAAGACTGACAATATATATTCCAAGTCTTGGAATATTACTTTTGTCGAGGCATTAATTAACGTTACATCGGCCGGATGACAAAGCCCTCTACAGGTCTTGTTTCGAAAGACCTGTAGGTGATAAAAATAAAGACCTATAGGTGCCTAAATTTGCCACCTGTAGGAGGCCTTAACTTAGGTATGCCGAAGCAGCCGCTACTGATGCCTAATTTCGGTCGTCACGGACTCCACAGACTACCACAGACTTTGGCGAGTCGCTTCGCCCTCGCTTACCATCCGGAGCGTAATTAAGCAGCAAGCTGACTCTTCGAAGGAACTGAAGTTTCTTTCGTCGTCAATAGCGAAGCCCTCGGCTCGTCTGAGAAGCAGGCTTTCATATCGCACTGCCTGCGCCTATTCCTCGAAAACCGTCTGTGGATGTTGTGCATGTTGAGATACTCTGATTATGCGATGGTGCTAAATCTTTTGCTTCAAATTGAGAGTATAGTTTTGTCCTTTTATCTTTCGGGACACGAAAAATGTGCATTTCTTTTGTTTTAATAACACTAGTGTCCACTTTTTTTAGTGGACACTAGTGAATAAATAACTATTATTTGTTCCTTTGAATGTTATTTGTTTTCAATGATTTTCTTGTATTCAATAGGCATAACTTTAATAAATTCTGAGGAATACTTAACCCAATCACGCAACATAGAGGAGGCAAGGCGACTTTTAGTATGTTCGTAATGGGCTTCTATATAGCAATGTAATTCTGAACGATCAGCAGCGTTCTCTACAAGAGTCAACTCAACGGAGTCCATATTACAATTAAAATCTAAATTATGTTCTGGGTCCCAAACATAGGCGATACCGCCACTCATACCTGCCGCGAAATTACGACCTGTTGGGCCGAGAACAACAGTTCGACCTCCCGTCATATATTCACAGCAATGGTCACCAACTCCTTCAACAACAGCTACTGCACCACTATTTCTAACGCAAAATCGTTCACCAACGCGTCCTCTTATGTAAATTTCACCCGAAGTAGCACCATAAAGTATTGTATTCCCTGCTATGATATTAGTCTCAGGAGAGTAATTTACCTCAACAGGAGGGACAACAATTATATGCCCACCAGAAAGGCCTTTACCTAAATAGTCATTTGAATCACCTTCAAGTCGGAATGTTACTCCCTTGCACAAAAAGGCACCAAAACTTTGTCCTGCAGAACCTCGGAAATTTATAGTTATTGTATTATCTGGCAAACTATTATCTGTACAGCTTTTTGTAATATAACCACTTAACATAGCTCCTACACTTCGATCTGTATTTGCGATAGGTGATATGAATTGCATTGGCAAACGACTTTTAATAGCGTGCTCTGATGCTGTTATCAATGATTCGTCTTTCAAGCCAGAGGGCAATGTCTGATATTTACCCTGCCATTTGATGGGATTATCTTTATTTTTTATTCTATGAAGTATTTTACTTAAATCAATCTTGCTCATTCTGCCTTCATTATGTTTTTGACTAAGCAAATCACATCGTCCGATAATTTCGTATAGTGAATGATAGCCCATTTGAGCAAGATATTCACGAACTTCACGAGCAACAAACAAAAGATAATTTACTACATATTGATAATGACCCTTGTACTTTACTCGTAATTCTGCACATTGAGTAGCTATGCCTACTGGGCACGTATTTGTATGGCATTTACGATCCATAATACATCCAAGAGAAATCATAAGTGCCGTCGAAAAACCATATTCCTCTGCACCAAGTAGTGTACTGATAATAACATCGCGCCCATTTTTAAGGCCTCCATCACATTGTATCTTAACCTTTCCTCGTAAATTGTTAAATATCAAGGTTTGTTGTATCTCCGCCAACCCCAACTCCATAGGAAGACCTGCATAGTGGATAGAACTGGTAGGCGAAGCTCCTGTTCCTCCATCGGCACCACTGATAAGAATGGTATCCGCTTTAGCCTTTGCAACTCCCGCAGCGATAGTTCCGACACCACTTTCGGCTACCAGTTTAACGCTTATCGTTGCTCGTGGATTCACATTTTTCAAATCAAAAATTAGTTGCGACAAATCCTCTATTGAATATATATCGTGATGGGGAGGTGGGGAAATCAGTGTAATTCCGGGGATTGAATGACGAGTTTTCGCAATCATCTCATCAACCTTAAAGCCGGGTAATTGACCTCCCTCGCCAGGTTTTGCGCCCTGAGCCACTTTTATTTGTATCTCATCGGCATCTACCAAGTATTCTGTGGTTACTCCGAATCGGCCTGATGCAACTTGTTTGGTCGCACTTCTCAGTGCTATTCCATTACGTTTTTCATAAAAGCGTTTAGGGTCTTCTCCTCCTTCACCGGTATTGCTTCGACAACCAAGAAAGTTCATTGCCAACGCAATATCCTCATGAGCCTCGCGACTGATTGCTCCAAATGAAATTGCTCCTCCGACAAAGTGTTTTACAATTTCATTTTCAGACTCTACTTCATCTATTGATACGGGTGTTCTGTCACTACATAATTCCATAAGGTTGCGTATGAATATCGGCTGCTCGGTATTATCAGCCATTGCCGAAAATAGCTTATATTGGTCATAATCGTTTTCACGCACAGCTTTTTGAAGTGTAGTAATTATTTGAGGATACCAAGCGTGTCGTTCACCATCTTTCCTATAACGATACCTTCCAAAATCCTCAAGATTAGGAACTTGAGTATCTGTTTTGGAAAAACCTTTTGTATGGCGAAGCAATGTATCTTGAGCCACATCCTCCAAAGTGATGCCTTCAATCTTGGATATGCCTCCACCAAAGTATTTTTCGAGTAAAGAGGATGATATCCCGATGCTTTCAAAAAGCATTGAGCCTCTGTAACTTCTGATAGTGGAGATGCCCATTTTTGATATAATTTTCATCAAGCCTTTATCAATGGCTTGTATGTAATAGCGTTTTGCCGTAGCATAATCCAGTTGTAATTCTTGATGACTAACCAACTCGTTTAGTATAGCAAAAGCCATATATGGATTTACTGCACTGGCACCATATCCTGTGAGTAAAGCGACATCCATAACCTGCATAACTTCACCACTTTCGATGATAATTGCCGTTTGTGAACGTTTTTTGCTTTTAATGAGATGATGATGCACGGCCGACATTACTATTAAAGAAGGGATTGGAGCATAGGTGTCATTAATAGCCTTATCACTCAGGATGATATAATTATAGCCTTTATCAACGGTTTGTTCAACTTCTAAACACAAATTGTCTATTGCTTGCTGCATTCCGACAACTCCTTTAGATGCTGCAAATACCATATTGAGTGTTATCGTTCGAAAACCTTTATATGTCAGGTTTTTTAGATTATCGAGATTTGTATTAGAAATTATTGGACTTGGTAATTCCACAACTTTGCACATTTCTGGAGTTGCTTCCAAGATATTTCCAGAGACACCACCTATATAATCAGTTAAAGACATAACCGAGTATTCACGTAATGGGTCTATAGCAGGGTTTGTCACTTGAGCAAACATTTGGCGGAAGTAGTCAAAAAATCGTTGTGGCCGCTTGGAGAGAATTGCAATGGGAATATCCGCCCCCATAGACATTGTGGGCTCCTGATGTGTGTTCACCATTGGTTTTAGAATAAGTTCAATATCTTCCTTCCCAATCCCAAACGTATGTAATCTCTCTTGATAATGATCTATACTATGCTTTAATTTACGCCCGCTATGAATATCGTTAAGTACCACCAAATTTTTTTGCAGCCATTCGCGATATGGATGTTCCTCAGCAAGGGTTGATTTTATCTCATTATTGCTTATAATTCGACCATTATCTAAATCAACCAAAAGCATCTTTCCAGGTTGTAAACGCCCTTTTTCTGTAATTATGGAAGGATCTATATCTAATACGCCTGTTTCAGATGCCAATACTAACATCCCATTTTTAGTTATTGCATAGCGCGCAGGACGTAATCCATTCCTGTCAAGCAGTCCTCCGGCATAGTGCCCATCAGAAAACATAACAGCAGCAGGGCCATCCCAAGGTTCCATAAATATGCTGTGATATTCATAAAAACTTTTGATTCGATTGGATAGTAGATCTTTCTCTCCATAACTTTCAGGGATAAGCATAGCCAACGTATGCGGAAGCGACATTCCACTCTTTACGAAGAACTCAACCGTATTGTCGAGCGATGCACTATCGCTCATACCTTCTTGTATAATAGGCGAGATCTCCTCGATCTTACCTAAATTATAAGGTTTGAGAATTGACTCTCGCGTTTGCATCCATAATCGATTTCCCTTTATCGTATTAATCTCTCCATTATGGGCTATAAAACGAAAAGGTTGTGCTAAGCGCCACATTGGGAATGTATTTGTAGAAAATCGAGAGTGAACAAGAGCGACTGCACTTGTAAAATATGGGTTCATCAGATCTGGGTAATAATATCGCAATTGCCTTGATGTGAGCATTCCCTTATAAATAAGAGTACGGGTAGACAAACTAACGATATAGCAGTTATCCTTATCTTTAATAGACGACTCCATAATACGTCTTTCAATCTTCTTCCCAACGACATACAAACGGCTTTGCAAATGTTCTTCATACCTTTTTACATCAATACCTATATCTTCTTTTCCACATATAAACATCTGCTTAATTTGAGGCTCACACATAGCTGCATCGTGTCCTAAGACTGAAGAATTAACCGGCACATCTCTTAGGTGTGTTAAAGTAAGCCCTTCTTCAGATATAGTTTCACGAATAATATTTATGAATGTTTCATAATCCAACATATCTTTAGGCATAAACAGCATTCCTACGCCATAGCGTCCTCGTTCTGGAACAGGTATTCCATTAAGTAATATAAACTCATGTGGAATCTGTATCATAATTCCAGCTCCATCACCGGTTTTGTTATCAGCACCTTCAGCTCCTCGATGAGCCATATGTTCAAGAACCTGTAAGGCGTTTTCTACTACATCGTGATATTTCGCACCTTTAATATTTACAATCAGCCCCACGCCACAAGAATCGTGTTCGTGCGAGGGGTCGTATAAAGAACCTCTTGTATCCATAATCAATCTTACCTAACTAACCAAATACTATTATGCCAATAACAGACTCTTTTTATACTCTCCCTATTGCCTATATATTATATTCTTGACAAAAGCCATAAACAATGGATTGGGATTAAGAACGGTTCCTGTATATTCCGGATGAAATTGAACTCCCACATACCAACGACAAGAGGGCACTTCGACAATCTCGACCAAACCGCTATCGGGATTTATACCCGTACACAACATTCCTGCTCGCTCGAATTGTTGGCGATATGGACTACTGAATTCATAACGATGGCGATGACGCTCTTCTATATGGGACTTTCCATACGCCTCATAAGCCTTTGATCCGCTCGATAGCTCACAAGAGTAGGCCCCCAATCTCATCGTGCCACCCATTTGAGTGATACTCTTTTGCTCCTCCATCAAATCTATTACATTGTAGGGCGTCGAGGGATCCATTTCGCGGGAGTTGGCATTCTCCAGACCTAATACATTACGAGCAAATTCAATGACCATCATCTGCATTCCAAGGCAGATTCCCAATGTTGGGATGTCGTGCGTACGGCAATATTCGGCAGCAGCAATCTTTCCCTCTGTCCCGCGTTGCCCGAATCCCGGACATATTACTACACCGTCCATCGAAGAAAGGTTATCCGCAATATTATCGCACGTCAGATTCTCACTCTGGATAAAGTGTGTCTTTACCTTGCAGTCATTGTAAGTCGCAGCTTGTGACAAACACTCCAATATCGATTTATAGGCATCCTGTAAATCATATTTCCCGACAAGGGCTATGTTGATTTCTCTGCTTGCCCGCAATCTAAGGTTGATAAATTCCTGCCAGTCGCCCAATTGGAGTGCCGTATCACACGTTATACCGAACTTACGAAGTATCACTGCATCCAGATGCTGCTCCGCCATCTTGACCGGCACTTCATAAATAGTCGGCAGGTCAACGCTTTGTACCACACAATCCTTTTCAACATTGCAGAAATGTCCGACCTTGTCAAGCACTCCTCGTCCAAGTTCGCGGTCGGTTCTCAACACAAGTACATCGGGTTGCAGGCCAAGTCCTTGCAACTCTTTTACGGAGTGTTGTGAGGGCTTGGTTTTCAACTCACCCGCCGCAGCTATATAAGGCACATAGGTCAGATGAACGCAAACGGCATCGCGTCCAAGTTCCCATTTAAGCTGTCGTATAGCCTCCAAAAACGGAAGCCCCTCAATATCTCCAACCGTACCTCCGATTTCGGTGATTATAAAGTCATAATCCCCCGTTGCCCCAAGTTGAAGCATCCTTCTTTTTATCTCGTCCGTAATGTGAGGAACCACTTGTACGGTTCGACCCAGATATTCACCTTTGCGTTCACGTTCGATGACGGTTTGATAAATCTTGCCTGTCGTGACATTATTTGCTGAGGTCGTCCGAATATCGGTAAACCGTTCGTAATGTCCCAAATCCAAGTCTGTCTCACATCCATCGGTTGTTACATAGCATTCTCCGTGTTCGTATGGGTTGAGCGTACCCGGATCGATATTGATGTACGGGTCGAACTTTTGAATCGTGATTTTATAACCACGTGCCAGCAACAATCTGCCGATTGAGGCTGCAATGATACCTTTGCCGAGGGAGCTTACCACGCCGCCTGTTACGAATATATATTTTGGTTGATTCATATCCTTATTTTTATGTGTTACTTGATTTTGTTATGCTATCTTCTACTCCCATTCGATTGTTGCTGGTGGTTTTGACGAGATATCGTAACATACTCTGTTGATACCCTTTACACGATTGATTATTTCGTTGCTCACCTGAGATAGGAACTCATAAGGTAACTGTGCCCAATCTGCCGACATTGCATCTGCACTTGTTACAGCACGAAGCGCAACGGCCTGTTCGTATGTACGTTCGTCTCCCATAACGCCAACGCTTTGCACGGGCAGGAGTATGACACCGGCCTGCCATACTTCGTCATAAAGAGAATGACCGTCAGAACAATGCCATCGACGTAATGCATTGATAAAGATTTCATCAGCCTCTTGCAGAATATGGATTTTTTCGCGAGTAACATCCCCTAACACTCGCACAGCCAGACCTGGTCCTGGGAAGGGATGGCGGGCTATCAGATGTTGGGGCATCCCAAGCTGGCGACCTACGCGTCGCACTTCATCCTTGAAGAGCCAACGCAACGGCTCACAAAGTTTCAACTGCATCTTCTCGGGCAGTCCTCCCACATTGTGATGGCTTTTAATTACCTTCCCCGTAATGTTCAGACTTTCTATGCAATCGGGATAAATAGTACCTTGTGCCAACCAACGCACTCCATCTATCTTGCGAGCCTCGTCTTCAAACACCTCAATGAATTTCGCCCCTATGATTTTTCGTTTCTCCTCGGGGGAGGTGATTCCCTCCAACGCCGAAAAGAACCTCTCGCTGGCATTAACTCCAACCACATTAAGCCCCAAACACTCATAATCACGCATTACGCGCTCGTATTCACCCTTGCGCAGCAAACCGTGATTTACGAATATGCAGGTCAGATTATTGCCTATGGCCTTATTTAGCAGAACCGCTGCAACCGACGAATCCACACCTCCCGACAGACCGAGTATTACACGGTCATTGCCGAGTTGCGACTTCAATGCCTCTACGGATGATTCGACAAAAGAGGCTGCACTCCAATCTTGACGGCTACCACATATATCTACCGCAAAATTCTTTAGCAACAACCGTCCTTGTTCCGAATGAAAGACCTCGGGATGAAACTGCACACCCCACAATGTTCCATCCACAGCCTGATAAGCGGCATACCTTACATTTTCCGTCGAGGCAATGGCGCGAAATCCGTTGGGTAACGCCGTAATGGTATCTCCGTGACTCATCCACACCTGCGAACCCCGATGAAAGCCTCGAAAAAGCGGATTATTCTGCTCATACTCCTGCAGTTTGGCTCTGCCGTATTCGCGCGAATCGGCAGCCTCCACATTTCCCCCATAAAGTTGTGCCATAAGTTGCGCTCCATAGCAGATTCCCAAGATAGGATAACGGCCGCGGATATTGGATAAATCCACTTTGAATGCGCTGGGATCATATACGCTGTATGGAGAGCCCGACAGAATAACGCCAATTATGCCCTCATCCTCATACGGGAATTTGTTATAGGGAACAATCTCGCAGAATGTATCGAGTTCACGCAGACGACGGCCTATAAGTTGCGTAGTCTGAGATCCAAAATCAAGAATAATAATTTTTTGTTGCACCATATCTAACATCTATTTTCGTTTTCATATTCAGCCCAACTTTTGATGATAAGATCATCTACCGACAATGAACAGAATGCACTGATAAAAGCACTTGCAAGGCGGGCATTGGTAAGAAGCGGAATGTTCAAGTCCACAGCCGCACGTCGTATCTGATAACCATTGTCCAATTCGCCGACGCTCAGATCTTTCGGTATATTCACCACCATATCTATTTCTTTGCGATGAAGCAGTCCCAAGGCTTGCGGCTCTCGCTTCTCGTCAGGCCAATAGACCAACGTATTGTCGATACCATTTTCCGACAAATAACGAGAAGTTCCGCCTGTGGCAAAAAGCGAGTAACCCTTCTGTTGGAGTAGCCGTGCCGCAGAGAGCATATCTGCCTTCTGCTTGGCATCACCCGTCGATAGGAGAATGTTCTTTTGAGGGATGCGATAACCAACCGACAACATCGCCTTCAGGATGGCACACTGCGTATCCTCGCCCAGACAACCGACTTCACCCGTCGAGGCCATATCCACACCTAATACCGGATCCGCATTTTGCAGACGATTGAACGAGAATTGGCTGGCCTTGATACCTACATAATCCAAATCGAAGAGACTCTTTGCCGGCTTCTCGACTCTTTTCCCAAGCATAATACGGGTTGCCATATCAATGAAATTCAGCTTGAGCACCTTACTGACAAAGGGAAAAGAACGCGAAGCTCGCAGATTACACTCTATAACCTTAATGTCGTTATCTCGTGCAAGATATTGGATATTAAAAGGGCCTGATATATTCAACTCCTTTGCAATCTTGCGAGATATACGCTTGATGCGCCTTACTGTCTCGATATAAAGTTTTTGCGGCGGGAATTGTATCGTTGCGTCACCAGAGTGCACACCCGCAAACTCAATATGCTCGCTGATTGCATAGGCAACAATCTCCCCGTCCTGCGCCACGGCATCCATCTCAATCTCTTTGGAGTGTTCGATGAAACGACTCACCACAACGGGATGTTTCTGCGAAACGTTGGCGGCCAATTTCAGAAAGCGACTCAGCTCGTCATTATTTGAACAGACATTCATCGCCGCACCCGAAAGCACATACGAAGGACGCACCAAAACAGGGAAACCCACTTTGTCAATAAATGCAGCAATATCCTTCATTGAAGTCAAAGCTCTCCACTCCGGCTGGTCCACCCCGATTCTGTCGAGCATTGCCGAAAATTTATCCCTATCTTCTGCATTATCGATTGATGCCGCACTTGTTCCAAGAATATGTACCCCTTGACTATCCAATCGCAATGCGAGATTGTTGGGGATTTGTCCTCCCGTAGAGACAATCACTCCGTGCGGATTCTCCTTTTCAATAATATCCAATACTCGCTCAAAAGTAAGCTCATCAAAATAGAGTCGGTCGCAGATGTCATAATCGGTTGATACCGTCTCGGGATTATAGTTAATCATCACACTGCGATACCCCTCTCGGCGGATGGTGTTAAGAGCCTGAACGCCGCACCAATCAAATTCGACAGACGACCCTATGCGATAAGCGCCCGAACCGAGAACAACAACCGAACGCTTGTCGCCTGCATAGGCCACGTCATCTTCCGTGCCGCCATAGGTCAGATATAGATAGTTCGTTTGTGCCGGATACTCTGCGGCAAGAGTATCAATTTGCTTAACTACGGGGAGAATACCCAACGCCTTTCTATGCGCACGAACTTTTAATACGCCTTGTTCCATATCATCTTCACCGATGGCACGCGCTATCTGAAAATCGGAGAATCCTTGTCGTTTGGCATTACGCAGTAAATTAGATGGTATTGCTTGCAGAGCATTATATGAGTGAAGCTGTTTTGAAGTCTTCATAATGTTCTGTAATTTATACAAGAACCATTTGTCTATTTTGGTCAATGAATGAATCTCATCCACTGTATAACCTGCACGCATTGCCTTGCTGATAACGAATATTCGTTTGTCGGTAGGCTCACGAAGCGCTTTGTCGATATCGGTAATCTTTAGCTCCTTATTCTCTACAAAGCCGTGCATTCCCTGTCCAATCATACGCAATCCCTTTTGGATTGCCTCCTCGAATGTTCGACCTATGGACATCACCTCGCCTACGGATTTCATCGAAGAGCCTAATTCACGTTCCACACCGTGGAATTTACTCAAATCCCATCGAGGAATCTTGCATACGACATAATCCAGTGCTGGCTCAAAAAATGCAGAAGTAGATTTTGTAACTGTATTCTTTAGCTCAAACAATCCATATCCCAAGCCGAGTTTTGCAGCTACAAAAGCCAACGGATAACCCGTAGCCTTTGAAGCCAAAGCTGATGAGCGGCTCAGGCGTGCATTCACCTCTATAACCCGATAATCTTCTGATTCAGGGTCAAGGGCATATTGAACATTACACTCGCCAACAATGCCGATATGACGGATGATACGGATAGCTAACTCACGCAATTTATGATATTCGCTGTTGGATAGCGTCTGCGATGGAGCTACGACGATTGACTCACCCGTGTGGATCCCCAACGGATCAAAATTCTCCATATTACAGACCGTTATACAGTTGTCATAACGGTCGCGGACGACTTCATATTCAATCTCTTTCCAACCCTTCAGACTCTTTTCCACTAGAAGCTGTGATGAATATGAGAACGCTTTTTCGCAGAGTTCGTCCAGCTCCTGCTCATTATTACAGAAACCTGAACCGAGGCCTCCCAATGCGTATGCCGCGCGAATGATTACGGGATAACCCAGCTGCGTTGCGGCACGGCGTGCCTGACTGTTGTTGCAAACCGCCTCGCTACGGATTGTCTTGACTCCGATCTCATCGAGTCGTTGAACAAATTTTTCTCTATCCTCCGTGTCGATAATAGCCTGCACGGGTGTACCCAATACTTTTATGCCATAGCGCTCAAGAACACCGCTTTTGTATAATTCAACACCACAATTAAGCGCCGTCTGACCACCAAAGGAGAGAAGGATGCCGTCAGGTCGCTCCTTTGCGATGACCCGCTCAACAAAATAGGGGGTTACGGGCAAAAAATAGACATTGTCCGCGATACCTTCTGAGGTTTGTACGGTAGCGATATTGGGGTTGAGAAGTACCGTTTCAATGCCCTCTTCCTTCAATGCCTTCAGGGCTTGTGAACCCGAATAGTCAAATTCGCCAGCCTCCCCAATTTTTAGAGCGCCAGAGCCTAAAAGCAAAACCTTCTTTACATTGTATCGTGCCATCGTTATAACAATTTTATAAATTCATCAAAAAGGAATTCGGTGTCAGTCGGGCCTGCTGCAGCTTCGGGATGGAATTGTACCGAAAACCACGGTTTGCTGCGGTGACGTATTCCTTCATTGGAACCATCGTTCATATTCTCAAACAGAGGCAGCCACTCTTCGCTAAGCGTTGTGCCATCAACTGCATAACCGTGATTCTGGCTGGTGACGAAACATCGCTCGCTGCCGACCAATCTTACGGGTTGATTATGGCTTCGATGTCCATATTTCAGTTTATAGATGGCGGCTCCGCTCGCTTTGGCAAGAAGTTGGTTTCCCATACAAATTCCAAAAATCGGCTTGTCATTCAGCATTGCACGTCGGATATTATCTACCGTTGTCTGGCAATTCTCAGGATTGCCCGGACCATTAGAAATAAACAAACCATCATATTCCAATTCATTGAAATCATAGTTCCACGGCACTCTTATAATCTCGATACCACGTTTAAGCAGGCAACGTATAATATTGGTCTTGACACCGCAATCGACTAAAACCACACGTTTTCCCGCACCTTCATTATAGCGGATAATATCCCGACAACTGACGGTTTCAACATAGTTGATCTGTCCATAATCCAGATCCAATGGTGCACTCTCAACTCCCTCTATCTCAATTCGTCCCATCATCACACCTCGTTCGCGCAGTAATTTTGTAAGGGCGCGAGTGTCTATGCCCGTAATGGCTGGACGTTGTTCCCGCCTGAGCCAATTGCCAAGACTCTCTTTGCTATTCCAATGGCTGAACTCCTCGCTGTAGTCGCTGACGATGAGGGCTTCGGCGTGTATATGCTCACTTTCCCACAAATCGCTCGCCGGAACACCGTAGTTGCCAATCAGCGGATAGGTCAATACCATTATCTGACCGGCATACGATGGATCGGTCAGGCTCTCGGTGTAGCCTGTCATTGCCGTATTAAAGACCACTTCACCACCGATGCACTTATGGGCTCCGAAAGAGTAGCCGCAGAATCGGGTGTCATCATCAAGAATCAATGTCGCTTTTCTCATTTTCTATATAATCTATAAATGCTTTATTCAGAAGTTTCAATCCGCCGAAAGTGGGGTAATTGCCGCTAAAATACCAATCTCCCGTATGCTCAGGGCAAGCCTCGTGCAATCCCGCCAAAGTCTGATATATAATCTTAACATCAGCCTGCGTTGATTCGGGAGTCAGCAACTGGGCCGTCTTTAACGAAATCTGCTCATCTGTGAACGGCTCATAAATCGTTTTGACATAATTCCGCATTTGTTTTTTGGGCAAATGTTCTTGTGCCTTACAACATTGATAGGCTTTCGTTATTATATCCTCACGGCCTTGCTCTTTGAGCAACTCTATTGCTGCACGAAAGGCTATGAATTGTTCCATACTCGACATATCTATGCCGTAATAGTCGGGATAACGCACCTGCGGCGATGAAGATACAATGACTATTTTACGGGGATGCAGACGGTCAAGTATTCCTATAATGCTCTGTTTTAATGTTGTGCCTCGGACAATGCTGTCATCAATAATGACCAGATTGTCGATATAAGGCCTCAGACTTCCGTGTGTTATATCATAGACGTGGGCAGCAAGGTCATTGCGAGTGTTGCCTTCAGCAATGAAGGTCCTCAATTTTATATCCTTGATGGCTACCTTCTCACAGCGTATCCTCATCGACAGGATTCTCTCCAATTCATTATGGTCAGGATTATGTCCAAGAGCCTCTATCTTCTGTATCTTTGACTGAATCAGGTAATTATCCAGTCCCTCTAACATCCCATAAAATGCTACTTCGGCAGTATTGGGTATAAAGGAAAAGACGGTATGCTCTATGTCATAGTCAATGGCTTGCAAAATGGAAGGGGTCAGATTTTGCCCTAAGCGCTTACGCTCATTGTAAATATCCCTGTCGCTACCGCGCGAGAAGTATATACGTTCAAAGGAACAAGGTCGTAAATCCTGCCGTGGATTAATCTGCGATAGATGCATTTTTCCTGACCTATTAAGTATTATAGCCTCGCCTGGCTGCAATTCGTGTATGGTTTCAATTGGAACATTCAGTGCAGTCTGGATTACAGGGCGTTCTGAAGCAAGAACCATTACTTCATCATCCATGTAATAAAAAGCCGTACGTATGCCCCAAGGATCACGCACGGCAAAAGAATCTCCACTACCGGTTATACCACAAATGACGTAACCTCCATCCCATTGAGGACTTGATGTTTGCAATACATTTTCGATATTGATTCTCTCTTCTATTTGTGAAGTCAGCTCCAAGCCATGCCACCCTTCGTTGTGGCACTCCTTGTAAAGCCTTTCAACCTCTCTGTCGAGCCTATGGCCTATCTGTTCCAAGATGATATATGTATCTGCATATTTACGGGGATGCTGGCCTTCCGAGGTTATTTTGGCAAAGACTTCATCGACATTGGTCAGGTTGAAATTTCCACAAACAGCGAGATTCTTTGCCCTATAATTGTTTCGACGCAAAAATGGGTGGATATAGTCCAGTCCGCTCCTTCCAGTGGTAGAGTATCGCAAGTGTCCCATATATAACTCCCCGGCAAAAGGGAGAGTTTGTTCTGCCAAGAGGGCATCTTGCAGTTGCTCCTGCTTGAGGGAACGATAATTATCGTGTATCGTGTTGAATATCTCCGATATGGCATTTGTCCCGATGGCTCGCTCGCGGAACATATACTCCTCCCCCGATGAGGCATTTAGCTTTACGCAAGCCACCCCAGCACCCTCCTGTCCACGATTGTGCTGCTTCTCCATCAACAGATAGAGCTTATTGAGTCCCCACATCCAAGTTCCATACTTGTGTTTGTAGTACTCTAATGGCTTGAGTAACCGCACCATAGCCACGCCACATTCATGTTTTAATTGTTCCATATCTATTAAATTATGATGCAAAATTACTTTATATGACATAATCATATTCTCCCAAAAGAATGTTTTGAAAAAACAAAATTGCTCAACTTTAATAATTCAAGTTTTTTCTATATTTTGTTGAATAATAAAAGAAAACTGGTATTATTTTGTTGAATATTTAAAAATATTTAATTTTATTCCTGAAATATCACGGTGCAGATATTACAACTTTTAATCTATCTCACTAATTTTGCAGCGTATTAATGATAATTCAGGTAGAAATGAAACAAAAAATAAACATATCATCAAAAAGATACTTAATCAAAGAGATTGGGTATGGATATGATGATGTTACTCCCTGTTTCTTTAAGGTGATTCTGCCTGATAGAATATTATAACACCCTAATACACCTGCGTATGGCACTTTTGAATGAATACTTTTTAGAGTTACCAAGCGATGATTTATTCTCGGATGTAGCGAAAAAAATCAATACATTCAAAGTCTTGCGTCCGCATGCAGAACTTATTGATTTGGGGATAAATGATGTAACTAGTCCTTTACCTTCATCTATTATAGAAGCAATGCATAAAGCCGTTGATGACATGGCTGATTCTACAAGATTTCACGGATATGGACCGGAACAAGGGTATGAATTTCTTAGAGATTCAATCATTAAAAACGATTTTAATACCCGAGGAATCCATTTGATGCCTAATGAGGTATTCATAAATGATGGAGTAAAGAGCGAAATAGGTAATATCGGGGATCTATTACGTAGTGACAATACAATCGGAGTCATTGATCCGATATACCCCGTCTATATTGAGAGTAATGTCATATCTGGACGCGCAGGAATATTCAATAAAGGTCGTTGGAGCAATGTTAGTTATCTGGGTTGTAACGAAAGCAACGGTTTTACCCCAATGCCACCGGAATTTCCAATAGATATAGTGTATTTGTGCTCGCCTGACAATCCGACCGGTGCAGCATACAGTAAAGGTCAACTCAAGAAATGGGTAGACTATGCAATCAAGAACAACACTTTGATACTTTTTGATGCTTCGTATGAAGCATATATTCAATCGCCCGATATTCCACACTCCATCTATGAAATTCGCGGGGCAAAAAAAGTCGCTATTGAACTTAGAAGTTTCTCCCGCACGGCAGGATTTACCGGATTGCGATGTGGATATACAATTATTCCCAAAGAGCTGACAATACAGACTCTGGATGGACGGAAAATCCAAATGAACACGTTGTGGAGCCGCCGCCAGAGCATAAGATTCAATGGAGTCTCCTACGTTACGCAATGTGCGGCAGCCGCAACATATTCTGAATTAGGGAAAAAACAACTTCGCCAGACAATAGAGTACTATATGGATAATGTCCGTATGATGAGACGGATATTGTCTCCGTTGAATTTAAGAATTTATGGAGGTGAGCATATTCCATATTTGTGGATTAAGATTCCCAAGAAAACCTCATCGTGGGAGTTCTTTGAATCGATGTTATACAGTGCCAAAGTAATTTGCACGCCAGGAGTTGTATTTGGCCCGGGTGGTGAGGGATATGTAAGATTGAGTGCATTTGCCAAGCGTCAGGACTGTGAAGATGCAGCCAAGAGATTAAAAGATTGGTTAGAATAACATATAAATAGTTAGGTTATGTCTGAGTTAAGATTTAATGTAGTGGAGAGTGCTTTCTATAAGAAAGCCGCCACAGTGGGAGTTCCAGAGGGACGGCCATGTGATTATTTCGGCAAATATGTTTTTGGTCGTGAGCAGATGTTTCATTATCTGAGTGCTGAAACTTACGCATCATTAATTGATGTCATTGACAATGGGGCTGAACTTGATCGAAAAGTGGCCGATGAAGTTGCTGAAGGAATGCGCCGCTGGGCTGCGGAGTTGGGGGTTACACATTATACACATTGGTTTCAGCCCCTTACGGAAGGGACAGCCGAAAAGCACGACTCTTTTTTCGACCCTAACGGTAAGGGAGGTCTGATTGAGGAGTTTTCCGGTAAGTTGCTCGTTCAGCAGGAGCCCGATGCATCCTCTTTCCCCAATGGTGGTATTCGTAATACATTCGAGGCAAGAGGTTATTCGGCCTGGGACCCTTCATCTCCTGTTTTTGTTGTTGATGACACTTTGTGTATTCCGACCATATTCATCGCTTATACGGGCGAGGCTCTTGACTATAAAGCTCCTTTGCTACGTGCATTGAGTGCAGTTAATAAAGCCGCTACGGATGTCTGCCATTATTTCAATCCCGAAGTGAAAAAGGTGCTTGCCTATCTAGGGTGGGAGCAAGAGTATTTCTTGGTTGATGAAGGGTTATACGCAGCACGCCCCGACCTGCTGATGACAGGCCGAACATTGATGGGACATGAAGCATCAAAGAACCAGCAGCTGGAAGACCATTACTTTGGTGCAATTCCACAACGAGTTGCAGCCTTTATGAAAGATTTGGAGATACAGGCATTGCAGCTGGGCATTCCTGTTAAGACGCGTCACAACGAGGTTGCACCTAACCAATTTGAGTTGGCTCCCGTATTTGAAGAGTGTAACCTTGCAGTAGATCACAATATGCTCCTGATGTCGCTGATGCGTAATGTGGCACGCAATCACGGATTCAGAGTCCTATTGCACGAGAAGCCCTTCAAAGGGGTCAATGGCTCTGGAAAGCACAACAACTGGTCGCTGGGCACCGACACAGGAGTACTGCTTATGTCGCCAGGTAAGACGGCCGAGGAGAACCTCAGGTTCATAACATTTGTCGTGAATACTTTGATGGCTGTATATCATCATAATGGTTTGATCAAGGCTTCCATTATGAGTGCCGACAATGCCCATCGTTTGGGCGCAAACGAGGCACCTCCTGCAATTATATCTTCATTTCTCGGCTCACAATTATCTGAGGTATTGAAGCATCTTGCAGAGAACGACAGCGACGATATCATCTCTTTGAGCGGTAAGCAAGGGATGAAACTTGATATACCACAGATACCCGAACTTATGATTGACAATACGGATCGTAACCGCACTTCGCCGTTTGCATTTACGGGCAACCGCTTTGAATTCCGTGCTGTAGGATCTGCTGCGAACTGCGCCAGCGCAATGATTGCGCTTAACACAGCAGTAGCCGACCAATTGATTACATTCAAGAAAGATGTTGATACCCTTATCGAAAGCGGAGAACAGACGATGAAAGCCATTGTTAAGGTCGTTCGTCGTTACATAAAAGAGTGCGCCCCGATCTGTTTTGACGGCAATGGATACTCGGATGAATGGAAAAAGGAGGCTGCTCAAAGAGGCTTGGATTGTGAGACAAGTTGTCCTGTCATTTTCGATAATTATCTTAAGCCGAAAAGCGTTGCGATGTTTGAGAATACAGGAGTAATGACCCTGAAAGAGTTGAAGGCTCGTAATGAGGTAAAATGGGAGATGTACACAAAGAAAATACAGATAGAGGCTCGAGTCCTCGGAGATTTGGCTATGAATCACATCATTCCCATCGCAACCGAATATCAGAGCAAACTTATCGACAATGTACATAAGATGATGGATATCTATACATTGGAGGTTGCCGACAAACTTTCGGTGGAAAACAAACGTTTGATAGAGGAAATAGCAGAGCATACCATTTATATTACCGGTCATGTTGATGCAATGATCGAAGCACGCAAAAGTGCAAATAAAATTTCAGATGAGAGAGATAAGGCTATTGCCTACCATGACACTATTGCCCCAATGTTGGAACAGATTCGCTATCACATTGACAAACTTGAACTCATTGTCGATAACCGGATGTGGCCCTTGCCTAAATATAGAGAATTGCTGTTTATTCGCTAAATTCATAGATGTTAGTTTAAGGTAAAAAGATTAGTTAGGATTGTTTGGTGGAAGGAAGGAGGCAAATCTCCTTCCTTTCTTGTAAAAATATAATAATATGTGTGGAATTATAGGAATATTTCAAATAAAACAACAATCAAATGCTTTAAGACAAAAAGCTTTGAAGATGTCCCATAAACTTCGTCATCGTGGTCCAGACTGGAGTGGTATATATGTAGGGGGAAGTGCAATTCTTGTCCATGAACGGTTAGCCATTGTTGACCCACAGAGCGGTCAACAACCATTGTACTCTCCCGACAAAATGCAAGTGCTAGCGGTAAACGGAGAAATTTATAATCATCGTGAACTACGTTCTCGCTACAATAGTAATTATGAATTTCAGACAGGCAGCGATTGTGAAGTGATTTTGGCTTTATACAAAGAAAAAGGAATTCATTTCCTCGATGAGTTAAATGGCATATTTGCTTTTGCTCTTTATGACGAAGAGCGTGATGAGTATTTGATTGCAAGGGATCATATAGGGGTTATTCCTCTTTACATCGGCAAAAATAAGGATGGAATGCTTTATGTCGCAAGCGAGTTGAAGGCTCTTGAAGGCGAATGTGAAACATATGAACCATTCTTGCCTGGACACTATTATTGGAGCAAGGAGAAGAAAATGCAAAAATGGTATAAAAGAGATTGGGACAAGTTTGAATCGGTTAAGGATTCTGACATTTCATTAAGTACATTGCGTGCATCCTTGGAAACTGCTGTTCAACATCAAATGATGAGCGATGTTCCATACGGAGTACTTCTTTCTGGCGGTCTCGACTCTTCAATAATATCAGCAATTACAAAAAAATATGCTGCAAACCGTATTGAGACTAACAACAGGTCTGCAGCTTGGTGGCCACAATTACACAGTTTTGCAGTGGGATTAAAGGGAGCCCCAGACCTTATGAAAGCCCGTGAAGTTGCAGACCATTTAGGAACAATACATCATGAAATTAATTACACTATCCAAGAGGGTTTGGATGCTATTAGGGATGTAATCTATTATATAGAAACATATGATGTTACGACAGTAAGGGCTTCAACTCCAATGTATCTGCTTGCCCGTGTGATCAAGTCTATGGGAATAAAAATGGTCTTGAGCGGTGAAGGTGCCGATGAGATTTTTGGAGGATACTTGTACTTTCATAAAGCACCTGATGCAAAAGCTTTCCATGAAGAAACAATCCGTAAATTAGGTAAATTATATCTATATGACTGCCTTCGAGCCAATAAGTCGCTTGCAGCTTGGGGCGTAGAAGGTAGAGTACCTTTCTTGGACAAAGATTTTTTGGAGGTTGCTATGAGGCTCAATCCGGAGTTAAAAATGTGCACTGATAAGATCGAAAAAGAAATTCTTAGAGAGACTTTTAGTGATTTGTTGCCTGAAAGTGTTGTATGGAGACAAAAAGAACAGTTCAGCGATGGTGTCGGATATAGTTGGATTGATACATTGAAGTCTGTAACTGAGACTGTTGTTAGCGATGAACAAATGGCAAAAGCTTCTGTCAGATTTCCAATAAACACTCCATCAAATAAAGAAGAGTATTATTATCGTTCTATATTCGATGAATATTTTCCTAGCAGAAGTGCAGCTGTCAGCGTTCCTCATGAAGCCAGTATCGCATGCTCTACTGCTATTGCATTAGAGTGGGATAACTCTTGGAAAGGAAAGAATGAGCCAAGCGGTAGAGCGGTAAAAGATATTCATGTGTCAGATAGCCCCAATTTATAATAAATGTCAGATGTCAAAAATAGTTAGATTCACAAAAATGCACGGACTCGGCAATGATTATATCTATGTCAATTCTTCTATATACCCGATAAAAAATCCATCGACAGCCTCTGTAAAATGGAGTAATCGCCACACAGGAGTAGGTGCCGACGGGTTGGTATTGATTGGGAAAAGCACTGTGGCTGACTTTTCGATGCGGATATTCAATGCTGATGGAACAGAAGCAATGATGTGCGGTAATGCCTGTCGTTGTATTGGAAAGTTCGTCTATGAGAATGCGCTAACAAGAAAGAGTGAGATTTCGCTTGAGACTCTATCAGGCATTAAGCATCTTATATTGCATATTTCAAGTAACAAGGTGGAGAGTGTAACTGTAGATATGGGCATCCCGTCGTTGTCTAATCATCAACAAGTGGCAACAATAGACGGCTGCCTGCTGAGAAAGGAATTCAAGGTTAATAACTTAACCTATTATGGCACATACGTCTGTGTCGGGAATCCTCATCTTGTCATATTTGTAGAGGATGTGGAATCTGTTCCATTATCAGAGATTGGGTCCATATTAGAGAATCATCAACTTTTTCCTCAAAAGACAAATGTAGAGTTTGCGGAAATAAAACCAGACGGAAGCATTCGTATGAGAGTTTGGGAACGTGGTTCAGGTGTTACGCAGGCCTGTGGAACAGGGGCTTGTGCCACAGCTTTTGCTGCAATATCTACAAACAAGGTTCAAAATGAAATTCTTATACATATGGATGGTGGTGATTTGCTGGTATATTGGGATAAGATTGACAAGCATATATATATGCGAGGAGCTGCCGAAAAGGTATTTGATGGAGCTATCGAATTAAATGAATAAAACAGAAATATTATGGCAATAATTAATGAAAACTTTCTCAAATTATCGAACAACTACTTGTTTTCGGAAATAGCGAAGAGAGTTAAGACATTTAAGGAGAGTCATCCTGATAGAAGTATTATTAGTCTGGGAATAGGAGACGTAACAGAGCCTTTGCCTAGAGCATCAGTAGATGCAATGTCAAAAGCTGTAGAAGAGATGGGTTATATATCTACCTTTAGAGGATATGGACCCGAGCACGGATATGATTTTCTCATTAACGCCATTATCAAGAACGACTATTTACCGCGTAGAGTGAAATTATCACCCTCGGAAGTGTTTATCAATGATGGAGCAAAAAGTGATTGTGGCAATATAGGTGACATTTTAAGCACAAAAAACAGTGTAGGTGTAACAGACCCCGTATATCCTGTTTACGTTGACAGTAATGTAATGTGCGGACGTGCCGGAGAGCCCACAAGCGATGGATGGAGTAATATTATCTATATGCCGTGTAATATGGAGAACAACTTTAAGCCACAAATCCCCAATAGGCGCATCGACATAATATATCTATGTTATCCGAATAACCCGATGGGAGTTGTCCTGAATAAAGAAGAACTGAAGAAATGGGTCGATTATGCCTTGAACAATGATTCTATCATTTTATACGACGCAGCATACGAAGCCTATATACAAGATGAGAACATTCCCCACTCGATATATGAAGTTGAAGGTGCAAAAGGATGTGCAATAGAATTCAGAAGTTTTTCTAAAACTGCAGGATTTACGGGTGTCAGATGTGGTTACACTGTTGTCCCCGAAGAATTGATGGGCACAGCTTCAGATGGTAAGCGAGTGCAGCTTAACAAACTGTGGAATCGACGTCAATGCACAAAATTTAATGGCACAAGTTATATTACACAAAGAGGTGCCGAGGCTATATATACTGAACAAGGACAGAAACAGGTTAAAAACACCATAAGCTATTATATGTCTAATGCTAAACAGATGAAATCGGTGTTCGAGAATCTTAGTATAGATGTTTATGGCGGTGAGAATGCACCTTATTTGTGGCTGAAAACTCCCGACGGTTTATCTTCGTGGGATTTCTTTGACCAAATGTTGTATGAAGCCAATGTTGTTGTAACTCCGGGGGTCGGTTTCGGCCCGAGTGGTGAAGGATTTGTTCGTCTGACAGCATTTGGACACCAAGAAAATTGTTCAGAGGCTATGAGACGAATCAAGGAATGGATAATCTGACTAATGATAAAACATATTACTATGATGCAAAGAGTACATAAACTTTCTCTTTGCATCATAGATTTCAATTACGGACGTTTATGAATTTCATTGCAAATCTCACCACTTCCCAAGCATAAACGATGTTCACAATCGTATATCACACCAAATTGGCCGGGAGCTATGCCTTGAATAGGAGTATCAGACTCGACTAACCAAGTTCCATCATCACAAGGAGTGAGTCTTCCAAAGAAAAATTCAGGAGTATGCCTTATCTTGAAACAGACTTCTATCGGTTTCGTATTATCTCTCCAAGGATTATGGTTATAAACCGAAAATCGTGCATACGGAACGAATTACCGTATTGTAAAGAGGTGTCATATCCACGAGAGACATAGATGATGTTTTGTGTAATATCCTTATCTACCACATACCAAGGGCCGCCATTGAAACCCAATCCCTTGCGCTGTCCTATGGTGTAAAACCAATATCCCTGATGATAACCTATTTGGCGGCCCGTCTCTATTTCTATTACATCACCTTTTCTTGTACCCAAAAAGTGACGCACCAAAGCGGGATAATGCGTCTTTCCCAAGAAACAGATTCCTTGACTATCCTTTCTGCGTGAAGCAATCAAATGAGCATTCTCGGCAATTAGACGTACTTCCGATTTCATTAGGCCGCCTATCGGGAAGATTGTTCGGGAAAGTTGCAAGCCATCAACCCGTGCCAAGAAGTCTGTTTGATCCTTTACTGCATCGCATCTGCAGCCGTTCCCAACCAAATCTTTCCATCGTGATTGATTATCCGGGCATAATGCCCCGTTGCGACAGTATCAAAAAAACGTCCTACTTGACGTTCGAAACATCCGAACTTAATGAGCCGATTACACATTACATCGGAATTGGGTGTAAAACCTTGACGTAGTTTATCCATCATATAGGCTACGACCTCTTCCCAATACTGCTTATGCAAATCCACAATCTCAAAAGGTAGCCCATAACGTCGGGATACACTTCTGCAAATCTCCACATCCTCTTCCATAGAACAGTCCACAGTCCCGGCTTCGTCGCTGCTTATCTGAATATAGAACAAGGAGGGACGACAGCCCTGTTCGCAAAGCAAATGTACTGCAACCGAACTATCGACTCCTCCTGAAAGTAATACTGCAATCTCCTTCATTTAATAATTCAGTAAAATTGACCATCTCAAATTTTATCCAAAGCCCGGCTTATGTCCGCCAACAAATCATCAATATGCTCTGTACCAATTGAGAGACGAATTGTCGAGGGTGTGATATGTTGCGCATCCAACTCTTCGGGTGATAATTGAGAATGTGTTGTGGTATATGGATGAATGACAAGACTTTTTACATCGGCCACATTGGCAAGGAGTGAGAATTTTTCTAGTGAGTCGATAAATTTCCAAGCAGCCTCTTGTCCACCTTTTATTTCGAAAGTAAAAATGCTTGCTGCGCCATTGGGAAAGTATTGCCGGTAGAGTGCGTGGTCGGGATGCTGAGACAAGGATGGATGGTTTACCTTCAGCACTTTGGGGTGATTGTGCAAGAACTGAACCACTTTCAAGGCGTTTGTTATATGACGTTCCACACGCAGCGAGAGTGTTTCCAGACCTTGAAGCAAAATGAATGCGTTAAAAGGTGAGAGTGTGGCACCGGTATCGCGGAGAATGACTGCGCGGATGCGCGTAACAAAGGCGGCTGCTCCTGCAACATCGGCAAATATGGCACCGTGATAAGATGGGTCGGGTTGTGCCAAAGTGGGGAACTTGTCGGGTTGTGCTTTCCAATCAAAATGCCCCCCATCTACGATTACACCACCTAATGAGGTTCCGTGTCCGCCAATGAATTTTGTAGCCGAGTGTACTACAATATCGGCTCCGTGCTCAAGAGGACGGAACAGGAACGGAGTGGCAAAGGTGTTGTCAACAATCACCGGGACACCGTGCCGATGGGCAACCTCGGAAACACCTTCGAGATTCAGCACGTCAGAATTCGGATTTCCTAATGTCTCTACAAACACTACCTTTGTGTTGGACCGGATTGCCGCCTCCAATGCATTGAGGTCGTTTACTCGAACAATGGTGTTTGTGATGCCTTGTGTGGCAAGTGTATGGGTGATGAGATTATAAGAACCGCCATAAAGATTATTGGCTGCCACCACGTGGTCGCCTGCCTGAAGAATATTCTGCAAGGCATAAGTGATGGCAGCTGCTCCCGATGCAACGGCCAATCCTGCCACACCACCCTCAAGAGCCGCAACACGCTCCTCAAACACTCCTTGTGTCGAGTTTGTCAATCGTCCATAAATATTCCCTGCATCGCGCAGCCCGAAACGGTCGGCTGCGTGTTGTGAATTGCGAAATACGTACGATGTCGTCTGGTAAATAGGTACCGCACGTGCGTCGGTAGCGGGGTCGGGTTGCTCTTGTCCTACGTGTAATTGCAATGTCTCGAAATGAAGTTTTTTTCTTTCCATAATTCATATATTTTAAAGTTACAACATATTTCTTTTCTTTGATGCAAAGGTATCTTGCATAGTTTTTTCCTACAATATTTAGCCAAAATACAGAAAATAACACTAAATTTGCGTCGATAAATAGAATAAAAGACCTATTTAAAAATAAAACAGAGCCTTTGATAGAAAATTTTTCTTTATGGAAACATTGGATAAAGTAGATTTGCAGATATTGCGGACACTACAACAAAATGCCCGACTGACAACCAAAGAGCTTGCCTCGCGAGTGAGCCTCTCATCTACCCCTGTATTCGAACGGCTGAAACGGTTGGAGAGCAACGGCTATATCAAGAAATATATTGCCGTACTCGATGCCGAGAAGTTGAATCAAGGTTTCATAGTCTTTTGCAATGTAAAGATGAGTAGGTTAAGTCGCGAAATTGCGCAGAATTTCACTCAAATCATTCGGGATATACCCGAGGTAACGGAATGCTACAATATCTCCGGCAGTTTCGACTATCTGTTAAAGATACACGCACCCAATATGAAATATTATCAGGAATTTGTACTTAATGTACTGGGAACAATCGAAAATCTGGGCTCATTGGAAAGTACTTTTGTGATGGACGAAATAAAGCACGAATATGGTATAAACGTCTAAAATAAGAGCCCATTTAAATCACATATATTTCCTAAAATATCTACAGATTCGGAGAAATAAATGTAATTTTGCACTCGAGCAAATGAATAGAATATGGAACATAACCTATTTGATAAGATAGATGAAAAAATACTTCAAATGTTGGCTAGGGATGGTAGCATCCCTTTTCAAGAAGTAGCCCGAGCTTGCGGGGTTTCCGGAACAACCATTCATACACGAGTAAAACGACTTACCTCATTAGGTGTTATTCAAGGCTCAAAATATATCATCAATCCCGCAAAAATTGGTTATGACACCTGTGCTTATATTGGGCTTACGCTTAAAGATGATTCTCGTTTTGAGAGTGTTATCGAAGCCTTAAAGTCCATTCCTGAAATTGTCGAGGTTCATTGCACGAATGAAGCTTATGACTTGTTTGTAAAAATTTATGCAAGGAACAACGAGCATTTGCTAGCATTGATTCAAACACGGCTAAAACCTCTCGGATTATCTCAGTCAAAAATTATAATTTCATTTAAGGTAGTGTATAATAAACAACTGACAATACTTCCGAAATAAGAAGAGCTAAAATATTTATGGCGACCACTCATTTGAGTAGCCGCCATTATTCTAAATTTTTCTTCCTTTATTATACCCATTTTCTGGTCTTATACAAATAAAATCCTTATTAGGATTTGAAGGTGGTGGTGAACTTGATTAACCAAAGAAATGAATAAGGGCTGTTAAGGTCATAAATCCACAGAAAGCTTCCGAAGTACGCCGGCGCCTATTCTTCGAAAACCTTCTGTGGAGTTTACGTTATTCTCTCGGGTCAAAGACCCGGATGCTCAACTGAGGCCGACCAAAAGCCCTTACGGACTTTTTAGTCAGCCTCCTACTGGCTCTACAGTTTGTGCCGTTTCAAATGGCACAATTTCATTACACTCCATTATGGATGTCTCGGTAAGTAATGAAGCAAAAGATTGTGTTGAGTAAGTATCGTATAACTGTACCATTTGTAAAGAGTGAGGTAGCTCCATCCTCTTGATATCGGGTCTTGCGTGTGTATATATTCTGCTAATTGACGCACTACACCATCATCCCACTGTGATGATTTCAATTTAGACGACACATATCCACCTACCTCCCACATCATCTGCGGAGATTCGCTATTGACCATACGAACAACCCTATTGCGATGGGCAGAAATAATAGTGTAGACTTCTGCAAAATCTTTACTGATGTACTATGGCTCTCCTTTCATAGGAGTTGGTTTAATTCGCGAATGTACAACCTTATTTTGAATAAACAATCCCAGGATTGCACAAAAACGTCAAGGCATTTCTGTACAATTCATAAAGATTCTTAAAGAAGAAGTTTTGAATATTTCTGTGCCCAAAATTGTAATCCCGCTTTGGACACATATCTCTACCTTTGCAGCGTAAATGTCTTTTTTCCACTGTATGGCCGATGTAGTTCAATACAGAATACTCATTCCCCAAACGCGTTGAATGGAATGGTAGATACAGGTTTAAGTCCTGTCATCGGCACTGCTGAGCTAAAGTACAATCATCCAATGAAAAAGAAGTTATCACTCTCTACGAATAAGAAGTCGGCATCGGAAGGAGAATTCATCGATGTCAAGTGGAACTGCGAGGCCTGCCCTGATTCCTTGCTCTTGGCAATTGACTCGGGCTATAAGTGCTATACCATTCCTGTTGCTGACAGCGGTAGCACACGCATCGTGATGACACGTTCAAAAAGGAAAACGACCATTACCTTAAAGGCCCTCATCTCTGGGAAGAGGGTTTCAAAAAGCACAAGCATCCGCGTAAGGAACAGCAAGCAAAGCCGTGCCTCCAGTGCTGATGGCGCAGGTAGCATGAAAATGCGTAGGGAGAAGCTATACGCCAAATGGTGTGTCTTCTGTGCACAAATGAAATACTGGTGGCTCTCCCTCAAGAAATGGCAGAAGGCACTGTACATAGCATTGTTGGTACTATGGTTTGCAATGCTTTTGCTCCCTTTGTGCAGCAAGCCCAAAAGTCCAGAGCCATGTAATCAGGTTCAGACATCTTCACCAATAGTAATAGTCGAGCAACCACAAAATCATTTTGTATAGTCATCTGTAGCCTTCTCATAATATTCCTTATTAAATATGGCGGGACTCGGAAAATGGATATCAGGAGCACTCGGATGGGCACTGTTTGGACCTATTGGAGGCATCCTTGGATATTTACTGGAGGAACTCTCTGAGGCAACTTCCGCACAGGGAGAGCAACAGTCATGGAATCAGGGGCAGAGAAACAGTTTCCTTATGAGCCTTCTGGTGCTGTCGGCATCAGTCATCAAGGTTGATGGCAAGACTACATCGCAGGAACTCTCGACACTTCGCAACTTCTTTGCAAGAAACTTTGGACCACAGGCAGGGAATGAAGCAGAAGAGATCATGCAAGGACTTCTGGATAAGGAAATCAATCTGTATGAGGTGTGTGGACAGATACGCTCATGCATGGACTGCTCGCAGCGTCTACAGCTGTTCCACTATCTTGTAGCACTTGCCGCATGTGATGGTCTTCATCAACGGGAGACGGACATTCTTGAGACTATCGCAACCAGTATAGGACTATCCAAGAGTGATGCAGACTCTATCTTCGCTCAGTTCCGTCCCAGTAACGACAGCTACTACAAGATTCTTGAGATTACCTCTGACGCAACCAATGAAGAGGTAAAGAAGGCATACCGTAAGATGGCCGTCAAGTATCACCCGGACAAGGTGGCAACACTTGGCCCGGATGTTCAGAAAGCTGCAGAAGAAAAATTCAAGGAAGTGCAACAAGCCTATGAGGCTATCTGCAGAGAACGCTGTATGTAAGCAAGTGCCGCATTAAGTATTAAGATGTACTTGCAATCAATAGTGTAGATTTTGTGATTTTGAAATCCCCGTCTAAGAATACCTCGGATTGGACAATCCGAGGTGACGATAGGTTTTGTTGAATAGTCACTTTCCCGAATAGGTTGTCCTGCTGTCCTTTTTGGGTGTAATCAATTGTATTCCTGTATATAAACAAGGATAACTTGGGTTGTCCTTGATTGTCGCAAGATATACAGATGGTTATGATCGGTAAGGATAGCCGGACAACCTATTCGGGTAATCTGTCTTTCAAGCGCAGCGCGTAGTTGTCGAGCGGAGGAACATAGGTACAGAGGACGGAGCGGGGAGGGTAATTGTACCGAGCTGTTTTGGCCAACCGCCATCTTATCTCTAAAAAATCCCTAAAAGCGAAGTTTACGACATTTATCCGTCTATAAATGTAATGAATTGCTCCCGCGGAGGCGATACTTTTGCAAACGCTTTATGAATCATCAAGAATCTGCCGCATACATGCCTGTGAAGCACAAGAGACGGACAACGAAAAGATATCGTACGATGGTGTTTATATTCATCATATTATGTGTGTTGCTTTACCTTGTGTTCGGAGTGAGCCTCAAGAACAACTGGAGATACAAGCACATAGATGTTACCAGCCTTGCAAACAGTTTCATTTTTAGATGTCAGAAACTTGTATATTTAAAGAATAGACCATAATTTGGCATTACCAAAAAATGAAACAGGTTGCAACTTCTGGGAATATGATTATACAACGCGATTATTATCTTGATCGCCTGATAGCGGCAAAAGGAAATAGAATGATTAAAATCATCACAGGCATCAGGCGATGTGCAAATCTTTCCTTTTGTTTGAGTTATTCCACCAGCACCTCACTGCAGAAGGGATTGATGATAACCACATTATCGAAGTGGCTCTTGACGACCGCCTCAATATGGAATATCGCAATCCAGATAATCTGCTATCCTATATCAAGAATAGAATCACAGATAATGAAAAGTACTACATACTGCTCGATGAGGTACAGCTCGTAGACGATTTTGTAGGCGTACTCAACAGTCTCCTGCATATACGAAACGCAGACACTTATGTGACTGGCAGCAACTCACGATTCTTGTCCAAAGACATTGTAACCGAGTTTAGAGGTAGGGGCCAGGACATTCACATGTATCCACTATCCTTCTATGAATACTACAAGGCCATAGGAGATGATGTCAATAAAGCATGGAAAGAGTATTACACTTTCGGCGGCTTACCTCAAACACTGCTATTAAAAGACAACAAGGAGAAGATAGACTACTTGCGACACCTTGCCGATACGGTGTACATCAACGATGTTGTCGAACGTCATCGTGTAAAGAATCGTCTTGAGTTAGAAGAATTGCTCCGTATCATAGCATCTTCTATCGGTGCTCCCAGCAACCCCACCAAGCTATCAAATACATTCAAGAGTCTCAAGAATATTGTCATTTCGCACAAGACATTGGGCAACTACCTCAACTATCTTTGCGATGCATTTATGATAGGGCGAGCTGTACGCTACAATATAAAAGGCAAGAAATACATCAACACACTGTCGAAATACTACTTCACCGACATTGGCCTTAGGAATGCATTACTTGATTTCAGACAGACCGAGCAAACCCACATTATGGAGAATGTCATTTACAACGAATTACTTTATAGAGGGTATTCGGTTGATGTCGGCATCGTTGAAGTCACCGGTCACGACAAAAACGGGAAGTTTATACGAAAGCAATTGGAAGTGGATTTTGTTGTGAACGATGGTAGCCAGCGTTACTACATACAATCAGCCTTCTCCATTCCTGATGAGGAGAAGATGAGTCAAGAGACCGCATCGTTCAGACACATCGACGATTCGTTCAAGAAGATACTTGTAGTAAAAGATGATATAATGCCCTATACCGATGATAATGGCTTTCTGCACATCGGCTTGTTTGATTTCTTATTGAAACCGCAGATGATGTAAGCCTGCTCCATTTTGGTGGTGAACTTGATTAACCAACAAAACTCATAAGGATTGCTCGAAGATAAATTCACAGAAGGCCTTCGAAGTAGGGCGAATTTACAATTCAACGATTTACCATTTACAATTTTCCATTATGTCATTTTGAGCGTAGCGAAAAATCTCTGTATCATCGCTTAATTGCGCCTATTCTTTGAAAACCTTCTGTGGATTTTGTGGGTATTGAGATGTTCTTTTGGCTAAGTCTTATACGAAACGCTCGGGAATCCTGTACAGATTTTTTGTAGCATATTGGTAGGCAAACCCTGCGGTTTGCTTACGCGGTGTTGAAATCGGAGGTATAGACTATTTCGCTCTCGTGATAGATTGTTATCGTTCCTCTATTTCTTGCTGACGCTCTGTATTTTTCTAATTGTTCGTGGCTGCGTTCTTTACGTCCGCCTTGGGGATTGGGCGGATTGAGGGCAAGGATGAGGGATTATTTATAACTCCTTTCTTTGCTTTCGTCATTAAAATCGCTATATTTGCAAGCGAAAACTGTGTGTGTACACAAAAAATGCTCGCAATATGAGGTTTGAAAGAAAGCAGTACATCGAAAAGTTGATTAGCAGCAAGCACAATCACTTGATTAAAATTGTGACAGGATTGAGGCGTGTGGGCAAGTCTTACCTACTCTTCAACCTTTACAAGCAACACCTCTTGAGTGATGGAGTTGCAGAAGATCATATCATAGAGTTTCAGTTGGACTCCTTTGTCCATCGGAAATTCCGTAAGGCCGAAACACTCTATGAATATGTCGAGGGACTGGCTAAGCAAGATTCGCAGATGCACTATGTCCTCATTGATGAGGTGCAGATGTTGGAGGATTTTGTAGATGTGCTCAACGGTTTTCTTCATATTGAGAACCTTGATGTGTATGTCACTGGCAGCAACGCCAAGTTTCTGTCCTCCGATATTGTCACTGAGTTTAGAGGACGAGGCGTACAGATACACCTCCAACCATTGTCTCTCAAAGAGATTAAGGAGAAGTCATCCGAAGACATCTCTACCCTTTGGCGCGACTACATCTACTATGGGGGTCTGCCTATGGTTGTGCTGGAGAGCGACAAATCACGCAAGGTCGAAATCCTCCAAGAGTTGCTCAAAGAGACTTACCTGAGCGACATCGTCAATCGCAATAGTGTAAAGAATGATGCCGAGTTGGAAGAGTTGTTCAGCCTATTAGCCTCTAATATTGGTGCTTTGACCAACCCCAACAAACTGGCCAATACCTTCATCAGTGAAAAGAAAGTCAAGATAAACCACAGCACCATAAAGGCATATATCGACTACTTCATCGACTCATTCCTTATCAGCAAGGCCGTCCGCTATGATATCAAGGGGAAGAAGTACATCGACACCCCCTATAAATATTACTTTGCAGATTTGGGATTGCGCAATGCACTGCTCAACTTCCGTCAGGTAGAGCCCACACATATCATGGAGAATATCATATACAATCACCTGATAGGCGCTGGATACAAAGTAGACGTAGGCAGTATCACCTACTACCAGAAAGATTCAGAGGGAAAAACCACAAGAAGCACCCTCGAAGTCGACTTCGTGTGCAACAAGGGCAGCGAACGTGTGTATATCCAATCAGCCTATTCATTGCCCGATGCCGAGAAGCAACGTCAAGAACAGCGTTCACTCACCCTTACCGATGACGCATTCACCAAGATAATACTGACAACCGACAACATCCCTACCCATACCCTCGACAATGGCATCATCATGATGAATGTCTTTGATTATTTGCTTGGTTAAAGGTGTGGTGAACTTGATTAACCAACAAAACTCATAAGGATTGTTCGAAGATAAATCCACAGAAGGCCTTCGAAGTACGTCTGCGCCTATTCTTCGAAAACCTTCTGTGGATTTTGTGGGTATGGAGATGCCCTGATGTGTTATGGTGCTAAGTCTTGAACGAAACGCTCGGGAATCCTGTACAGATTTTTTGTAGCATATTGGTAGGCAAACCCTGCGGTTTGCTTACGCGGTGTTGAAATCGGAGGTATAGACTATTTCGTTTTCACGACAGATTCCATCGGTTTTCTATTTTCTGCTTACTTCCTGCATTTTCCTAATGCCTCATGGCTGCGTTCTTTTCGATTGCCTTGGGGATTGGGCGGATTGAGGGCAAGGAGAAGGGATTATAACGCAAGCGAACAAAGTTACAGATTAATGGCAGGCGCAAACTTGTAGTTACGGAAATATCATTATCTTTGCAGTAAACAGCGAAGATATACTGCACTCGCTTTGAAAAATATCTAAGCAAGCTTGATATTTCTCGCTCGTTTGTTACTATCTTTGCATATATTTTGCGAGGTATGACAAACGAGATAATCATCTATCAAACCGAAGACGGACAGACACAGATTGATGTCCGCATGGAGAATGAGACGGTGTGGTTAAGTGCCAGTCAAATGGCGAGTTTATTTGACAGGGAAGAGTCTAATATCCGTCGACATATTATCAATGTCTTTAATGAAGGTGAACTTGAACGAACGAATAACGTGCAAAATTTACACGTTAATGGTGTGAAGAAGCCGGTTCCTTTCTATACACTCGATGTCATCATCTCCGTAGGCTATCGTGTGAAGAGCCAGCGCGGCGTACAATTCCGCCAATGGGCCAACCGCGTACTGAGGCAATATCTCGTAAAGGGCTATACCGTGAACGAACGTCGTGTGCAAGAACACTATACCGAACTGCGCCAGTTGGTGCAGATATTGGGCCGCACGATAAGCAGTCAAGAGCAGTTGAGCAAACAAGAGAATCAAGACCTGCTCGATGTGGTGGTAGACTACACCTATGCCCTCGACACACTCGACAACTACGATTACGAGCGCCTTACCATAGACCGCACTACAAGCGAGGAACCCTTCCGCGCCACTTACGAAAGTGCAATGAAAGAGATTGACCGCCTACGCGAGAAGTTTGGCGGCAGCCGATGGTTTGGCAACGAGAAGGACGACTCCTTCAAGAGTAGTATCGGGCAGATATACCAAACTTTTGGTGGAGAGGAGCTATACCCCTCGGTAGAGGAAAAAGCAGCAATGTTGCTTTACCTCGTCACTAAGAACCATTCTTTTAGTGACGGCAACAAACGCATCGCTGCAACTCTTTTCCTCTGGTTCCTCAACGGCAACCGCATCCTCTATCGCCCTGACGGCACCAAGCGCCTTGCCGATAACACTCTCGTGGCTCTCACTCTTATGATTGCTGAGAGTAAGACTGAGGAGAAAGATGTGATGGTAAAGGTGGTGGTGAACTTGATTAATCAGCGTAACGAATAAGGATTATTGAAGTATAACTCCACAAAAGGCCTTCGAAGTACGTCTGCGCCTATTCTTCGAAAACTTTCTGTGGGTTTTATGAGGAGTTGGGATGCTTTGATTGTGCGCTTACTCATCACAGCAGAGCATCTCTTTTATTTCCCCTTTATATTTAAATTCCAATCAGCTTTTATTTCTATTTTTGTCTTATATGAATAAGGCTCATCAGAATAGAACCATACGTAAGCATAGAATTTTGATTTAGAAGTTTTGGTGTTGAATGTTAATTTGAATGAGGTGTCGCTAATGCGTTCTATTGTTGTGATTTCATTATCATTCCAATGGTCTCTCTTCAATTGTTCTAAATAGTATCTTGCATTCCTCTCCCTCTTCTCTTTTTCTTGCTGCTCCCCACGGAGTGCAAGCAATCTTAAAGACGTGGCTTCTGTAAAGGCATTGACAATCATTTCCTGAATATTCATATCATCTTTATATGGGTATTTCTCTTGTAATTGCGCCGCTACTTCGTTTCTGGTGATGCCTTGATGGTATTTTACTCGCAGTATTTCGCAAACAATTTCGAGAGTAACTTCAAGTTCATCTACTTCTTGCGGCTCTTTTAAACCGAGTTTTTCTTCGATAATATTCAAAGTTTCTATGGACTCTCTGTCTAGTATATTGTATTTGTTGTTGTAATAATCTTCAACCATCATCATATTGAGAAGTTTCTCGTTTACATCACCAATGATAGGTTTAAAGCGTCCAAACTCGGTAAATTTATAATTACCATTTGGGGGTGCTTGTTCGCAGATCCTATCTGTACGTGATTTTAGATAATTTTCGTCGATGGTTGCGTATATCTTATATCCAGGTGCAATCATGCCAATTGATGGCTCCGTAAACTCTGCATGTAATTTAATATAGGGAGGGGCTATTGATGCATTCTGAATCATCTTCAGAAAGGCTGTTTGCCTTTTGTTATTCCATTTCTTGTGCGAATAAATCTCTCCTAAATATATTTCGAGTTTTCGAGGAAAAGGATTTCCTTTATATATAGTATAGTCTGATTGGTCGTTGATATTCGCGGATTTTTTTAATTGTTCTTCATAGTTTGTTCCATTTAATCCGTAAAAAACATAATCCTTAGAAGATTGTATAGTTCCCATACAATCAATTGCCTCTTTCATACAACTATAATATAGCACAGTCCACTGTTTCTTATAAGACTCTATTCTATCATTTATGAAAGATTTATAAAGTGTCAAATCAACCGTATTCTCACTTAGTAGGCAAGCAACTCGGACTAACTTGCCATCTCTGTCATAAATGCGCGTGACACTCTTATCAAGATCTCCGTAAGGATTCATCTCCTTGTTAATTATTCGAAATTCAGGATGTAAATCATACGAATAGAAGTTTATTTGTGTGGGATATGATATAGAAACCGACTTACAAGGTTCTTGATAAACCCACTCCCAACCTTCTATTTGATGATAAAAATCTTTCCTATCATCAGCTTTTACCATTGACAAACAGAGAAATAAAAAAATATATAAAATTACTACATTTCTTTTCATGTCATATATTGTTTTGTGAGTTGTCTAATTTATTGCAACTATGCATAAATAAAAAAGGCGTGAAACCATCCGTTACTCGCCTTTACTTCAGGTTACCGCCAAGTGACCTTTACACCAACAAGCACAAGATAGTCCACACCCAATCGGGGTGAACTTTCAGTCTGCTTGTCCTCGGTGTTGAATATTGGCGGTATTCGAAGTAAAGAGAACAAGAGCCAAAAGCTCCATATCTATTTATCAAGAACGAACGGAACGCTTTTCGGGTTAATGATTTGTTTTTATTAGGCTTAATTTAAGCTTTGAAAGCAGTAATGCCTCGCATCACAAACCTTCGCGAAAGCGTCTGTCCGGGTTTACTTCATAGGCAATTCGTTTTTTAAGTTCTACATCAATAAATTCATTCGTACGAGACAAAGATAATGTATTTTCCCAATTAAATGAAAATACTGGAAAGTTTTATGTAAATTTGCAATGACGAAACTCTAATTGGTCTATGGAGGATAAGAGTAGGAAGATCAATATCAACCATTATGCTGACGGTACGGCAAGCGTATTACGCAAGAAGGTTGTATTTACGGAGCTACGATTCTATCAACGTAGTGAAGTGCTATTTCATCTCACCAAGACTTTCTGTAAGCGATTCCTTCCCGAACGGGGCGACCGCACTGTGGACCAAATGGTGCAAGCAGCACGTAGCACTAAACAAAACATCGCTGAAGGATGCTCCGATGGGCAGACCTCCATGGAGTCGGAACTCAAGCTGTTGGGCATAGCACGAGGCAGCAACCTCGAACTCCTCGAAGACTACCACGACTACATCAACTACCACGGCTATGAAGAATGGTTTGGCAAGAATTCTCGTTCGGAGTCTCTCCATAGATTCTGCCACGAGCATAGTCTATTGGACGAATACAAGCCCCTCTTCCCCAAGATGAATGATGAAGAGCTGGCCAATATGGCTATTTGCTTGTGTCATCAGATAGATAAGGCAATCACCAAATATATTGAGCGTCGTGATCGTGAGTTTGTCACAGAAGGTGGCATACGCGAGCGTATGACTGCCGCCCGGCTAGAGCAACGCACCACGCAACGCGAGACCATAGAGGCGCAAACACGGCGCATAGAGGAGCAGGCGCGCATCATCGATTACCTGAGAGCAGAAGTAGAGCAGTTGAGAAAGAGATTGCAATCCTTCGAGGAGGAAAATCGAGAATAATCGGTTGGGGAGGTAGCTTGCCGTTTGCTGGGTTGTCCGGGTCGTCTGGATTGTCCGGAAGACCTGGAATATCCGGAAATCATGCAAAGCATTTATTGTTATCAGCAGTGCGAATTTTCTTGAACGAACCGCCTGTTTTTCCGATTCCACGAAGCGAATTCTTTAATCATAAGCTTTGATTTAGTATTCATAAGCTTTGAATAGCAAATCAGTGCTTATGATTTAGTTTTTCAGTGAATGCATTGCAACTTTATGAGCGCTGCAAAAGAAGAAATCTGACCTTCCATCTTAATTTAACGTAACTTCCGCAATGCCATAGTCTATAGAGAGAAATAGATTATTATCTCTAAAAAATCCCTAAAAGCGAAGTTTGCGACATTTATCTGTCTATAAATGTAATGAATTGCTCCCGCGGAGGCGATACTTTTGCAAACGATTTATGAATCATCAAGAATCTGCCGCATACATGCCTGTGAAGCACAAGAGACGGACAACGAAAAGATATCGTACGATGGTGTTTATATTCATCATATTATGTGTGTTGCTTTACCTTGTGTTCGGAGTGAGCCTCAAGAACAACTGGAGATACAAGCGCAGACACGCGGAGGCTACGGCCAGCCTGGCCACACCTCACGTGAAGGAGCTGCTGTGCCGCGAGGTGGATACCAGCGGCGTGCATCCGCGCTTCGCTCCCTTGGTCAAGAGGCTTGCACTGAACACGAACAACCTCACGGCAGGGAATGCAGTGAACATCATCGTTGACGGACGGGAGAAGCAGCGGATGTTGATGGAGGACTTGCGCAGGGCCAAGGAGTATATACACATGGAGTATTTCCACTTTGGCGTGGATGAGGGCAGCCGCAGCATCAAGCAGCTGCTCGAAGAAAAAGCCGAGGAGGGGGTGAAGGTGCGTTTCCTGAACGAGAACATAGCCAACATCCCCATCCCCGGTGCCTATTACCGCAGCATGCGGCGGCATGGGGTGGAGGTGTGCAGCTTCACTCCTTATAGGCACAACCTGATAAGTTTCTTCACGCTGCTCAACTATCGCGACCATCGCAAGACGGTGGTCATCGACGGCAACGTGGCCTACACGGGCGGCATGAACATCAACGACAACTACTTCTGCCGCTGGCGCGATACGCACATGCGCCTCACGGGCGATGCCGTGGATATGCTGCAAGCCACCTTCCTCGACACGTGGCTCAGCTCGGGTGGAAAGCTCGACAAGCCCATCGACCATTACTTTGCCCATGAGAAACTGCCCAATCCCATAGCATCGGCATACGCCTTCGAGGATAAGCGTGTGCAGATAGTGCCCGATGACCCGTCGTCGGACACGCGGACGGCGCAGATGGCCTACGAATGGGTGTTTGACCATGCACAGGACTACGTGTATATACAGACTCCTTACTTCGCCCCGCCCAAGCATCTCCTCGATGCCATGAAGGGGGCGGCGAGGCGTGGCGTGGACGTGGTGCTGATGTTGCCCGAGAAGACCGACCATCCGCTGCTGCGCTACACCAACCGGGCCTACTACGAGGAGTGCTTAGAGGCGGGCATACGCATCGTGCTGCGAGGGGGCGAGTTTATCCATAGCAAGACCTTCGTGTGCGACGACTACCTGTCGCAGATAGGCACCTCAAACATGGACATGCGCAGCCTGGAACTGAGCTACGAACTCAATGCCTTCATCTACGACCGCGAGACGGCATTGAGCTGCAGGCAGATCTTCCTCGATGATCTGAACATCTGCCGTGAGCTCTCACTGCAGGCATGGAGGGAGCGGCCCCGTTGGCAAAGACCCATTGAGCAGCTCTTCAGGTGCTTTGCGCCGGTGCTGTAAGGTGAGAAGTAGAGTTGCATAAAAAAAGTAGAACGAAAGAGAAACGCCAGTAGTGGCCTTAAAGAGGTTCAGGCTGTGTGCTGGCCATGTAACATATTATAGGATGGAACCTCTCTATATTATATAAATGACGAATCTGCTACGTAAACGAATGGCTCGTTACGATTTGCCACAACAAGTCAAAGCCAAAGGGGTGTACCCCTACTTTCGCTGCATAGAGAGCGAGCAGGATACTGAAGTAATAATGAATGGGCGGCGGGTGCTGATGTTCGGCTCCAACTCCTACCTGGGACTTACCAACCATCCCCGTGTGATTGAGGCTGCTGCCGAGGCAACCCGCAGGTATGGCACAGGATGTGCCGGTTCGCGTTTCCTTAATGGCACTATTGACCTGCACCTGCAGCTTGAGCACGAACTGGCCAGGTGGACGGGAAAGGAGGATGTGATGGTGTATTCCACCGGATTTCAGGTAAACCTCGGTGTGGTGTCGTGCGTGACAGGGCGTGAAGACTATGTCATCTGCGACGAGCTGGACCACGCATCCATCGTGGAGGGGCGGCGTCTGTCGTTCTCCACGCCACGCAAGTATCGCCACAGGGATATGGATTCATTGGAGCGTGAACTGACTCGATGCCACCCCGAAGCAATCAAGCTCATTGTCACCGATGGTGTGTTCTCTATGGAGGGCGACATTGCACCGATGGACGAGATTGTATGCTTGGCACGGAAGTATGATGCCAATATCATGGTGGATGAGGCCCATGGTTTCGGTGTGCTGGGCCCTGAAGGCCGTGGCACCTGCCATCACTTCGGCGTGGCCGATGAGGTGGACCTCCTGATGGGCACATTCAGCAAGTCGTTTGCTTCTATTGGCGGCTTCATCGCCTCCGACAAGGATACCATCAACTACCTGCGTCACAACTCGCGCTCGTATATCTTCAGCGCCTCGCTCACCCCTGCTGCCACGGCTGCTGCTATGGAGTCGCTTCATATCATGCAGGAGGAGCCCGAGCGCATTGAGCACTTGTGGGAGGTCACTCGCTATGCCCTCGATGGATTCCGCGCATTGGGCTTTGAGATAGGAGCTACCGAAACACCTATCATACCGCTCTACGTGAGGGATATGGAGAAGACCTTCCTCGTTACGCGTATGCTCTTCGATGAGGGCATCTTCGTCAACCCCGTAGTGCCGCCTGCCTGTGCTCCTAACGATACGCTCATCCGCTTCTCGCTGATGGCCACCCACACTAAAGAACAGGTAGACTATGCGTTGGACAAGATGTCGGAGTGCTTCGGCAAACTGGGTATACTGCGATGAAAATTCTTGTTACTGGTGCCTCGGGGTTTATTGGCAGCCATATAGTAGACCAAGCCCTATCGATGGGGTATGAAACATGGGCGGCTGTTCGCCCCACGAGCAATCTGAGCTATCTAAAAGGCTCCGATGTGCAATGTGTCACATTGGAGTTTGACGATGCTGCCCTGCTGGAACAGCGGCTCAGGGCGCATCGCGACAGCCATGGAGCTTGGAATGTCGTAATCCACTGTGCGGGTGCTACCAAGTGCCGGCACAAAGACGAGTTTGACCGCATCAATTATGAGGGTACCCGTATGCTTGTAGATACGCTGATGCGGCTGGATATGATACCCAATCAGTTCATATTTATAAGTACTCTCGGCATTTACGGTCCCCTCCACGAGCAAGAACCCCATCGGTCGTTCGTAGAGACGGATGTCCCTCGTCCGAACACGCTCTATGGAAAAAGTAAGTTAAAAGCTGAGTGGTATGTTAGAGGAGTCGGTGCATTGCCCTACGTCATATTCAGGCCGACGGGTGTTTATGGATCGCGCGACAAGGATTATCAGATACTTATACGCAGCATACGTTCGCATATAGACCTGTCGCTCGGCCTACGGCCACAGCAGATTACTTTCGTCTATATCAAAGACCTTGTGCAAGCCGTCTTTCTGGCCATAGAGAAGGGGGTAAAGCGTCGCTGTTATCTCATTACAGACGGGAATACCTATAATAGCAGCGACTTCACTGATGCCGTACGGGCAGCTATGGGCAATCCGTTCACCCTGCACATACCTGTTCCGCTATGGATGGGGCGCATAGCCGCCTCTATTGTAGATGTATGTGGGCGCGTGCTCGGGCATTCCTTCACGTTCAATAGCGACAAGTTCCGCATCTTGGCACAGCGCAACTGGAAGTGCGACATATCACCTCTCATCGACGAATTGGGGTATCGGCCCCGTTATAACTTGATTGACGGTGTGGCAGAAACGTTGGCCGAACAGGGTGCGTAGCGAAGAATTTGATGTATTTCGTTCTGTAAATGTAATCTACTTCTTGCGGATTGCGTCTACTTTTGCAATCTCAGAAGCGATAGTAAGTATTTTTTTCAACTCCACACAATAGTATGAGCATTCAATACCTTCTTATGCTGGCCGTAGGCGATGCCATGGATGCCTTTGCGGTATCGATGGCCAAGGGCACTGTCACACGCAATCCACGTCCGCAGCATTACCTGAGTGTAGCCCTGTGGTTTGGCGGATTCCAAGCCTTGATGACCCTGTTGGGATACTTTGTCGGAGCACGCTTTGCTCCCTTGGTGGAGCGATACGACCATTGGATATCGTTTGCCCTGCTTTCCATATTGGGAATTATGATGATATGGGAGGCTTTCGGGGTAGAGAAGCCCGAGAACGTGAAGTCCGACTTCTCGACAAAGACGATGCTTCCGCTGGCCCTGGCTACAAGTCTCGACGCTATGGCCGTAGGCGTGCCGCTGGCCTTTCAGGGGGCCGATGTATGGCTGGCAACGCTGTTGATAGGATTGGTCACAATACTGTTTTCGGCCGTTGGACTCAAGGTGGGAAGTCTCTTCGGCAACCACTACAAGCTGGTGGCCGAGCTGGTGGGCGGACTGATACTGCTCTTCATCGGCATTGACATCCTCATCACCCACCTGAGCGCATAAAAAGCATGGGAGTATGTGAGACAAAGAGAGCTAATAATTGTTATATAACCAAAAACCAAGAAACTGATGGAAAAGAAAAACTACTACAACCTGCCCTGTAAGGCTGTGAAGGATCTGTTGCATACCGACACCGTGCAGGGACTCACCGAGCACGAGGCCCAGGAGCGCCTCAGGGAGTATGGCTACAACGAGTTTAAGAAACGCGAGCACACGTCGCTGTGGCAGAAGTTCGTGGCGCAGTTCAAGAGCTTCATGATTATCGTGCTGCTCATCGCGGCGGCCATCTCGGGCGTCACGGGTTATATGAATGGCGAGGGCATGACCGATGCGCTCATCATCCTGGTCATCCTCGTGGCCAATGCTATCATCGGCAT
>Ga0233360_1000018_pt1 | contig 69142 bp, 69 predicted proteins | sample ElkDunMinimDraft_20_FD_180671 | JGI IMG/M metagenome (GOLD analysis project Ga0233360, IMG submission 180671) | Fecal eukaryotic communites from dung pellets of Tule Elk in California, USA - Elk Dung A0 | ecosystem: Host-associated > Mammals > Digestive system > Large intestine > Fecal | place...
TATTGGTTATATCAATCTCTTAAAGAGATGAATATACATTCCGAGAAAATCTAATTCTCTCATTCTCTTCGCTAACGAAGTTGTTATCCTTTAAAGCGATAATCATTCTCTTAATCCAAAATTACTTAGGAATTTTAAAGACCTGCACTGTTCATTTTTCAAGGTTCTGTTTGTCCGCTCTCTTGCGAGGCGGAATTTCATTATAACATCGTTTGAAGAACTTGTCAAGCATTTTTTTGAATTTTTTTAAATTCTTTTTTCGTGCTCTTTCGCTCTCAAGCGACAGCTTACTTAGAATACCACAATCCAAACTCAATGTCAACCCTTTTTTTTAAATTTTTTTAAAAATTTTTTTGTGTCGTATTTTCTTCCTATTTATATATATTTATCACAAATTGGCGTTTTGTGAATATAATGAAATCAGGCGAAGGTTTTTTCGCAAATAAAACGACGGGAGATTATATATGGAACAATTAAATGTAGCAGTAGGCTACGCTTTTGTACCACCTCAGACAACATTTAATACATTTCCTCCTGAACAGGCTTTGGAGTGCGGCACGCTTTTTCCTGAGCTGAGCCTCACTATGTGCGAATATTTAAGAGGAGTCAAGGAGGATAAGTGCAATGGCAAATAATGTATCACGAAAAAAACTTATGCGCGAGATTATGGAAACGGATTTTGTTTTAAAAGAATTAAACCTTTTCTTAGACACTCACCCCTGCCACAGAGCAGCTTTGGAAAAATTCCAGAGATACGAGCAGAAATCCGCGATTTTAAAGCAGGAATATAAAAAGCTGTTCGGTCCTTTAACGCCGTCAGTAAATGACAACTTAGAAACATGGGAATGGATCAATGGTCCATGGCCATGGGAAAATTGTTAAAAGGAAGGGGTAAATAAATCATGTGGGAATATCAGAAAAAATTACAGTTTCCGATAAACATCAAAAATCCTGATCCGAAGCTGGCGGCTTTTATCATAAGTCAGTACGGTGGACCAGACGGCGAACTTGGTGCATCTATGCGTTATCTTTCACAGAGATTTTCTATGAAGGACGATATGGCAAAAGGCTTGCTGACGGACATTGGCACAGAAGAACTTGCACACCTTGAGATGGTTGGCACGCTTGTTCATCAGTTATCAAAAAATCTTACGACAACGCAGATAGAAAACAGCCCTATGGCAGTTTACTATGTGGATCACGCTAAGGGTGTATACCCCACAGCTGCTGCAGGCAATCCCTGGAAGGCTGAATATATCGGTGTTAAGGGCGATCCAATTGCCGACTTGGTGGAAGATTTGGCTGCAGAACAAAAAGCCAGAGTGACCTATGACAACATCTTAAAGTTGTGCGACGACCCCGATGTTTCAAGGGTAATTAAGTTCTTACGAGAACGCGAAGTTGTACACTTTCAGAGATTTGGCGAATGCTTAAACAGAATTCAGGAAAATGTTGGTGCAAAAGTGGTTACAGGCTGCGGAATAAAAAATTGCTAAATTAAAAGGGAGGTTCATACCTCCTTTTTTTCTTGCTTTTTGTCAAATACAGTGATATAATAACACAATTAGTATTTATTTTGGATGGTGCGATAATGAAAAAATCTTATCTTTACGTTAGCATTTGCATACTTTGCTGGTCGATGGTTTCAGTCTTATCTAAGCTTATGCTCGGTTCTCTCGATAACTTTCAGTTGCTCTGTGCAAATGCTTTGTTTGCAGGAATCGCTATGCTTATTGTATGTATTGCAAACGGCAAAATCAAGCTTCTTAAAACGTATTCTTTAAAAGACATCCTGATTTCTACACTTTTAGGACTTCCGGGAATATTTTTATACTACGTGTTTTATTACGCAGGCACAGCGCTTATGCCCGCGTCTCAAGCTTTTATTGTAAATTATCTCTGGCCAATAATGACTGTGCTCGCAGCATGTATAATATTGAAAGAAAAGTTGACCTGCAGAATAATAATAGCACTCATCCTTTCATTTATAGGTGTGGGAATCGTTGCCCTTAAGGATATTCTTTCTTTAAACTTCAATATCATCATGGGCTCAGTATTCTGTATTCTAGGTGCTATTTCGTACGGTATTTTCAGTACTTTATACAGAAAATACGATTATGATCAATCCTTATCTATGACACTTAGCTATTTTGCAACATTTGTAATATGCGGAGTAATAGTTCTTATAAAAGGAGACCTGTTTATTCCTACTTCTTTGCAGGTTTGTGGTTTTTTGGCAAATGGCGTAATAACAATGGCATTAGCGAACACCTTCTGGGTAAACGCTATAGCATCGGGCAACACCGCAAAGTTATCAAATCTGACGTACATAACACCGTTTATATCACTCATATGGACACGTCTTATATTGAAAGAACCCCTGACAGTAAATGCGTTTGCCGGTCTTTTGATTATTATCCTTGGTATATTCATTCAGCTTAAAGACAATAAGCAGAATTAATTTTTACAAAAATTAGTCTAGTGTAAAAGACTTTTTATTGAAAAACTTTTCAATTTATGATACAATAATAAAAGCACTTGAAAGGAAGACGAAAATGAAAAAAACAATAAAATCTATAGGTTTAATTACACTTTCATTAATTATTGCGATTTCTATGACAGCTTGCAGCAAAAAGCAAGCAGCAATACCCGAAGCTGATTTATCCAACCTTCCTGTTATTGAGGATGTGGACTTTCTTTACGAAATCGAAAACTTCAACTCCACCCCGTTCAACACTTTTAACCTCAAAGTTGGTGCGATGCACACCCCCACTGCTGCCGTGTGGGCACAAAGTGGCAACTGCTATACATCAGACGAATCCGTTGCAACCGTTGCTAAAAACGGCAATGTAAAGGGCATTTCCCGTGGTACAGCTTATGTGGTTATAGTTGGCTCAACTGGTATGTATGAGGTTTATAAATACATAATAGAATAAGAAATTTTATTTTAAAAACTTTTGAAAAAACTTCTTGACAAAGTGAATTCAGTATGTTATTATTATTAAGCATTAAAGCAGAAACTTGTTCGTTTCTCACCACCAGGCAAAGCCGAAGTGGTTGATACTTTTTTCTTTTAAGTATTTTAGCGGACAGGTATCTGTCCGCTTATTTTTATGCGGAGATAATTTTTGGAGGTGTTTTGCCATTAGTAAGCAAGAAATGTTGATTAACGAAGAAATCAAATGTAAAGAGGTCCGCCTTGTTGGTCCCGGCGGTGAGCCTATCGGTATCACATCGAGTGCCGATGCGCTAGAGCAGGCGTATGCTAAAAACCTTGACCTTGTACTTATCGCTCCCAAAGCGGAGCCTCCCGTGTGCAAAATTATGGACTACGGCAAGTATAAGTTCGAATTAGCCAAGCGTGACAAGGAAGCCAAGAAAAATCAGAAGGTAATGACCATTAAAGAAATCAGACTTTCTCCGTCTATCGACAATCACGACTTTGATACTAAGGCAAACCACGTTAAAAAGTTCTTAGCCGCAGGAGATAAGGTGAAAATCACTGTTCGTTTCCGCGGACGTGAGGTACATCACAGTGCTTTAGGACTTCAGCTTATGGATAGGTTTAAAGAGGCTGTAGCAGAAGTCGGCTCAGTTGACAAGCCGCCGAAGCTCGAAGGCAAAAATATGAGCATGGTTGTGTCCCCCAAGGGCACAACAAAATAAAAAAATTTTTGGAAGGGGTAACGAAAATGCCTAAAATTAAAACACATAGAGCAAGTGCTAAAAGATTCAGAGTTACAAAGAACGGTAAAGTAAAGATGAATCACGCTTTTACAAGCCACATTCTCACAAAGAAATCAACTAAGAGAAAAAGAAACTTAAGAAAAGGTGCGTACGCATCAAGCGCTAACTTAAAGACATTAAAGAAGTTAATTCCTTATAAGTAAGCTGCAAAGAAAAATAATATTGGAGGTAACAACAAATGGCAAGAATTAAGGGCGCTATGGCTACGCGCAAAAGACATAAAAGAATTTTAAAACTCGCAAAAGGTTACAGAGGTGCAAAAAGCAAGCAGTTCAGAACAGCTAAAGAAGCTGTAATGAAGTCACTTTCATACGCTTACGTTGGTCGTAAGTTAAAGAAGAGAAACTTCCGTCAGCTCTGGATTGCAAGAATTTCAGCACAGGCTAAAATGAACGGTATGAACTACTCAACATTCATGAACGGCTTAAAGAAAGCTGGTATTGAAATGAACCGTAAGATGTTAGCTGAAATCGCAGTTGCTGACAAGGCTGCATTCGCAGCATTAGTTGAACAGGCAAAAGCTGCTTTAAAGTAAGCTTTCAAAAAATGCGCAGACCAAGCAACGCAAGGTTTGTAATTTAAGATGAATTGAAGTAGGGATTCGCAATAGCGAATCCCTGTTTTTTTATATGCTTTGCTTTTTGAACAAATCTCACCTCTCGGCGTACCATCGTACGCCTTCGGGTATCCCTACGGTTCGATTTGTCCAATCTGCACTATTTTTTATCAAGCCATACTTTGAAAAAGTCAAAAAACTCTTGCAGTAATGCTATATTTGGGTTATAATGGTCTAAGTAAATTATTTATGAGGTGAAACAAATGAAACTTGGTATAGTCGGTCTTCCCAATGTTGGTAAGTCCACACTTTTTAACGCTATTACTCAGGCAGGCGCAGAATCTGCAAACTACCCTTTCTGTACTATCGAGCCCAATGTTGGTATTGTAGCAGTGCCTGACGAACGATTGGACAAGTTAGCCGAAATGTACAACCCACAGAAGGTTACTCACGCAGTAATCGAGTTTGTTGACATTGCAGGTTTGGTTAAGGGCGCAAGCCGAGGAGAGGGTCTTGGCAACAAGTTCTTGTCCCACATCAGACAGGTTGACGCTATCGTTCATGTTGTGCGTTGCTTTGAAGATACAAACATCATCCATGTAGAGGGTTCAGTTGACCCTGTTCGCGATGTTGAAACAATTAACTTAGAGCTTATTTTTGCCGATATGGAAATGGTTGAAAACCGTATTGATAAAGTTCGCAAAATGGCAAAATCAGGCGAGAAAAAGTATAAAGTAGAAGTAGAATTTTTAGAAAAATTATACGCTCATTTAGAATCAGGCAAACCTGCACGCTCAATAGACCTTTCTGATGACGACGCAGAATTTATAAAAGAAATCGATTTGCTCACCAAAAAGCCCATTCTTTATGCCGCAAATGTGGCAGAGGATGATTTCGTAAGCGGTATTGAAAACAATGATTTTGTAAAGCGTTTAACAGAATTAGCAGCAGCCGAGGGCGCAGAGGTAATGCCAATTTCTGCTAAAATTGAAGAAGATATTTCAGCACTCGAGCCCGAAGAAAAAGAAGAGTATTTACAGGAGCTTGGCATCAACGAATCCGGACTTGATAGACTCGTTAAAAAAAGCTACAAGTTACTCGGTTTAATCAGCTATTTAACAGCGGGCGAACCCGAGGTTCGTGCCTGGACAATCACAAACGGTATGAAAGCGCCTCAAGCCGCAGGTAAAATCCACACAGACTTTGAAAAAGGCTTTATCCGTGCTGAAGTTGTGGCTTACAAGGATTTAATGGAATGTGGCTCAATGGTAGCAGCCAAGGAAAAAGGTTTAGTGCGCTCAGAAGGTAAGGAATATGTAGTTGCCGATGGCGATATTATACTTTTCAGATTTAATGTATAAAAATAAAAGACAGATTGCTATGGCAATCTGTCTTTTACATTTCGTTCCATATTTCATCGTCTGAGGAAAATTTTCTTGTATGTCTGCAGGGGTGGATTTCGGGGTCAAAGCCACACACCGTGCGGTATCGGCAATATGAGCAGGGCGATATGTCGCCGTTTCTTACAGGGCGTATATCAATATTGCCCGAAACAATTTCCTGACCGATTTTTGTTACAGCATTTTTTACATAACGCTTTAGCTTTTCGTATTGCTCGGGGTCAGCAAGCTTTGACTGATTACGGGAAACCGTACCGTCATTCTTTACATACACAGGAATAACCGCCGACCAGCCTGATGCGTTTTTGTCCATTGCACGGATAACAGTTTCGTTATCACACACAAGACCACTCATCTTAAATGCTTTTAGGGATTTTTCATCACTCACATCCATATCGGGTGTACCGCTTTCCACAGGGTCATCCAAACGGAAATAAAACATCCCTCCAAATTCCGTATCTCCACCAAGGGCTTTTCCGCCGTTTTCGGTAACGGCAATCATATACACCGACAACTGAAGTGTTGTCATATTGAATATATCTGCCAAAGAATAGGCCTTGTTGCCGGACTTGTAGTCGATTATCTTTATATACAGCTTACCCTCATGAGTAAGTGTGTCCACACGGTCAATGCGACCTACCATAGTGATTTCCTCACCAGTGGGTAAAGTTACAGTTACGGGGTCAATGTCGCCGTTTTTATCAAAGGAAAGCTCAAACGCCGCAGGCTCGAACTCCCCTCGTGCCACATGCTCGCATATTGCCCACACAGACTTTGCCACTAAACTCTTAAGCCTTGTTTTTAACGCCTCAATTCTTCCTTTTGAAAATACCTTTTTTATCATCATTGCGGCAAACATTTCATCACATATTTCATCGCAGATTTGCCGTTGCTGTTCTTTTGTTATGGTTTTAAAGCTCAAGCCCCTCTTTTTTATTTCCTTTGAGAAAACTTCCACCACTTCGTGAAGCAAACTTCCCACATCGGGCGCCTCAATCCGAAGTACCTTGCGCTCTCGGGCGCGCAAGCCATACTCAATAAAAAACGAAAAAGGACAGGAGGAAAAACGCTCAAACCTTGAAACGCTACCGTAAAGGTTTGTGCCATAAAGGGCCGACACAGCATCAGCAGAAAGCCTGCCTGCGGTGTTTTCATACTTTGAAAAGCTTATCGCTCTTTGGATTTTGGCTTTATATTCTTCGTCCTTCGAAAGCTCAGTTGCAAGGTTTTTGGCAAGTGAGTTTTCGTTCAGGTTTTTAATATGGGTAAGCACATAAGAATACGCCGAGGCGCGAGAGGCTATCGACGCCTCAGGCGCAAGCTCGTCCCCTGCCAGATAGTTTTTTGACTCTAATTCAGGGAAAGTCCTCTTTAGCTTGCCAATAAGGCTTGCAGGGCGCAAAGCCGTGCCGTCATTATCTATGGGATAGCTCACAAAGAGCTGTTCTTTTGCTATATTTACATTTTCGTACACAGAAAATTCTGCATCCTCTATGAGCTTTTTGCTGTCGGGAGCAACTGATAAATTGCGTGAAATCAAAAATTCTCGCTCACCGTCAGACAAAAGCGCACCCGATGAGGGAAACGCAGGGAAAAGACCTTCGTTTACGCCAATCAGGAAGAGTGCTTTGGGATTTTTTATAACAGAACGGTTTATATCGCCAAAGGCAACGCAGTCTGAAACCTTGGGTATAATTCCAATACTCTTTTGCGAAAACCCTGCGGCAAGAATCTCCCTAAGCACAGCTAACCCTGTTGTTTCTTCGCCCAAACAGGTTTTGAGCGTATCCAGAGTTTCGCATATAATATTGTAAACCTCTGTGTACTCATCAGCAAGATTAAGCATACCTCTTTGTGCAAATTGGTCGGCTTTTTTAGTTATTTTTTCTTCTAAATTTGTTTGTGTAAAAAACTCATACAAAGCCGAAACTCTGTCGGCAACATTTTTTGACTGAGATATTTTTTCCTTTAAAGCTACAACAGGGGCAAGCAGGCGGTTTTTGACCTCAACCTGTCGCACACCCTCATCACCCGCCTCCTCCTCTGAGGCAAAGATGCTCGCGCTTTTTCTTAAAAATCTTTCGTCGTCTAACCAATCGTTATAATTGATTGCCGAAGCCAAAGCGTAGTTCTCAAGCTTTGACGCCTCGCTGTCAGAAATATCGGCAAAGCCAGATTTCATGTATACACTCAGTCTGTCTGTAGTAATTCCCGTAAGCAAATCAAATATGGAAAAAAGGTAAACAACAATTGGATGGTCCAAAAAGTTTTTGCGCGTATCGGCAAATACAGGTATATCATAAAGGGCAAAGGTTGAGGTAATGATGTCTTTGTAACCCTCGTAATCACCGGCAATTACCGCAATATCACGATAGTTCATTCCACTTGCCACCAAAGATTTAATCTTTGTTCCCACAAAAGCCGCTTCGTCGTAGCGATTTTTTAAAACCGTTAACGAAATGTTTTTAGGGCTCCGGGCAAACTCTACAGAATTTGCACGCATCGCCGCCTCTAAAACCGAAAGCTCAGGGCAAGCAAATCTTTTATTTTCTTCCATTACCACAGGAAAAGAAACGCTTGCGCCTGCTGTACGAGCGCATTTTTCCAAAAGGTTTTTTGTATTTATTACAGACGAAAAAATACTGTCTATCTGCGCATTTTCCGGCATACACAAGGATACCACCACATCCGCACCGGCAGAAAGCATAGATTCTATACAAAAAATCTCGTTCTTCGTAAATCTGAAAAACTCATCAATGTAAATAACGGAATTCTTTATATATTCATTTCCAAAGCAAAGGGACGCAAGCAAAGTAATGTCGTCATCACCGTCACTCATATCCGCCGACAGGAGCTTGTTGTACTCCTCATAAATCAGCGCAATATCGCTAAGCCTTGCAGAAAAAAGCGGCTCTTTCGCTTCGTTTGCCGCTACCTGCAATGCCTCGGGCATAATCTGCCCTTTTTTAAATTCCGATATTGCGTCCAAAAACAAGTCAATATAACCTGTGCGTTCTTCTGCTTTTTTGAAATATGTGAGCTTACTGCGACAGCGTGACAAAGCACGGGACAAAAGCATAGCTTTTCCCGTTGTGTCGGCACGCTTATGCACAAGACCAGAGTCCGAAATTATTTTATACGCCAATCTGTTAAAGGATGTAACATACAGAGTTTCACAAATATAACCTGTCTTTGACAGAATTTGCATTTCTCGCTCGTGGCTGTATTGCTCAGGAACAATTATGATAGCATTTTTGCCCAATTTCTCTGTCGCTACAGCCTGATTGCAGATATATTCACTTTTACCGCTGCCGGCTTGGCCCAGAACGAACTTTAAGCTGCTCATAATTGCTCTCCTTTTTTATTTTGCCGTGAAATTATCGGGTTTTGTATCTAAAACCCCGAATGAATAAAGAATTGCATCTACAATTCTTCGTGAAGCCTCGCCGTCACCGTAGGGGTTTACAGCGTGTGACATTTTTTCGTACTCTGCTTTGTCAGAAAGCAGAGTCGCTGCCATTTTTTTGATTGTTTCCTTATCAACACCTGCAATTTTTACGGTGCCTGCCTCAACCGCCTCGGGGCGCTCTGTTTCGTTTCGCAAAACTAAAACAGGCTTGCCAAGAGATGGTGCTTCTTCCTGAAGACCGCCTGAGTCTGTCATTACCATATAACATTTATTCATAAGATTGTGAAGCTCAGTAACATCCAATGGGTTTATTAAGTGGATGCGTGGGTGACCCCCCAGAATTTCCTCTGCGGTGTTTTTAACCAAGGGGTTTAAATGTACAGGATACACAACCTCCACATCGGGAAAGGCTTCAACAGTTTCTAATATTGCATTACAGATATTTCTTAGTGGCTCACCAAGATTTTCCCTTCTGTGAGCAGTAACTAAAATTACCCGTTTGTTGTTATAATCAAGAGTTTTAAGGCTCTCATCCGAAAAATCATAGTCATCGCAAACTGTCGTTTTAATAGCATCGATTACTGTGTTGCCTGTGGTATAAATTTTGCTTGGGTCAATGTTTTCTTTTAAGAGGTTGTCCACATTGTTAGCTGTGGGGGCAAAGTACAGGTCTGTAAGCTGAGTTGTAAGTACTCTGTTCATTTCCTCGGGAAAAGGCGAGTATCTATCATAGGTGCGAAGTCCTGCCTCCACATGGCCTACCTTGGTCTGGCAGTAAAACGATGCCAAGGCTCCTGCAAATGTGGTTGTTGTGTCACCATGAACCAGCACAATATCAGGCTTTGCCTCCTTGATTACTTCTTCAATACCCTTCATTGCACGAGTAGTTATATCAGACAAGGTCTGCCCTGCCTGCATAATGTTCAAGTCGTAATCGGCACAAATTCCGAAAATGTCCATAACCTGGTCAAGCATCTGACGGTGCTGAGCGGTTATACATACAACAGACTCGATTTCGTCACACTTTTCCAGTTCTTTAACTAAAGGAGCCATCTTGATTGCTTCGGGTCGTGTGCCGAAAACAGTCATTACTTTAATTTTTTTCATAAAAATTTCACCTCTAATGGAAAAAGAAGATATGAAAGCATACCTTCTTTTGTTGTCATTATATTATTCTTCCTTGGTTTCTTCTGTTTCGTCAGTCTGTCTGTTTGCGCCGTGGCGACCGATAATCATAAATCCCGTCACCACTATCATAGCAAGCATAATAATAAGAGCACGCCAGAAGTCGGCAATAAACAGCACAATTGCGCTTACTGCCAAAACTGTGCTTAAGGCATAGAGAATTATAACTGTTGAACGGTGTGAATAACCCTTGTCTATCAGTCTGTGATGCATATGACCGCGGTCAGGCGTCATAATACCTTGTCCCTTAACTAAGCGTCTTAAAATAGCAAAGGCTGTATCGAAAATCGGCAAACCGATAATCAAAAACGGAATTATAAACGAAACATAAGTTTTAAACGGACCTTGAATGGAAACACAGCCCAGTATAAAGCCTAAAAATGTAGCTCCAACATCACCCATAAAGGTTTTTGCAGGGTTAAAATTAAACGGCAAAAATCCAAAGCACGCACCTGCCAACGCTGCTGTCAGCACGAGCATTGTTGGGTCAGAATTGTACTGCATAATCAAAATTGCCAAAAGTGCAACCGAAGCAATCGACGACACACCTGCGGCAAGTCCGTCAAGTCCGTCAATTAAATTTACGGCATTTGTAACGCCGACTATCCACAAAATACTACCGCCATAAGCCAGCCAATCGGGGATTTTTATCATTAAATCTGTAAAGGGATTTGTAACGGCAATAACCCTTACGCCGCACAGCACAGGAATAATAGCCGCAATAAGCTGAATGCCGAATTTAAGCACTGCAGGCTTTGGCTTTAAATCATCCATAAATCCCAAAACGGCAATAATAAGTCCGCCGCACAAAATACCGATGAGCTGTGTGTTTATCTTTCCTCCCAACACAAAATTGGAAAAGCACAGTGCACTAATCAAAAAGCCGTAAACAATTGCCACACCGCCTATTCTGGGAGTGGGTTTTTTGTGCATACGGCGGGAATCCTTGGGCACATCCAAAGCGTTTATTTTAAAAGCCATACGAATGGTCAAAGGAGTTGCTGCGTATGATATAATCAGTGCTACTATAAAAGCAAAAATAACAAAGAGTCCGTTTGTTTCCGTCATAATTTTCTCCTATATAAGCAAATATAGATATATTTTCAATTTATCATAAAAATTATATACCTTTTTCGCCAAAAAGTCAATTACATACACATTACAAAAAGCACACGGTATGTACCGTGTGCTTTACAATTTTTTAATTATCTGTCTAAGATAAGCTTTGTTAACTCTACAGGGTCAACGATTTTGTCGCCCTTATAAACTCTCATGTTACCTGAAGCGATTTCGTCAATTAAGATAACTTCACCGTTGTTGTAACCAAACTCAAACTTAATATCCCAAAGGTCAAGACCGATTGTCTTTAAGTCGTCAGCAACGATTTTTGTGATTTTTAATGTCTGCTCTTTCATGCTTGCAAACATTTCAGGTGTCATAACACCAAGTGCTGCAAGTCCTTCCATTGTAACTAAAGGATCGCCCAAAGCGTCGTTTTTGAATGTGCATTCAACATAGCCGCCGTCTAAAACTGTACCGTCAGCGATATATTCGCCGTATCTTCTGATAAAGCTGCCTGTAGCAACAAGTCTGCAAATAACTTCCAAGCCGTGGCCAAATACTGTAGCAGGAAGAACTTCCATTGTAGCGTTGTCAATATCCGCTGCAACAAAATGTGTTTTAATGCCTGCATCCTTTAATAAATCAAAGTAGTAAGATGAAACGCGCAAGTTTGCCTTGCCGATACCTTCTATTGTTAAACCAACACTGTTTTCACCGGGGTCAAAAACGCCGTCTTTACCTGTGCAATCGTCCTTGAACTTGAGCATTACATTGCCGTTTTCAAGCTCGTAAACATCTTTTGTTTTGCCTTCGTATACTTTTTTCATAATCAAAACTCCTTCTTTAATGATAAATTTCACAAAAATATAGTAGCACAATTTTTCAAAAAAATCAATATTTTTTATAAAAAAAACGGAGTAAGGAATACCTTGCTCCGTTTTGGCACCCCCAATAGGAATCGAACCTATAACTGCCCCTTAGGAGGGGGCTGTTATATCCATTTAACTATGGAGGCCTGCAAAAGAGATTATAACACAAACTTATTTCTTTGTAAAGGAAAAGTAACTAAATAAGCATTGCTTTTTTTTGTTTGTCGTGATAAAATGATATGTGGAAAAATTTGATTTTTAGGAGAATCGTATGTTTGACAAATTATCAGCAATAGAAGAACGCTACAATGAGTTGAGCGAAAAAGTTTCAGACCCCGCGGTAATTGCAGACTCTGCAAACTTTGCCAAGCTCTGCAAGGAGCAGTCTGACATCGCTCCCATTGTGGAAAAATACAAAGAATACAAAGCAGCTAAAGACACAATCGCCGAGGGCGAGGAGATTATTGCCGACCCCGATATGGATAAGGAAATGAAAGAGCTGGCAGAAGAAGAAATTAAAGAAGCAAAAGAACGCATTGAGGCACTTTCTCAAGAACTCAAAATTTTACTTTTACCCAAAGACCCCAACGATGACAAGAGTGTTATCGTTGAAATCAGAGGAGGAGCTGGCGGTGACGAAGCTGCACTTTTTGCAGGGGATTTGTTCCGTATGTTTACAATGTACGCAGAAACAAACCGCTGGAAAACTGAAATTTTAAGCTCCAGCCCCACAGACATCGGTGGCTATAAGGAAATTTCTTTCAGTATCGAAGGTCAGGGCGCATATTCAAAGCTCAAATTTGAATCGGGTGTTCACCGTGTTCAGAGAATTCCCTCAACAGAATCAGGCGGCAGAATTCACACATCAACTGTAACAGTTGCGGTGTTGCCTGAAGTTGAAGAGGTTGAAGTAGATATTAACGCAAACGATTTGAGAATAGATGTATTCCGCGCAGGTGGCCCAGGAGGACAGTGCGTAAACACAACAGACTCCGCTGTTCGCATTACTCACCTTCCCACAGGTTTGGTTGTTTCCTGTCAGGACGAAAAATCTCAGCACAAAAATAAAGACAAAGCTATGAAAATTCTTCGTTCAAGACTTTATGATTTAGTTCAGCAGGAACAGCACGACAAAATTGCATCAGAGCGTAAGAGTCAGGTAGGTACAGGCGACAGAAGTGAGCGTATCAGAACATATAACTTCCCTCAGGGACGTGTTACTGACCACAGAATTGGTCTCACTCTCCATAAGCTGGATAGCATATTAAATGGCGATATGGAAGAGCTCATCAGCGCTCTCATTACAACCCATCAGTCAGAGCTCTTAGCTGGAGAACAGGAGTAGGATATGAGCATATTAAAAACAAAAAAACTTGTAATGATAGGTGTTTTTTCCGCCATTGCATTTGTATTGCAGTTGATTGTGCCTTTTCCTAAGGTAGGCGGTTTTTTGGAAATTGAAATTTCTGACCTTCCTGCACTTATTCTTGCTTTTGCATACGGTCCGCTGTCAGGTGTTATATGCGAATTGATGAAAAACATTCTCCACGGTTTGACCTTTACAAGCACAGGCTATGTAGGCGAGTTTGCCAACTTCGTTATAAACGGCGTGTTTGTTGGCGTTGCTGGTTTGATTTATATGAACAAAAAGACCTTCAAAGTGGCAATTGTTTCACTTATTGCGGCAACTCTTGCTATGGCGGTTGCTGGAATTTTTGTAAACCTTTATATTATGTTGCCCCTTTATATGCCCACAGCACCCTTGAGCGCTACTATGCCACTTGTTATGGGCACGATTTTCCCCTTTAACCTTGCAAAAGGCGTAGGTATTTCGTTAATTACAATGTTAATATACAAAAGAATTTCACCAATAATTAAATTTTCAGGAGGAAGAAAATGATTTTAGGTATTGAACACATCGCGGTATGCGCGCATGACACAAAAGCATTAACGGACTGGTATGTTAAAATGTTCGGTATGTCTATCGTTTATGACAACGGCAAGGGTACATATTTTGTAAAAGCTCCCGACGGCTCTATGATTGAGATTATTCAGGCAGATACAGAGATAGCTCCAACACCCACAAAGGACTGGGGTATCAGACACTTTGCTCTTTCTGTTTCTGATGAAGGTTTTGATGAGCTGGTTGAAAAATTAAGAGAAGAAAATGTCGAAGTTGTAACAGAGGTATCTGTTTCATCAAAAGGAATTAAAACCTTCTTCTTCCGTGATCCCGAGGGGAACATATTCCACTTAATTTACAGACCCGAGGCTCTTTAAAGAAAGGATGTATTACATATGAAAATGTGGAAAGAATTTAAAGACTTTGCATTCAAAGGAAATGTAATCGACATGGCTGTCGGTGTTGTAATCGGCGGTGCTTTCGGTAAAATCGTAACATCTTTAGTGTCTGACATTATCACTCCTGTGATAGCTCTTATTACAGGTGGAACAGACTTGAAGAACTTAAAGTATGTTTTCACACCCGCAACAGAAGAAGTTGCAGAAAGTGCATTAAACTACGGTATGTTCTTGCAAAACATCATTGACTTTTTAATTATAGCATTCTCAATCTTTATGTTTGTAAAGATTATCAATGTTGCAAAGAAAAAGTTTGAGAAAAAGCAAGAAGCTGTTGAGGAAGCTGAAGAAGCAAAAGGCCCTTCAACAGAAGATCTTTTGACAGAAATCAGAGATTTGTTAAGAGAGAAAAATCAGTAACAAAAAAGACCGCTAGGGCGTCCTCACTTGGGGATGAATCGGTTTTGGCTTGATATTTTCCGTTAATACGGCGCAAAAAAATCCCGAAATACGACAGTATTACGGGATTTTTTATGTCTTGTCTTAAAACGAAAAATCTCTAACCCAAAACTGCGAAGCACTCCAAAAACATTATTTTGAGTGCAGAACAAGGCAAAACTCCCCAATTATCCTGACGGATATTGGGGAGTTTTAACGCAGTTATGTGCCAAAATTATGCTTTTGGGGCGAATAATCCCTAAGCGAGGCCGCCCTATGCGGTCTTTTTTATTGTAATAATTCACTATAGTCTAAAATATATTTGTCGGCAAGTTCTTCTACACGGTGGTGGTCTTCTACCGTTTGCTCATATATTGCCACTACATAAAAGCCTCCTGATTTGGCAGTTTCAACAGCGTGGAGAGCATCTTCAAAAACTACCGCCTCTGTCTGCTCTACACCTAATCGGGTTAGCGCTTCAAAGTAAATATCTGGTTTATTTTTTTCTATTCCTAAATCTTTACATGACAACACATCGCAAAAATACTCCAACAGCCCTGTATGTGAAAGTGCATTTTTGGCATGGCCCGACTCGCTGGCAGTGGCAACGCACATCTTAATTCCCTCGCTGTGTAGTTTTTTTATAAGCTTATCCACATTGGCGCGGACTGTGGCGCGGTTTTTGTAGTAATCGGCAACATTGCCATAGAGTTCTGCTTCAATTTCTTGCGCTGTGCGTGGGATTATGGTTTCAGAAAAACGCTTTGCTGCCACGGGTATTGATGCGTGACGCAAAAAATCCAAAAGCTCCTCCGTTGGCTCAATTTGTGCCTCAGCAAGATAATTTCCGTAAAGGGAATACCACATTGGCATAGAATCTATAATCGTTCCGTCAAGGTCAAAAATTGCACCTTTAATTTCTCTCATAACATCACCACCGATAAAAAAACAGGGTTGTGGTTATGCCACAACCCCAAATTTTTTAAGAATAAATTATTCTTCTGTTGCTTCTTCTGCAGGAGCTTCAACTTCAGCAACTTCTTCTGCTGCGGGAGCTTCCTCTGCAACTTCTTCGACAGGTAAAAGCGCACGGATAGAAAGTGCAATCTTTTTGTTTTCCCAGTCGATTTCTGTAACCTTAGCTTCAACAGTCTCGCCGATTTTGAGTTCAGCGGCAGGGTTGTCGATTCTGCGGTTAGCAATCTGAGAAATATGGATTAAGCCGTCAACGCCGGGGATGATTTCAGCAAAGGCGCCGTAAGGCATAATTCTTACGATTTTAACCTGTGCAGGCTCGCCTAATGTAATCTTTGTCTTTACAACTTCCCAGGGGTTGTCCTCAGCTTTTTTGAAGCCCAAAGAAATCTTCTTTGTATCTTCTTTAATGTCTTTGATATAAACTTCGATAGAGTCGCCAACAGAAACAACTTCTGAGGGGTGCTTGATGTGTTTCCAGCTAAGTTCTGAAATGTGAACTAAACCGTCAACACCGCCGATGTCAACAAATGCACCGAAGTTTGTAATTGATTTTACAACACCTGTGTATATCTTGCCTACAGCAGCGTCTGCCCAGAATTTTTCCTGAAGCTCTTTTTTCTGAGCGTCAAGAATAACTCTTACTGAACCAACTAAACGTTTCCTCCTGTCATTTATATCAATGATTTTGAAAGCAACTACCTTTCCTACAAATTCTGAAAGATCGGCACCTCTCTTTTCTGATGCCTGTGAAGCAGGAACGAATACTTTGTAACCTTTGTAGTTAACAATCATACCCTTGTTAACAACTTCTGTTACTTTACCTTCTAAAACTTCGCCCTCTTCCTGTGCTTTCTTCACATTTTCCCAAGTTTTTACTGTGTCAAGCTTTCTCTTTGACAACATGATATTGCCGTCAGCGTCATTAACGCGAACAACAAACACCTCGATTTCATCGCCAACCTTGCAAACAGAATCTGTTGTAGCATTGGGGTCGTCTGAAATCTCGCCAGCCGGAATAAATCCATCCTGCTTTGCACCTAAATCTACGATAACCTCGTTGGGTCTAACCTCGATTACCGTGCCTTTTACGATGTCGCCTGTGTTAAGAGTTTTCAAAGACTCTTCCATCAAGGCTTCAAAGCTTTCAAAATTTTCCATCTTACCAATAGCCTCCTTTATTATGACCGCAGGAGTAGAGGCACCTGCAGTAATTCCAACCCTTTTCGAGCCGAAATCGCAACCTTGCGGTAAGTCGTCTATACGCTCTAAGCAGTATGCGGTAGGACATACGCTCTTGCAGATAGAATAAAGCTTTTGAGTGTTTGAGCTGTTAACTCCGCCAAGAACTATCATAACATCACTAACGCCTGCTAACTCTTTTGCTTCTGACTGCCTCTCTTCAGTTGCATTACATATTGTATCAAATATCACTATGTCTTGGCAAGTCTTTTTTAAAAAAGTTACAATTTTTTTAAAAACTTCCTGCACGAACGTAGTCTGAGCAACAACGCAAACCTTGTTGTAGCGCGGGTTTGCGTTTTCTGCCTCCTCCAAGGTGGCAAAAATTTCGGCGCTTCCTTCACACCAACCGTTAATACCTTGTACCTCGGGGTGATTTTTGTCGCCGATTATTACTATTTTGTATCCTTCCTTATGATGACGCTCCACAATGTTGTGGATTTTTTTTACAAAAGGACAGGTTACATCTATAATTTCAACATTTTTTTCTTCTAATTTATCGTAGATTTCCTTACCTACTCCGTGTGTACGAATAATGAGTTTTTCGCCATCTTTGAGCTTGTCTATATTTTCAATGGGTTCAATTCCCTTTCGGGCAAAGTCCTCCACAACATGCTTATTGTGAATAATGGGCCCTAGGGTATAGTATTTGTTTTGAGTGTCCTTGCAACACTTTTCTACCATTTCAACAGCTCGGGCAACGCCAAAGCAAAAGCCTGCTGTTTTAGCTACGGTTATTTTCATTTTTCCTCCTGTTAAGGGGAATAGGTAAAAATGTTCAGAATGAACAAACTGAACCCGCAGGGAACCCGAAGTCGTACGCGTGTACGACGAGCGGTGAAGTTTGTTTATAACAAAAAGGCGTAAATTCCAAGAAAAATCGAATGTGATGAGATTTTTCATCATAATTCAACGGAAAATACAGTTTTCTTATTTCTTGCCTTTTTGTGGTCTGGACTTTTTTAACATTCCCTACACGCCTAAAGAGTTTATTTTGTTAAGAACAGCATCGGCATAGATTTTAAGCTCGTCCGCCGATGGTTTTACACCGTTTTCATCGGTTATGTACATTGGCTCGCCAACATAAATAGTCACTCTTCTAAACAGCTTATATCCTCCACGCATAGCTATGGGAATAACAGGAGCACCTGATTTTGACGCAATAAGCGCAACGCCTGCTTTGGCGTCAGAAGCCTCCCCTGCCTTTACACGAGTGCCTTCGGGATATATGGTAAAAATTCCGCCGTCCTTTAATGTACGAAGGGCAGTTTTGATAGCTGTGATGTCGTTTGTACCGCGATTTATAGGAAAAGCACCTGCCATCTTTAAAAACGGCACCAGCAGTTTGTGCCTAAAAAGCTCACTTTTAGCCATTGTTCTCATAGGACGCTTTAACGCTGAAATAAGTACCGGAGGGTCCCAAAAGCTCACATGGTTTACAGCTAAAATGGCTGCGCCCTCTTTGGGTATGTTTTCCTCCCCTTCAACTCGAACAAAAAATATTATTTTGCAAAAAATCTTAACTAAAAACTTTAATACCTTATACATAAATATCACACATTTCTTTTGTTATTTATAATGTCTAAAACCAAAGCCAGACTTTCGTCAAAGGTAAGGTCTGAAGTATCTGCAAGTACTGCATCCTCCGCCTGACGAAGGGGTGAAACCTCTCTGGTTGAGTCTTGCTTATCACGGTTTATAATATCTGTTAAAACCTCATTATACTCAGTGGTGATACCTTTTTCCAAAAGTTCTTTATAACGGCGGGTTGCGCGAATTTCGGCACTTGCAGTGAGAAAGATTTTCACATCTGCATCAGGTAAAACCGATGTTCCTATGTCCCTGCCGTCCATAATTACATTTTTTGTTCCTGCAAGCTCACGCTGTAAGCTCACCAATTTTTTTCGTACTTCGCCAATTGCGGAAACGCTCGATGCCCCCATAGAAACCTCGGGGGTACGGATTTTTTCCGACACATCTTCACCGTTTAAGAAAATCCGCTGTTCACCATCTATATAGTCAATATCAATAGATATGTTATTTACAATTTTAATAGCTTTTTCAGGATTTTCGCTTATATTTATTTCTTTGCGCAGGCACGCAAGTGCTGCAGTACGGTACATTGCGCCTGTGTCAATATAAACAAAGCCCAGTTCACCGGCTGCACGGCGTGCGATAGTGCTTTTTCCTGCACCGCTGGGGCCGTCAATGGCAACTTTAAACATATTCAAAATCCCTCCGTAAAAATTTAAGCGAAAGCATACGCCTTCGCTTAACACAAACTGTTTAGTTTTATTGTTACGCTGTGTGCGTTATCTTTTCTTTTTGTTATTGGCAGAGCTTTTAAGGTTTACGCCCAAAATTCCGCCTATGGCACCTGCTACTACGGACAAACCCAGCATTGTCAGTATGTGCGGGCTTACAAAAAATCCGTCAGAAGCTAAAGACGCCACAATCCACATAATCAGTATGTATAAAAAACCTGATATGGCACCGGTTATAATTCCCCGTGTGCCTGCTCTCTTTGCCGAAATAAAACCGCAAACCACAGCTCCGGCAAACTCCGTACAGTAGGCAATGTATGGTATGGTATTCTCCCCAACGGTGGTGTAAGAAAGCAAAAGTGCAAAAATCGTAAACACACCAATGGTCAGCAATACGGCAATTACCATTCCCCTTAAAAATCCAAAGGCGCAAGAAGTAAATCCGCCACTGTCTACAGTTTTAATATTTTCGTACATACAAACAAACCTCCTACCGAATACTCATTACTAAAATATTCGGCAGGGGGATGATTTATGAATTATTCCTGTGTTGTTTCTTCTGCTTCGTCTAAAAGCTCAACATCTTTTTCTTTCTTTGCTTTTTTGCATGGAACAACAGAAGCTACAGCTTCACGCTTGATGGTCATAGGATGCTTTGACTGTCTGTCACCAATTTCGATGCAAACTTTGTCGTCCTTAACCTTTAATACTTTACCGATGATACCACCGATTGTTGTAACGCTGTCGCCTACCTTAAGCGCATCTAACATCGCCTGTGTCTGCTTTTTTCTTTTGTTTTCAGGTCTGATAAGCATAAAGTAAAACACAGCTATCATAACCACGAGCCAAATAATTGTTCCGGCCATATTCTTTATTCCCCTTTCGGTTTTTTTAATATACCATATAATTATACCCTTAATGGTGCAAATAAGCAAGTTATTTTTCAAAAAATTTCATAATTTATTCAAATAATTGTTGACATAAAGGTTAAAGAGTGATACTATTTAAATATTGATAGAGGCGCGTCTTTAATCAGTAACCCAAAGGAGAAATCGGTGTTCTGCGATTTTGGGCAAAAGGGAAAGTCGCCGAAAGAACAAATTACCGAAGGTTTGTTCTTGGGGGTACGGATAACATCCGTGCAACTGTCGCTTTGGCGGAGTGCTATTGCGGAGTGCTATTAATGTTAAAAAACATATTTTTTAATGTTAATTTTCCAAACTCTATCAATGGAGTTTGGTTTTTTTATGGAAAAAGCTGAAACGAAGTAAATTTTACTCACAGGAGGTTCATATAATTATGAAGAAGTACAATATTGCCGTTGTAGGTGCAACAGGCATGGTAGGAAGAACATTCTTAAAAGTTTTAGAGGAGGTTAATCTCCCAGCTGAAAGCTATACACTTTACGCATCAGCAAGAAGTGCAGGCACAAAACTTCCCTTTATGGGCACAGAATACGAAGTAAAAGAGTTAACAGAAAACTCATTCGACGGAATCGACATTGCTCTTTTCTCAGCAGGTGGTTCTACATCAGAAAAATTTGCTCCCATTGCAGCAGCTAAAGGTTGCCTTGTTATTGATAACTCAAGCGCATGGAGAATGGACCCCGAAGTTCCGTTGGTTGTTCCCGAAGTTAACCCCGAAGACATCAAAAAGACAAAGGGTATCATTGCTAACCCCAACTGCTCAACAATTCAGGCTATGGTAGCTTTACGCCCCTTACAGTTAAAATACGGCATTGAGCGAATCGTTTACTCAACATATCAGGCCGTATCAGGCGCAGGCGTTGGCGGTTACAACGATTTAAAGAACGGCATCGAGGGAGAGCCTCCCAAGAAGTTTAACCACCCAATATTTTCAAACTGCTTACCTCAGATTGATGTATTCCTTCCCAACGGTTACACCAAGGAAGAAATGAAGATGGTTAACGAAACAAGAAAAATCTTAGGCGATGATTCTATGAGAATTACAGCTACAACAGTTCGTGTTCCCGTATTTGATTGCCACAGTGAATCAATAAATGTAGAGTTAAAGACACCTTTTGAAATGGATGAGCTTCGTGCTTGCTTAGAAGCTGCGCCCGGTTTAGTTGTTGAAGACGATATTGACAACTGCGTATACCCCATGGCTTGCAACATCGTTGGCAAAAACGAAACATACGTTGGCCGTATCCGTCGTGATGAATCATTAGAAAACGGCGTAAACCTCTGGGTTGTTGCTGACAACATCAGAAAAGGTGCTGCTACAAACGCAGTACAGATTGCCCAGAAATATATCGAAATGGTAGAATCAGGCGAAATGGAAGCCTACAAGGCGTAATCGAAAGGAAAGATTATTATGAGTAGAAAGACACTTTTCACAGGTGCAGCTACGGCTTTGATTACACCCTTTAACGAAGAGGGCGTTAATTTCGAAGCTCTTGGCAATATCATTGACTACCAGATTGACAACGGTATTGACGCTTTAGTTATCTGCGGCACAACCGGCGAAGCTGCTACAATGCCTGACAAAGAACACTTGAGCGTTATTGAATATTCTATCAAGCGTGCAGCAGGCAGAGTGCCTATTATTGCAGGTACAGGTTCAAACGACACCGCTCACTGTGTTGAGCTGAGTGTAGAATCTCAGAACTTAGGCGCTGACGGCTTACTCATTACAACACCTTATTACAACAAGGCAACTCAGAAAGGCTTACTTATGCACTATGACAAGGTGTTAGAAAAAACAAATCTGCCCATTATCCTTTATAATGTTCCGGGAAGAACAGGCATGAGCTATGCTATCCCCACATTAAAGGAATTAGCAAAAGACGAGCGTATTGTAGCTATCAAAGAAGCAAGTGGCAGCATTGAATATGCAACCTCAGTGGCAAAAGAAGTTCCCGAACTTACAATGTACTCAGGAAATGATGATATGATTGTTCCCTTAATGTCTTTAGGCGGCAAGGGTGTAATCTCTGTTTTATCTAATGTGGCACCAAAGGAAACACACGACTTGTGCCAGAAGTGGCTTGACGGTGATGTTAAAGGCAGCCTTGCGCTCCAGTTTGAATATTTAGACCTTATTAAGGCACTATTCTGCGAGGTTAATCCCATCCCCGTTAAAACTGCTATGAATATGATGGGCTTTAATGCAGGAAATCTTCGTCTCCCCTTGTGCGAAATGGAGCCTGCAAACTACGCAAGACTGGAAAATGCTATGAAGGCTTGCGGACTTATTAAGTAATCAGGTGAAAATATGACAAAAATCATTTTAAGCGGTTGCATGGGCCGTATGGGCACAGCAATCACAGAAATAGTAAAAAACACAGAAAACGCAGAAATCGTTTGCGGTTTTGATGCGCTATTCGGCGAACGTGCATACCCTGTATACACAGATTATGCAGATGTAAAAGTAGAAGCCGATGTTATAATTGACTTTTCACATCCGTCAAACTTTGAAAATATTTTATCATTTGCTAAAAAAAACAATCTGCCTGTTATTATGTGTACAACAGGATTGACAGCTGAGCAAAAAGCAGAGCTCAATGCTGCAGCTGCAGAAATTCCTGTATTTTTCTCTGCTAATATGTCACTTGGCATAAATCTTTTAATAAGACTTGCTAAAATGGCGACCAAAGTTTTGGAAAAAGACTTTGACATAGAAATTGTGGAAAAACACCACAATAAAAAGCTTGATGCCCCCAGCGGCACGGCTTTAGCTATTGCCGACGCCATTGCCGACACAATGACAGAGGACGCGCAGTATGTGTATGAACGCCAGAGCGTTCGACGCCAGCGCGAAAAATCAGAAATCGGTATTCACGCCATCCGTGGCGGTACAATCGTTGGCGACCACGATGTAATCTACGCCGGTCCTGACGAAGTAATCACACTTTCTCACTCAGCAGGGTCCCGTGAAGTTTTTGCACAGGGCGCAGTAAAGGCCGCTATGTTTATGGACGGCAAACCTGCAGGATTTTATTGTATGGACGATTTATTCGGAGATTTATAAAATAAACAGAATAAAAAAAGAACCGCAAAGCGGTTCTTTTTTTATTCTTCATTTGCTTCAATTTCTGTCTGTATAAGCAGTTCTGCAATTGCTGCCTTTGCGTTTTCGCGGCAAGCAAGAGTTTTTTCACTTGCATTATCAGGAATAAACATAACGCTTACATACACTTCGTCAATAATAAAGCGCATATCGGAAAGCACCTTGCTGTTTGTTAATTTTACCGCCACCGGAACATCGCCACGGCAAACAATGTCCTCCTCAGGAATTTGCGACAAATCCACATAGTTTCCTATTGGCTCAAAAATATCCTTGGGAAGATAATTGTTTAAGCTTGGTGTATCCATAATCAACAAATCTCCGTAGCACTTTTGAAGACCTGCTTCAAACTGCTCTTTTGAAACCTGGTCACTGTCACTTGTCTGTTTTTCTGTAATATAATAAGGCTTTAGTACAACCTTGCTTTCGCCGTCGCCGTTTGCATCTGCAACAACTCCTGTAAGCCTACGGTCTATATCGTATTCTTCCGACGTAAGCGGATGAGCAAAAAGAGAAACCACAGTAAGGTCGCCGGATGTGTCATCAACCGTTGTGGAGGCATACCACACCCCTAACCATATACCTAAAGCGAGCAGTACTCCCAAAACGACCCACCACTTGTAATAATACCAAAAATTCTCTATAGATTCCCAAAAGCCAAGCTTTCTTTTTGTTTCGCTCATTTTTTTACCTCATATATAAGAAATAATAAGCTCCAAAATGCCCTGCGCTCCCCTGTATTGTCGCTGGGTATTGTGTAGCCAAAATTTGAATGCAGAGTAAATTTCTTATATAAGAGTATCACCAAAACGAAAAAAAGTCAATAACACTTAGAAATTCTTAACAAAAAAGAAATGACCTCCGACTGTATCCTGGAACTACAATCAGAGGTCATTTCTGTTGACTCTTAAAATCCATATTCATCATTGTTGCGACCCTCCTTTGCTTTTCTGCCTTTTTGTACTCATCACCATTACCAACAAACCGCATATTTTACTTTTTCTCTAAGCGAGAACAACTCAAGTTTTGGATAATGTTTCTTTGTTTACAAAAGACGAATCCTGACTTTTCTTATAAAGGCTTTAGTCAAATTTTGATTTAAACTTTTTTTGATTATTATTGTTCCATATTCCAATCTATATAAAACGTATCACCGTCGTGGCTTTGTGCTCATGCTCTTTTTGTACTTTTTTCTTCTTTATACATCCGGTTGTCCCATCTAACCTTCATTTGTATAGATTTAGTTTAAATCAATATTCAATTTCATCCCGGCACCTTCTATAAAAAAGCCGCTTTTAAATTTTCATTGGACCTTACCTCCTTCTCTTTCCTTGTGATTATATTTTAGCATAGATTTTCGCTATTTTCAATTGGCGTAATAGCAAAAAATAATAACTTATTTTTGTGCACATAGCAGAAAATGTTAAATTTTTTCATTTTTCTCTTTACAAACCTGTATTATCCGTGGTATAATAAAGGTGTTGGGGCAAAAAACAGACCATCGCATAAGCGATGGTCTGTTTTTATTTTATTACTGTTTCAGCATACCTCACCGTTTCCATTGCATCTTTTGCATACTTATCAGCGCCGATTTTGTCGGCATATTCCTGCGTAAGTACAGCTCCACCAACTACAGTTTTGCACCAGGGGGCGCGCCCTTTTACAAGGCGTATGGTTTCCTCCATTGCAGGAACTGTGGTGGTCATTAAAGCACTAAGCCCCACCAATGGCGCATTAGTTTCTACAACCTTATCCACAATAACCTCAGGAGGCACATCCTTGCCTAAGTCCACAACATTAAAGCCGTAGTTTTCAAGCAGGAGCTTAACTATGTTTTTGCCTATGTCGTGAATGTCGCCATGAACTGTTGCTATCACTACCGTAGCTTTTTTGCTTGTGTCATTTGCAGGCATTGCATCTTTTATTTTTTCAAAGGCACTCTTTGCCGACTCTGCGCTCATAAGTAATTGAGGCAGATAAACCGTCTTTTCCTCAAATCCTTTGCCAACTGTATTCAACGCAGGGATAATTTCTTCCTGCACAATATCTAAGGGGGCACTTGTTTTCAGAAGCTCTTTCGTTATTTCTGCTGACTTTTCCTTAAAGCCTTTTATTATTGCTGACTGAAGTTCTGATTTGTACTCTTCCTTGGTTTTTTCTGCCGCCTGTACTGGCGCGGTAGTTTGCGCGAATTCCGCTGACGCTTCAATGTAGTCGGCACAGTTTTCATCCATATCTTTGAGGGCACGATATGAATAGTATGTTTTCATCATATCGGCAGAATAGGGGTTCATAATAGCCGCCGAAAGTCCGTTTTCTAAAGCCAGCGCAAAGAACACGCCATTTATTGCATCTCGCGCGGGCAGACCGAATGAAACATTTGAAACACCCAAAGATGTATGGCAACTAAGCTCTTCTTTTATAGTTTTTAGCCCGCCGAGAGTTGCCAAAGCTGAACGGCTATCGGCACTTATTGTCATAGCTAAAGTGTCAAAAATTATGTCTTTTTTGTCTATACCGTATTCCTTTGCTTTAGCTAAGATTTTCTTGGCAATTTCCACCCTGCCCTCAGCAGTTTCGGGAATACCGTTTTCATCAAGTGTTAGGGCAACAACTACGCCACCGTATTTTTTCACAAGGGGAAATACTGCTTCCATACTTTCTTTTTTGCCGTTTACGGAGTTTATCATCGCCTTGCCGTTGTAGCGTCTTAAAGCTGCCTCCATAGCGCAAGGGTCGGCTGTGTCAATCTGCAGGGGCAGGTTTGTCACCGCCTGAAGCTCACACACGGCTGTCTTTATCATTTCCACTTCGTCTATATCAGGAAGTCCCACATTCACATCTAAAATGTGAACGCCCTTTTCCTGCTGGTTTACACCTTCGTTTAATATGTAATCTATGTCGTTTTCCATAAGCGCCTGTTTAAATCGCTTTTTGCCTGTGGGGTTTATGCGCTCGCCAATTAAAACAGGCGATTTACCAAACTTCACAGCGTGGGTGTAGGATGACACTACCGTTTTGTTTTTTGGCGTTATTGATGCAGGATTAATTTCTCGCGACACATCGTGCAGTGCTTTTATATATTCAGGAGTCGTGCCACAGCAACCGCCAACAAGTCGCACACCTGATTTTATCAAATCGCAAACTTCCGCAGCAAACTCCTGCGTCGTTATGTCAAACACTGTTTTTCCGTCAACTGCTTTGGGTAGGCCTGCATTGGGTTTTAACACAACAGGAACTGATGCGCACTCGAGCAGTTCCTCCACCACGCCTCTTAGCTGCCGTGGACCTAAAGAACAGTTAGCACCAATAGCGTCAGCTCCCATACCCTCTAAAAGCGCCACCATAGCCTCGGGTGTTGCGCCTGTCATAAGCTTTTTGTCCTCACCGTAGGCGTTTGAAACAATTACGGGCAGGTCGCAGTTTTCCTTAACCGCCAAAAGAGCCGCCTTTGTTTCGTAGGAATCGTTCATTGTTTCTATAATCACAAGGTCTGCGCCGTACTTTGCGCCCAACTTTACAGTTTGGGCAAAAACAGAAACCGCATCTTCAAAATCAAGGTCACCAAGTGGTTTTAGGAGCTTTCCTGACGGGCCAATGTCTAAGGCTATGAATTTTTCAGCGGCGTTTTTGCTTTGCTTTCGTGCCTCATTTGCGTTTTTAATTGCGGCTTTTATGATTTCTTCCAGTTCTTCTTCTGAAAACTTCAAAATATTAGCGCCAAATGTGTTTGTGCACACAACATTACTGCCCGCATCAAAATAATCTGTGTGGATTTTTGTGATTACTTCGGGGTGCGTAATATTCCACCGCTCGGGGTACTCACCGGGGGCAAGCCCCTGCGCCTGCAAAAGTGTTCCCATACCGCCGTCTAAGTAAACTATATTATCTTTTAGAAATTCTCTGAAATTCATAATACACCTCTGTATGCACAATCTGTTTTGTTGCAGGATTTACATTTATTTTTAGCCTCGCCCGAAACAGCAAACGCCGTAACCGATTTTGACGGTGACATAACTAAACTGCCATTTAAGGTAAGTCCTATGTGTTTTTCACAATTTAAAATATTAAATATCTTCTTTTGTACTTGCAGTGATAAGTCCCCATATCCGGGTGAAAATCTTACACTGCAGTTTAAATCTTTGCAAAAACAATCACATAGTGCTTCAATTCTTTCAGCACCGATAGCCTGAAGCATCAAGGCACGGGAGGGTGAAATTCTTCCGTACTTTCCTATAAATCGGTCAAGGGCGCTACCTACCGTTGCTCCAAAAATCACGACACGGTTGCTTCTTACCAAGCACTTTGCAAGGTCAGATGAAATAATAGAAAAATCACCAAAATCGCACACATCTTCCTCCACTTTTACCGAAAGCTCACAGTAGCAAACCTTGTAGCTAAGACATGGGCGCACCTCATCTATACAGGAGTGCATAAGCTCTATAACATCATCGCTTGCGTCTTTGCACCCTGCATAGCGCAATATTTCTTTTTCGCAGATTGGGGGTTCTTTGTAGGTTTTTGTAAATACTGTCATTTTTCTAAAATGTCCGAAAGGTTTGCCTGAATTTTTTGGGCAACATCGGGTTTGTTCATTGAATATACATGTACATTTGTTATTCCGTTTGCATATAAATCTATAATCTGGTCGGTAGCGTAAGCTATACCTGCTTGCTTCATAGCTGCAGGGTGTGTGCCGAATTTATCAACTAAGCTCTTAAATCTTTGGGGCATAAAGGAGCCGGAAAGTGATATTGCACGCTCCACCTGATTGCCGTTTGTAATGGGCATAATTCCCGGAATAACCGGCACGGTGATGCCTGCCTCACGGATTTTATATAAAAAATTATATAAAAGATTATTGTCAAAAAACATCTGGGTAGTTATGAAGTCACAGCCTGCATCCACCTTTTCCTTTAAGTGTTTGATGTCTTGTGCTTGATTTTCGCTTTCGGGGTGGATTTCAGGATAGCAGGCACAACCAATGCAGAAATCCTCGTTCGCTTCCTTAAGGTCACGAATCAGATCAACAGCATAGCGATAATCCCAACTGCTTCGGTCGGTATCCTTAAGCTCTTGCGGAATGTCGCCACGAAGTGCCATAACATTTTCGATGCCTGCAGCTTTTATATCGGCTATACGAGCTTTGACCGTTTCGCGAGTTGACGAAACACATGTTAAGTGTGCAAGTGTAGGTACGCCGTAAAGATTTTTTATGTTTTTTGCAATATCTAAAGTGTACTTGCTTGTACCGCCGCCTGCGCCGTATGTAACGCTCATAAATGAGGGTGAAAGCTTTGCAATTTCTTCAGTTGCGCATTTTACGCTTTCAAAGCTTGTTTCCGTTTTGGGCGGAAAAACCTCAAAAGAAAGCGAGAGTCTTTTGCTGTTTAATAAGTCTATTATTTTCATAGGTCTGCCCCCAATTGATTGTTATTATATAATTGTACCACTTTGATAGCTTATAAGTCAACTGTTTAAGAGCACTTAACAACAAAAACCACCCTGTAGATTTTCTACAGGGTGGTGTGTTACTATCCGATAACTTGAGGCATTTCGTCAAGTAATTCTACATTTTCAAGAATATCTTTTTCAAATAACGAATTGATTCTGTCAACTTCTTCAGAATCATACTGCTCGCTGTTATATCCGTCGTCTATTATGCTTGCAGCAACGTCTTTGCAGAGGTTTTTCATTATTTTTTCCTGTTCTTCTTCATAGTCATCCCATGAGTAAATTGTTTCTTCATCAAAATCTGCAAATGTCGTGTAGAGTTCATACGCTTCATCATCTTCATCATAACCGTAGAACCAATAGTTTATAATGGTATTGCCGTATGAATTGTTGCCCGCAACCTTAAGCACAACAAACACGCTGTCATCACTTACATAAATCCACGCATCTCTTAAATCAAAAGATTCGGGGTCTTTCATTGAATCCACGCAGTCTGCTGAAACAACCGCAAGAATGTTTTCCTTAACAATGTCATCTTTATCTTCTTCGCCTTTTGCCACATCATATGCCTTTTCGTAATCACCCTTGTTCAAATAGTCTTCGGCCTTCTTTGCTGTTGAAAAGAATATAATTACGGCTACAATACAAACAGCAATTACGCCGATAATAATAGGAATAATGGGGCTTTTTTTCTTGCTGTTTGCAATACTAGCATTAAACCGAGCGATATCCGGATTTAATCCTTCTGCTGTCACTGTATCGTTTTTGTGACCGCATGATGTACAGAACACCTCGCCATCCTTTAACTCTGCACCGCACTGTGTGCAAACCTTCTTTTGAACTGCTCCGCACTCTGAACAGAATGCCTGACCTGCTTCTAAAACTGCTGCGCAGTTTGCACATCTTTTTACTTCCTGTTGTACAGGAACTGCCTCAGCAGGCGCTGCTGTCTGTTCTGCAACAGGAGCCGCCTCAACAGGTGTCTGTACCGGAATTACTTCCTGTGCTACAGGTTCTACAGGAACGGGTGTTTCCACAGCTTCATTCTCCATACCGGGGATGTTCTTGATTTCTTCGCTCATGGTAAAATTCTCCTTTTTATGTTTTATTTTTGCCAGTTGTATACACTTTTTCTAAAATATATACACTTTATTTTACCACGATTCTTCCATATTCGTCAATATATTCCGACTGTTTTCTCCCTTTTTTTGCAAAAAATAAGCGCCGAGCGATGTTCGGCGCTTATTTTAAATTATTTTATTTATCCAAAGTTTTCATTGTTGGGATTTTAGTCTTAATATTTACACAAATCACCATAACTCTGCATTATTCTGCTATTGCACCTATTATAATGCTCACTACTTTTTTATTTTCAAGGTCGTGATAGAAGATTATGCCATCATAAATAGTACCTACAACCGTTGCGTGATCAATAAAGTTTTCTTCCGGATCAATACCATCTTTATAGACACGATGCAAATCAGACACAGAACTTCCGATTCCTATACCGCTGGGCATTTTAAGCGTACAAGGACTTTGCACTAAAATGCCATTTACACTTTGACCATATTCCGTCAGTAACATTTCTAATTCGATGCCCTTAGACGGATAATTCCATTTCTGCACCGTTTCCCCTGTTGCGTCTTGGAATTTTGCTTCGCCTTTCGATTCCGGCTCTCCTAAAAGGTCTATGACATCGGCTGCGTCTTCATGAAGTTCAATACCACCTATAGATTTTGTTCCGGCGCTTTTTTTTGAATAAACGGCTATTCCTTTGGCAGTGGGATTTTTATGATCTGATTCGACAGTAAGAACATAGTCGCCATAGGTGAACTTATAGAAACAACTCGGCCCCATCTCTTCGTTGGCTAAATCGTCTATAAATTCATATTCTCCAAAAACCTCGACAAGTTCTTCCATCGTATAGTATTCCTTAGAAGAATCCATAAAAAGCTCTGCAAGATTTGCTTCCAATGCTATGCATACACTATAGCTAGCAAGGTCGTCATCAATATCATAGTTATATTCATCGGTGTCATAATACATTGCCGTTTTTAATGAACCGTGCATATAATATTTTCCGCCTATATAGTAATAAGAAGCGCTTATTTTCCCATACTTTTCTTCAATCTCTGACTTGGGTTTTCCTATACACTCCAAAAGTTCTTTATTAAGAAACTCTTTGTCTTCGGCTTCCGCGGCAGATGAAGTACCATTTTCATCATTGATGCTTTCTTTATCTTCAAATGAACAACCGCTCTGCAACAGTACAGAAAAAATTAAAATTACAAAGCATATTTTCGATAGAATTTTTTTCATCTTTTTGGGTCCTTTCTAAATAGTAGATTAGCTGTTTTCCGTCAAAATACCAATTGTATTCAATAATTTTTCTTTTTCGATTTGAGAATCTTCAAATGTAATTTCCGTTCCGTTTATAAAACATTTTCCGTTGCTGTCCCAAACAAGCTTATACTTCACAACAGGAACGTTATTTTCTATTTGATATAAGCTGTATTCTCCAAAATATCCCGACGAGCTATTCATTCCTGCCGTTTCTAAAATCATAATTTGATTGTTGTATGTTACGGTGGTATAATGTTTTCCGTTTCTTCCTTCGTGGCCTATTTTTGAAATAATCGGTGTGATTTCGTTGTTTTGCACTTTCCATATAGAATACACATATCCAACAGCGATAAGGTCTTGTGTGTTTGTTGCTTCGCCATATATGATTAATTCATCTATCCCATCCGAATCTACATCAAAAAAATAATGATGTTTTGGTCGCGTGTTTATCTGTTGTATATCCGTATCCTCTTCAATGGAAGCATATCCATTACATTGCGTTTCTACATACATATAAGGATATTCATTACAAAAGGCGGTCAATTTCTGCTGGGCCTCCTCATTACTGATTTCTAAAGATATTTTTTTCGTTGTAATCAGTACGCTTCTGCTCGCACCATCCCATTCCACATCACAATTAAATGCTTCCGAAATTGCTCGGACAGGAACTAATGTTCTGTCATCTACTAAACAAGCGGGACTATCAAGTGTTACTGCCGCTCCATTTACATACATTGTAGGATTGTTGATTGTTAAACTGATTGTTGTGCCACCTTTTGTAGATGTTACGGTTTGAGTATCTCCATTCCAGTCAACCGTTGCACCAAGAGCCTCAAATATTGCTCTTAATGGAACCATTGTTCTGTCGTTAATCAACTGCGGCTGAACATCAAATGCGATTTGTTGACCATCAATCTTTACTGTTATGTCATTGTTTGCCATAACAGGAGATATTGCAACAATTAATAATAACATTGCCAATAATAAACTTGTGATTTTTTTCATAAGAAATCCTCCCGGAAATGATATGATATACAAGGGCTATGAAATTTCTTTCATAGCCCTTTAAAACATTAGGTGCCTTTTTCAATTGTATTGCACACAATGGTGTAGTGGTTTGGTGTAGTAAACTCACCAAAAACCTTGATTTTAAGCCATTTATTTATCCAGACTTTTCATTGTAGGAAACAGCAACACATCACGGATTGCCGCAGAGTCGGTAAGTAACATACACATACGGTCAATACCGAAGCCGATACCACCCGTGGGAGGCATACCGATTTCTAATGCGTTCATAAAGTCTTCGTCTGTTGTGTTTGCTTCTTCATCGCCTAAAGCTAAAAGTGCTTCCTGTGCTTTAAATCTTTCTCTCTGGTCGATGGGGTCATTAAGCTCTGAATATGCGTTTGCCATTTCCCAGCCGTTCATAAAGAACTCAAAACGTTCAACATAGTTGGGGTCTGTGGGCTTCTTCTTTGTTAGAGGAGAAATCTCCACAGGGTGATCCATAACGAATGTGGGCTGGATTAAGTGTTCTTCAACATATTCTTCAAAGAATGTGTTTAAGATGTCACCCTTTGTGTGGTGAGGCTCAAATTCAACGTGCTTTTCTTTAGCAATAGCACGAGCTTCATCAACTGAATTAATTTCGTTAAAGTCAACACCTGCGTACTTCTTAACTGCGTCAACCATTGTGATACGTTCAAAGGGCTTGCCTAAATCCATTTCAATACCGTTGTAGGTAATTTTTGTTGTGCCTAAAACTTCCTGAGCAACATGGCGGTAGAGGTTTTCTGTTAAGTCCATCATACCGTGGTAGTCTGTGTATGCCTGGTAAAGCTCCATAAGAGTAAACTCAGGGTTGTGGCGTGTGTCTAAGCCTTCGTTTCTGAAAACTCTGCCGATTTCGTAAACTCGCTCTAATCCGCCTACGATTAATCTCTTTAAGTAAAGCTCTAAAGATATACGGAGCTTGAAGTCTTCGTCCAATGCGTTAAAGTGCGTTTCAAAGGGGCGAGCCGCCGCACCACCTGCATTTGAAACGAGCATAGGTGTTTCAACTTCTAAGAAGTCCTGAGCGTTTAAGTAGCTGCGGATAGCTGCAATTATCTTTGAACGCTTAACAAATGTATCCTTAACATCGGCATTCATAATAAGGTCAACATAACGCTGACGGTAACGAAGGTCGGTGTTTGTCATGCCGTGGAATTTTTCGGGCAGGGGCTGGAGTGACTTTGAAAGGAGTGTGATAGAGTCAACACGGATGGAGATTTCGCCTGTCTGTGTTGTGAATACTTCGCCTGTTGCACCTACAATGTCACCGATGTCATATTTTTTAAATGTATTGTAAGCGTCCTCGCCTAAAATATCTTTCTTTACAAAAAGCTGTACCTTGCCGTCAATGTCCTGAATGTGAGCAAAGCCAACCTTACCCATACCGCGCTTAGACATAATTCTGCCTGCAACGGTAACAGTTTCGCCGTCTACAGGAGAAATCTTAGCTGTAATCTGCTTTTCTTCACCGCGAACTTCAACTGTGCGCTCTTCTTCACGACAACCTTCGCAGATGTCCTTTGAGGTGTGTGTACGGTTAAATTTAGTTATCTGAAAAGGGTCGTTGCCGCTTTCCTGAAGCTCTGCAAGCTTGTCCCTTCTTACCTGTAAAATTTCTGACAACTCCTGTACAGGAGCGTTGTTGTTTTCCTGTGCCATAAAATGTGCCTCCTTGTTGCATTTTACTATATTAAAATTATTATACACTATTTTGGTGCATTTGTAAAATGTTTTTTTGATGACAAGAGGTTTTTTTAATTATATAGCGATGATAACAAAGATTTGTGAGATAGTTAGGGACAAATCCTTGCTGCGCAAGTCTTTTCTGCTTGACGACCGTGAGCATACGCTCACAGTACCCGTCTACGCACCACCTTCACTAAAAATATGCCACTGGCATATTTTCTTAACGCTCGCTGCCCTCTCAGGGTTCGAGTCCCTCTGACAAATATAAAATAAGAGTGAGCATCATAAGATACTCACTCTTATTTGGTACACCATCAGGGACTCGAACCCTGGACACCCTGATTAAGAGTCAGGTGCTCTACCAGCTGAGCTAATGGTGCATATTCAGTTTTTCTAACCAACTTCTACTATTATACACATAGATTTCCCAAATGTCAATATAAAAATTTAATTTTTTTAGGTTTTTTTATATACAGCGTGAGGTGACATTCGTTTAAGTTCAAAACATACATTAAAAAGGCACTCGCAACGCGAGTGCCTTCTATTCATTAATATTACTTTATATTCTTTGTAATGAAGTCACCAATCTGTGTAACTGCTTCTCGCAAAATTTCAGCTTCGGGAAGCATTACGATACGGAAATGGTCAGGCTGCGCCCATTTAAAGCCACTACCGGGAACGATTAACACATGCTTGTCCATTAAAAGATCATAAGCAAACTGCTTGTCGTTTTCGATTAACTCTGCACCCTTGTCGATTTTGGGGAAGATGTAGAGTGCACCGTCATTCTTGATGTAAGAAACGCCGGGGATTGCATCTAATGCTTCGCAGGTAGCTTTACGCTGTTCATAGAGTCTTCCGCCGGGACGAATCATGCTGTTGGGGTATTCTGTATCTGCAATAGCTGCAGGAATGATTGTCTGCATGATCGAGTTAGCACCAAGGCGGATTGAAGCAACCTTTAAAATTGCTGCGTTGATTTCTTCTCTTGCAGCAGTCGGTCCTGAAATTACCATCCAACCGCAACGGAAACCACAAAGAACATGTGACTTAGAAAGACCGTTCATTGTTAAAACTGTAAGGTCGGGAGCAAGCTTTGCCATTGCTGTGTGCTCTTTGCCGTCGAATACAAGTCTGTCGTAAATTTCGTCAGAAAGAATCATTAAGTTGTTCTTTCTTGCGATTTCAGCAATTTCTAAAAGAACTTCGTTTGAATAAAGAACACCTGTGGGGTTATTGGGGTTAATTAAGAGAATTGCCTTTGTGTTAGGTGTGATTAAGCTCTTAATGTGGTCAATGTCGGGATTCCAGCCGTTTGACTCGTCACAGAGATAGTAAACGGGTTTTGCATCGCTCAATAAAATTTCGTTTGACCAGAGTGAATAGCATGGTGAGGGGACTAAAATCTCATCGCCCTTATCAAAGAGTGCTGTAGCAATCATTGATGCGATTTCACTTACACCGTTACCGATGAAGATGTCGTCCAATGTGAAGTTTTCAACGCCCTTTGATACGTGGTAGTCATAGATTGCCTGACGAGCATCAATCATACCTCTTACATCGCTGTAACCTACAGCGCGGTCCATATTTTCTACTAAAGCCTGTCTTACTGATTCAGGCATTTTAAATCCGAATGCTGCAGGGTTACCTGTGTTTAATTTTAAAACCTTAACGCCCTGTTTTTCTAAATCCAACGCTGCCCAAAAATTCTTACCGCGAATATCAGAGCCGATTCCGGCCATTCTTTTTGCAACTAAATCCATTTTTAAACTCCTCCTATTATAATCTAAAAGTTATCTAATATATAATACCAAAAAAATATCCCAGTGTCAATGGAAACGGCAATAAAAAATGTATTTTGTATAATCCTTTAAAAAACAAAGGGCGTTTTGTAAAACCAAAATTTTACAAAACGCCCTTTTCATTTAGCTATTGGCTTATTTCATTGAGTTTTCGTATGCTTCGATCATCTTCTTAACCATCATACCGCCAACTGAACCGGCTTCTCTTGATGTTAAGTCACCGTTATAGCCCTGCTTTAAGTTAACGCCAACTTCCTGCGCAACTTCCATCTTGAACTTGTTAAGAGCTTCTTTTGCTTCAGGAACTACTACTTTGTTGTTGCTTTTCATTATTAATTCACTCCTTTTTCATTTATTGTAGCTTGTTGCTACAACAGTATTTTGTGCGAAAAATCACGCAAAATACAAGGAAAAGAAATGAAAAAATTGAAAAAATGAGTAATAAAAAAATGAAACATTAAAAGACTTAATTTCTTAAAAAACTATACTATATTAATTTATCTCCTCTGGCGCAGGACTTCGTACATAATCACAGAAGCCGCCACCGATGCATTTAAAGAGTTTATTTGACCTACCATGGGGATACTTATTAAAAAGTCGCAGTTTTCTTTAATTTTTTTGGAAATTCCTTTTCCCTCGGAGCCAACAACAACAGCTATTGCGCCTGTTAAGTCTTCTTTGTACATTTCAGTGCCTGACATATCAGCACCTGTTATCCACACGCCACGCTCCTTTAGCTCATTGATTGCCTGAGTGAGATTTCCCACCTTGGCAACAAGAGTATGTGCCGCCGCACCTGCAGATGTTTTAAAAACTACTGCATTTACGCCAACTGCACGGTTTTTGGGAATTACCACACCGTGAGCGCCTGCCGCATTTGCCGTACGGATAATAGCGCCTAAGTTATGAGGGTCGGTAATTTCATCACAAATTATTATAAAGGGCTTTTCGCCTTTTTCTTCTGCTAAATTTAAAATGTCCGAAAGCGTACAGTAACTAACCTGTGACACCAGCGCAACAACACCTTGATTTGACTCGGTTTCTGCAATTTCGTCAATTCTGTCTGCCGATACGGATTTGTACATTACGCCACGGCGCTTTGCCTCAGCTATAATCTTTGAAATCTGGGAGCCGTGAGCCGTTTCGCTTATAAATATTTTTTCAATAGGGGCATCTGATACCAACGCCTCAAAAACCGGATTTCTTCCTTCAATTGTGTTCTTTTCCATGTGAAACTCCTCTTGTTATAGTATAGGCTGTGACAAAAAAGTGTTTTGTCACAGCCTGTTTCGGGCAAAGAGAAAATAGTGCAGAACGAGCAAACTGAACCGCAAGGGTTACCCGAAGGCGTACATAAGTACGCAGAGAGGTGAAGTTTGTTCGGAGCATAAAGCATCTATTTAAAAATTCGTTTTTAAACGAATTTTACCTCTATTAAAATCGATACTGTTTTTTGCGATTTCTTTATAACATATTTGTGCTTTATGCGGTCTGTGCATTTTGTCACAGCCCGGTTTATTTCATTCGTTCTTTTAATGCCTTTATACCCGCCTGAAGCTGTGTGTCCTCTTCCTCTGGAAGTGTACTCAGGCGTGCCTTTTGCTCTTGCGTCAGGTCAACTTCAACATCGGGCACAATACCTTTTTTGTCAATACAGTTGCCCTTGGGAGTGAAATACCTTGCAGATGTCAGGTATATAGCCGTTTCCTCTGTGAGCATATAAGGCGACTGACCTACAGCCTTGCCGTAGGTTTTCTTGCCTACGATTGTCGCCAAATCGTACGCCTGCAAGCTACCGGACATAAGCTCTGCCGCACTTGCTGTGCCTTCGTTTACCAAAACTACCATGGGAAGATTTATGCACTTGGCATCAGACTCAAAGTACTCTTTGTTTCCTTTGTTGTCCTCAAGGTATGCAATTGTTCCCTTGGGCAGCAACATATCGGTCATCTGTATAACGCTGTCGGCATAGCCACCTGGGTTACTGCGCAAATCGATGATGAGACCTTTAGCACCCTTTTGCTTTATATCGTCAAGAGCCGCTTTAAAATCTTGTACTGAATTGTGCTGAAATTCCGAAATTCTGATATAGGCAATATCGCCATCAAGCATTTTGCCCGTTATAGTATCCAATGTTATTACGGCGCGCTCCACATCAAATGTTAAGGCTTTACCGTTTCGCAAAATGTGTATCTTTACTATATCTCCTGCCTTGCCGCCTTTGATATGGTCGATGATTGCGTTGTATCCGTCCTTTTCTAATGTAAGGTCGTCAACGCCCACTATCAAATCAAGCGGAAGTATACCTGCTTTTTCTGCAGGTGCTCCGGCGGTAGGTGATGTTACGGTAAGTGTTCCAGCCTCCGCATTATAAGAAACATTAACGCCTATACCCACATACTCTTCCTTGTTGTTTTCCTCGTATTGGTCAAAGGCCTCCATATCGAAATAATAAGAATATGGGTCGTTAAGGCTTGCCACCATTGCGGCAATTGCCGCGTCGTTCATATCGTCTAACTGCTCCTGAGTTAAGGTGTCTACATAGTTATCTACTATGATTTCCTTTGCCTCAAGCAGCACATCTTTTGGCTTACCTGCATCCATTACGGTGTATATTCCCGAAACTGCCAATGCAGTAACAGCAAATGTAACAATTACCGATATAACTATATGTTTTTTAGAATACAATTTTTTGCCACTCCTAACCGGTACTACTTAATATAAGCCATAGGGTCGGTTGTTTTACCGTTTATCAAAACTTCAAAGTGCAGGTGGTTACCTGTAGAATTACCTGTTGTACCAACTTTTGCAATAACCTGACCGCGTGTTACCACATCGCCCTTTGATACACAAAGTCTTGATGCGTGAGCATAAAGCGTAGAAATACCGCCGCCGTGGTCAACTACCACACAGTTGCCGTAGCCGCCGTTCCAGCCGGCTGAAATTACCTTACCACCGTCTGCCGCTAAGATGTTTGAACCGCCGGGAGCAGCCAAGTCAACACCCGAATGGAATTTTTGAGTTTTGTATATAGGATGGTTTCTCCAACCGTAGGGAGAAGAAATTCTTGTATAGCTGGGCGCAGGCCAACAGAACTGACCTGTTCCAAGGTACTCAGATTCGGGGGCAGAATAATTCAAAGAGCCTTTTAATTCAGCCTCCTGACGTCTTGCTTCTTCATAAACCTGCTTATACTTCTCTATATCTTTTTCAAGTTCTGCAGCAAGGGCTTCTTTTTCTGCAAGCTTTGTTTCCAACTCGCTGTACTTGCCCTGAGCTATTGCACGAGCCTCTTCCTGCTCTGCACGCTGAGCTTCTATAACAGCTTTAGCATCTTCAACTTCTGTTTTGAGGCGTGTCATTTCATCAATGATTTCCATGTCATACTCTGTAATCTCGTTTATGGTTTCAAGATTCATCATAAGCTCAGAGAAATTTTTTGATGAAAGAAGAATCTCAACATAGGAAACATTTGATGTTTGCGCCATTGCACGCATACATTCTTTGAATTTTTCCTCGTGAAGTGTGATTTGCTCTTCAATTCTTGCGATTTCCGCTTCTTTTTCCGCTATCTGAGCGTCCGCCTCTGCAATGAGGTCATCAATAGCATAAATTTCCGTCTGGATAATGTCAATTTCGCGCTCCAGCTGTTCGCTTTGAGCTACAACATCATCTTTAGCTTTTTCAGCCTCTTTCATTTTATCCAAAGCTTCCTGCTTGTCTTTACTTGCTTTTTCAATTTTTTCTTCTACTGTTTCAGCAGATACTACAATACCCTTGTTGCTCATTTCGATGGTAAAGGGCAATACCATAATCATTACCATTAAGATTGCAAAAATTCTTTTTTTCATCAGTATCACCTACTTATTTAAGATTTCGATGGCAGTTGCCTTTTGTATATCTATTTCAACTTCATAATCTTCTATAACATCATTCAGTCTTGCCTGAGTTGTATAGTCCATTACGCCGTAGGGGTGAAGGTTTGTGTCGGCCTGGAAGTTCTTGGTTGCCTGATGTGTCATTTTGTCGAACACACCGTCAACTTCGCCCACGTTGTATCCCAAAGCGCTCAGACGCTCCTCAATCGCCAAAACATCCGAATGCTCATCGCCTATGGTATAGCGCGCGTTTATTGTCATGGGAGTTAGGGTCGATTCGTCAAAATCTTCAAATTTATTCTTTACAACTTTGTCCGGAAAAACGCCAACATGGTTTATGCGACCGCCGTCGGGCTTTGTGAATTCTGCTATTGTGAGCTTGATGTCGCCAAGGTTAAATCCCGGAGGGTCAATAACCCCCATCATTTCCTGCATACTTCCCTTGCCGAATGTGAGCTGCCCCACAACAGTAGCAAGCTTGTAATGCTGCATGGTAGCGCAGAATAGTTCTGAAGCTGAGGCACTGTTTTCATTTGCCAAAATCACAATTTCGCGATTTGGTGCTTTTGAAAATTCCGCTTTTGATTTTATTTCGTAGTTCATTCTTTCGTCTTTGTACTCAAATTTTACGAGCACCTTATTTTCCGGAACAAACATACTTAAAATATCAATTACGCTGTGCAGTTCCCCACCGGGGTTATCGCGCACATCGATAATGAGCTTTTTGAGCTTGTGGTTTTCTTCAATATCGTAAAGTGCGTCCTTTACCTCCTGTGCGGTTGGTATTGCAAAGGAGCTTATATAAATGTAACCAATGTCGTCGATAATTTCATATGTTACTGTTTGGATGTTTATTTGCTTTCTTTCTATATCCAATGTAATATGAGCGTCCCCACGAAGCACCTCAACAGTAACTGTTGTACCTGCCACGCCCTGAATTTTGGAAACGATTTCATCAAGTGACATTCCCTCAAGGGAAACTCCGTCAGCAGCAATAAGCTCGTCGCCTGCTGTAATACCTGCAGCATATGCACCGCCCGATGGATTTACCTCGGTAATAATACAGCCTAAATCACTTTTTTGAACGGTAACACCAATGCCCACATAGGTCTGGTGTACATTCTGAACAAAGTCACCCAGTTCGTCCTGCGTGTAATAAACAGTGTAATCGTCTAAAATATCGGTTGCCGCTTTTAATGCGCCCTCTAACAAATCGGGGTTTTCTTTAATAAGGTAATCTATAACCGCCTCATAAAGCTCCTCTTTTGTTACATCACCGTATTTATAATACTTTTCAATTAATTCAACAAGGCCTGTTAAATATCTTGACGCTGTTTCGCCACGGGTTTCCTCAGCAGAAACGCAAACACAGGAAAGCAACATAACAAAAGCCAGAACAATGCTTAAAATTTTCTTTTTCATAAGTACCTCTCGTATTACATATGCTCGGGTGCTGAAATTCCTAAAACTCCAAGCGAATTTTTGATTGTCTGACGGCTTGCCGCAACAAGCGCAATGCGGGCATTACGAAGCTTTTCGTCCTCGCAGCCTACCTTGCACGCACCGTAAAATGCATGAAACGCCGCCGCCAAATCCATAGAATATTTTGTGATTCTGCTGGGTTCGCGCAAGCTCGCCGCTGTTCTGATTTCTTCGGGGAATTTTGCTATCATTTTCATAAGCTCTATTTCCTTAGCGTCACAAAGAAGCTCAGGGCTTATTTCTTCAAATGATTTTACAGAATAACCCTGCTCTGCCATTGCAGCGAGTATACCGCAAATGCGAGCGTGAGCATACTGAACATAGAACACAGGGTTTTCGCTTGACTGGCGAACTGCAAGCTCTAAGTCAAACTCGAAGTGGCTGTTTGCCTGACGCAGGTTAAAGTAAAATCTTGCCGCATCCACGCCTGTTTCTTCTATTAAATCATTTAATGTAATAGCCTTACCTGTACGCTTTGACATTCTAACTGCTTCGCCGTCACGCACCAAGCGTACAAGCTGCATTAAGATAATTTCAAGTCTTTCAGGGTCAATTCCCAAAGCCTGCATTGCTGCTTTTAAGCGTGCCACATGACCGTGGTGGTCTGCACCCCAGATGTCAATTGCTGTGTCAAAACCTCTTGTGATTAATTTATTCTTGTGATAAGCAATATCTGCGGCAAAATATGTAACAAATCCATTTGCACGAACTAAAACATCGTCTTTTTCCAAGCCAAATTCTGTTGCTCTGAACCAGATTGCGCCGTCCTGCTCATAAGTATAGCCACGCGCTGTCAACTCCTCCACGGTTTTTAACACTTCATTTTCATTGTGGAGTGTGCTTTCGTGGAACCAAACATCATAATTTATCCGATATGCCTCTAAGCCCGTCTTTAAGCCTGCAATATTTTTATACAAGGTTTCGTCGATTAACTTTGCCTTCAACTCGTCGTCGGGAGTGTTTACCATTGAGTCGCCGTATTTATCGAAGAAATTCTTAGCATGCTCTCTTACATCGTCGCCATGGTAGCCGTCTTCGGGGAACTCGTAATTTTCCTCGCCTAAAACGAGCTGCTTATAGCGCGCCATCAATGACACCGCCAGCTTTTCTATCTGGTTGCCTGCATCGTTTACATAAAATTCCTTTGTTACATCAAAGCCTGCTAAAGCCATAATGTTGGCAAGGCAGTCACCCAATGCGCCGCCACGAGCGTTACCCATATGCATAGGACCTGTGGGGTTTGCGCTGACGAACTCAACATTTACCTTTTTGCCGCCGCCAAAATCACTTTGACCGAACTTGTCGCCCTCAGCTTCAACAGTTTTGATGATTTCGGTAATGTATACAGGGTTTAATTTAAAGTTAATAAATCCTGCTCCTGCAACATTTACTTCGTTAATATATGTACCCTCGGTGTTCATATTGGCAACAATTATGTTTGCAATATCACGGGGTGCACGGCGTGCCGCTTTCGCCATAAGCATAGCCGCATTTACAGAAAAATCACCAAAGTCTTTTTCTCTGGGTTCTTCAATCGTATAGTCAGGAATCGTATCAAAATCAATTTCGCCCTTTTGTTTTGCTGTATTCAGAGCCTCGTTTGTTGTTTCCTTTATAAATGCTTTTGTCTTTTCGTAAAGTGTCACTTATTCTTCCACCTTTCTGATTTTTACCTTAAGGTTGTTTCGCACAGGCTGACAGTTGTTGAGCTGTACAAAATAATCAAGAGTTACCTCTCCGCCATCGTCATTCATGTCAACGGATACTTCGTTTGCATAAACATCCACGCTCATTGTGCCGTGGGGAGTGCGGTATACGCCTGTGTACTGTTTGTTTTCCTCAAAAACCATCTGAGACGAGCCCATAGCTTTGCCGAAGCGAATCATAGAAACCAAGTCATCCTGAATTTTGAGAGTTGTGGTAGTATTGTCATACCCTGTAATCTCACTACCCTCGTAGGATACTAAGTATTTTCCGTTTTGCTTCATATATTTTCCTGCGGTTGTCAGTTCAAATGTGTCCACTTCGCCGTCAACCGTATTTTTGCCAACCAAAGTGATTAAAGCATTGTTGTCCATGGTATTCCTCCAATCACATATATTTTTCTATATCGATTTTTTGTACTTGCGTTTCTATTTCTTTTTCTAAAAATGCTGTTGCCAGCCTTTGGAAGCTGTGTACATCACCGCTTACATAAAATTTGCTGTTACCTGCGTGATCATCAGATGCCAAAAGATTATTTTCTTCCAAAAACTTTTTAACGCAGGAGGCTGTTGCCTTGCCCGAATCAATAAGGGTAACGCTATCGCCCATAACCTCCGAAATAACATCTGCCAACAAAGGATAATGCGTACAGCCTAAAATCAGCGTATCCACACCTGCTGCCACAATGGGCGCAAGGTACTCTTTAGCTGCATTGCGCGCTTCTTCGGAATTTGTTTTTCCTGCTTCAACCAACGGAACAAACAAGGGGCATCCAACCGCTATAGTTTCGACCTCGGGGTCTTTGCTTTTTAGTCTTTTTTCATACGCCCCTGAGCGAACAGAGGCTTGTGTTGCTATAATTCCTATTTTTTTATTTTTGGTTGCGGCGTGAGCTGCCTCTACAGTTGAATCAATTACACCGAATACGGGAGTTTTTATTTCCTCCCCCATCACAGGCAAAGCCACAGAGCTTACCGTTCCGCAGGCAACGACTATTACCTTCGGGTCGTGGGTTTGCAAAAAGTTAATGTCGCTTTTTGCAAAATTTATAAGCTCTTCATTTGTTCTGGCGCCGTACGGGACTCTTGCCGTGTCTCCAAAATAAACGGCAGACTCACGGGGCAGTATATTCATAATTTCCTTTAAGCAGGTAAGACCGCCAAGTCCTGAATCAAACACGCCGATACATTTATCGTTCATAATTTATGCCTCTTTTTCCTGTAATGCAAGCTCAATTACTCTGTCTAAAAGTTCAGAATAGACAATTCCTGTTGCGCCCCAAAGCATGGGATACATACTGATGTTTGTAAAACCGGGGAGTGTATTTATTTCATTTAAATAGATTTTGTTTGTGCCTTCTTCTACAAAGAAATCAACTCTTGCAAGTCCTGTGCAGTCACAAGCTAAAAACGCTTTAACGGCAAGAGCGCGGATTTCATCGGAAATATCTGCTGAAATTTTAGCAGGGATTTCTGTTTTTGTTGCCGAGTCTACATATTTTGTGTTGTAGTCGTACATTTTTTCGGTTGTGATTACTTCGCCCAAAACTGACGCTCGAGCATTTTCGTGATTGCCCAGCACTGCGCATTCTAGTTCACGCTTTTCAATCTTTTTTTCTATTAAAACTCGTCTGTCCTCAGCAATTGCTACTTTTACAGCCTCAGCTAATTCTGACTCATCCTCAACCAACGACACGCCAACAGATGAGCCTGCATTTGAGGGTTTTACAACTACAGGATAGCCGAATGAGGATTTTATTTTTTCGTTTATTGCATCAACATCCCCTGCTTCGCCCTTGGTGAAAAAGAATCCGGGAGAAACAGGAATACCTGCACATTCTAAAATGTTCTTTGTAAAGATTTTGTCCATACAAAGAGCGCTTCCTGCAACGCCGTTGCCTACATACGGAATTTGCGCCAGCTCAAACACGCCCTGGATTGTGCCGTCCTCACCGTTTTTGCCGTGTAACACAGGGAAGAAAACATCAACCTTGATTTTCTCTGCTTTGCCGTTGGAAAGATTGATTAAACCTTCTGTTTTCGGGCAATGAGAAATTACGCAGGGTAAACAGTCGTGGTTTTCCCACGAGCCGTCGAGAAGTGATTCGTCATCCCCCGTATAAAGCCATGTTGCGCCTTCCTTTGTGATACCGAACTTGATAATTTCATATTTTTCTTTATCTAAATTTTTTAAGATGTTGTACGCCGATTTACAGGAAACCTCGTGTTCTGAGGACTTTCCGCCAAAGATAACACATAATTTCGTAGCCATGACATACCTCCGCTAATGTATAATGATAATAATTCTATTATATTATAGTATACTTTGATTTTTATTACAATATTTTTTTCAAATTTATATCACAAATTTAACATTACGGTAACATAATTTTCAACTTTTGGTATTGACTTTTAAAATAGCGTGTGCCATAATGACCTTAACCTATTAAAACATTTGCAAAGAGCAGGTGATTGGTATGAAAAAAAATAAGAAAAACGAGAGCTTTTGGTTTAGAATGTGGCCTTTTTTAAAGGAATTTAAACCGAAGCTTATTTTTTCGGTTATTTGTGCCCTTTTGGTAGGTGTATTCGTTGCTGCACAACCCTTTGTGATTAAGTATATTGTTGACGAAGGCATAGCAAATGAAAACCTTGTAGGCATGGACAAAATCCGCTATGTAGCAATGATGTGTGTAGCTTATATCATAATTTCCGCCTCACGAGTTCTTTTGTGGCAGGAGGGCTATCGCAAGATGCTTCGCTCTATGGAGGGAGCGCTTTATAATCTGCGCACAAGGTTTTTTGCCCATGTCCAAGGAATCGGAATGAAATTTTACCAAAGCACCTCTGCCGGTGAGCTTTTTAACTGTATTTTAGGCTCACCTATGAACAATATAAAAACTTATATGAGTTCAATATTTATGAGCGTTCCTTACCAGATAGTTGCCTTTGTGATTTCTTTGTCGGCGCTTATATTTTATGATTGGGTGCTGACTGCAATTTTGCTTGCAACCACTCTTTGTATGGCACTTTTAAATAAATATGCAAGGCGAAAAATGCGCCGTCTTTCGCGCGATTACATACAGAGTGAATCTGAAGCCACAAAGTATCTGACCGACACCTTAAACGGCATTGATGCGGTGGAGCTTTATTCAATAGAAGAAGATACCCTTTTAAATTTTCAGGGCAGACTGGGAAATATGTACGAAAAAGGCGTGACTATGGCTTTTTCTCAGCACAAGGAGGCTGCCAAGGTAGAGATTTTGCGTTATGTGGGAACTGCGGTAGTTTATCTGGTTGGCGCAATTTCCTGCGTGTACAGAGGCGTTTCAATCGGTGTTTTGTATGCGTTTTTATCCAGTATGGGTGAAATTTTGAATATTCTTATTTCCTGGCTGAACTTGGGCGTTACCAAGGCAAGCGCCATGTCGGGACTTAATAAAATCTATAACATTTTAGAAACTGATACCACAGTTCCCGAAAAACAGGAAAATCTCTGTGATATTGCGGTTTCCCGTGAGCAAAACGAGAGGAAAAACGGCCCCTGCGTGGAATTTTGTGATGTGTCCTTTGCGTATGACAATGTGAAGATTTTTGAGGACTTTAACTGCAAGGTAAACTATGGGGAATCAGTCGCCTTAGTTGGCTCATCCGGTAGCGGTAAAAGTACATTTTCAAAGCTTTTGATGCGACTTTATGATGTTCAGAGCGGAAGCGTGCGCGTGCACGGCGAGGATGTTCGCGACTACCCCACCCACGACCTGCGTGTAAACTTTGGTATCGTACCGCAAAGCCCGTTTATTTTCTACGGTTCAATATGGGACAACATCAAAATGGCGCGACCTGACGCCTCAAACAAAGACATTATTAACGCTATGGAAATCGCCAATGTGCACGAGTTTGTAAACAATCTGGAAAAAGGCTGGAATACTATAGTTGGCGACGGCGGACTTGATTTATCAGGCGGTCAACGTCAGCGAATTGCAATAGCAAGAGCTGTTTTGGGTGACCCCGATATTTTAATATTTGACGAGGCAACATCTGCCCTTGACAATATTTCCGAGCGCGCAATTCAGTCAGCTATGGAAGAACTGATGAAATCTCACACCGTAATCGTAATTGCCCACAGACTTTCAACCATTAAAAATGTGGACAGAATCATAGTGTTTGAACAAGGCAAGGTGGTAGAAGAAGGTACTTTTGACGCTTTAGCCGAAAAAGAAAACGGAAAATTTGCAGAGTTGCTAAAACACGGACAGTAATTAGAGAAAAAAAGACGCTATTTTTGTAAAAATAGCGTCTTTTTTTCTTGTTTTTTTTAAGTGTATATGATATAATTTAATCTGTATAATTAGCTATAATTAGGTGAAGTGTATGAAAACAGTAAACAAGCGGTTTTTTTGTGATATTGCATTTTTAGCAGCACTGCTTTTTAAGGTGTTTTCCCAGGGATTAGCTTACTTTCCTGTACTGGACGACTATATACAGTACGGCGGGTACCCCCTTTACGGCGATTTGTCCTATGTTTACTTAAATATAGGCACAATTTCCACAAGACCGTTTGCTGCAATTTTAGACCCTGCGGTATGGGGACTGTTCTTTTCCAATATGTGGGTGGCGCTACTTATTATCAGCGTTATGTTCTTTGCAGGGACAAAGCTCATAGCATCGGTATTCGAGCGCATGGATATACACATTACCCCGTTTTTATATGCCATTGTTCTTTTAATTCCCTTGGGATTTGAGGGAACTTACTGGATTTCGGCATCATCAAGGATATGCGTTGGGCTGTTTTTTGCAGGGCTTGCCTCGTATATGCTTACAAAGCTCATTGAAAAAAACAAAATCGCCTACTGGCTTATATATGTTCCTGCAACGGTGCTTTCCTTTGGCTTTTATGAGTCTGTTATGGTGTTGTCGGCACTCTTGCAGCTTGCAGTTGTTTTGTTCCTTGTAAAAAGCAACAAAAAACGCCTTGTGTATCTTATTACCCCTGCCGTTTTTGGTGCAAGCGTGATTGTGTACTATAAGCTTGCGGCAAACATCGGCGCTATGGGCAGCAGGGCAGGATTTTCACTTGACGGAATTGGCAATAAAATTTATGGGCTTTTTTCACAGTTTTTTGAAATACTCGTAAAAGGCGGCGGCCTGACTACGGCGAAAGGCGCATGGCACGGTCTTTTGATAACATTTTCCTCTTTTTGGGGAGTTCTGCTGTTAGTTGCGGCAATTATTATTTCCGCCGTCTGCGCTTTTTGGGGAGCGAGGGAGGATTTTAGCGCCAAGGCAAAGCGATGCATTCCCTTAGGAATTGGGCTTGTCTTTTTGCCCCTTGTACCAAATCTGTTATCGGCAGATGTTTGGCTGACATACAGAAGTGTGGTGCCTGTTTTCTTTGGGCTGACGTTGGTTTCAGCACCTCTGTTTACTAAACTTTTGAAAAATAAATCTTTGCGCACGGCTGTAATCTTCTTTATGGTGTTTTTGTTCTCGTTAGGAAATATAAACGAGCTTGACACCTACAAAAAAGTAAGCCAAAAAGACAACCTTCTCGTTTCAGAAATTGCACAGCAATTGGATAACGATGTGCTTTCGGGAAACAAAGAAACCATAGTGGTTATCCCTGAAGAAATCATCACCCCTCAGGTAAGCTACTATAAAGACCATGTAAAAAGCGTTTTTGACTCGGACTGGGCGTTAACAGGCGCAGTGCGGGCAAAAACTAAAAATATTAAAATAAAAACGGTTACACCAATGAACGCAGGACTTTTCGCTCTTGCAGACATTGACACAAGTTCAGTACAGATTATATACATCGGAGGAAATGATGGAAAATAGATTAAACATTTTAGGCGTGGGTGTTGACACCTGCACAATGGAGGCGGCAACTGACTTTTTGGCAGCGGCTACCGACAGCGACGGTCTTACATCTGTTTACACCCCAAATTCTGAAATTATCCTGCACGCATATAAAAATCCTGACTACGCAACGGTTTTAAATCGCGGCAGCCTCATTACTGCCGACGGTATTGGCGTGGTGTACGCTTCAAAAATCTTAAAACGCCCCCTACCTGAGCGTGTTTCAGGGTTTGACCTGGCAAATAAATTGTTAGAAAAGTGCGCCCCTTTAGGCAAAACCCTCTACCTTTTTGGCGGAAAGCCAGGAGTTGCCGAAAAAGCATCGGAAAAGATAAAGGAACTCTACCCCGGCATCAATATTGTAGGGATTTCTGACGGGTACTTTGATGAAGAAAAGGAAAAACAGATTATTGCCGACATTAACAAAAAGAACCCCGATATTCTTTTCGTTTGCCTTGGCTTTCCCAAGCAGGAGTGCTGGATTGATGCACATTCCGACCTGTCAGCACGGGTTGCAATGGGCATAGGCGGCTCGCTGGATGTTTTTGCAGGCGAAGTTAAGCGCGCACCCGAATTTTTCCAAAAGTGCGGACTTGAGTGGTTTTATAGATTATTAAAACAGCCCTCAAGGTTTATCAGAATGTTGGCACTTCCAAAATTCGGCTTTACGGTATTACTCCACGGAAAGAAATTTTTAAAATAGAGGTATCATATGGAATTCAAATCAGGCTTTGTAAGCATTATAGGTCGCCCAAATGTGGGTAAATCAACACTTATTAACCGCTTGGTGGGAGAAAAAATTGCTATCATTTCAAGCAAACCCCAAACCACAAGAAACAACATTTTAGGAATATTAACCCAAGAAAATATGCAGATTGTCTTCACCGACACCCCAGGTATCCACGAACCAACAAGCAAATTGGCAGAACTTATGGTTAAAAATGCCCGTGACGCTATGCAGGATACCGATGCTATTCTTTTCTTGGTTGAGCCTATCCCCAATGTTGGCAGAACAGAAGAAAAAATTATTGAGGGTTTAAAAAAGCAAAAAGCCCCTGTAATCTTAGTTATAAATAAAATCGACACAGTAAAAAAAGATGTGCTTTTAGAAGTCATTACAAAGTACACCGAAAAATATGATTTTGCGGCAGTTGTTCCGATTTCCGCAATGCGCCGTGACGGGGTTGATGCAGTGCTTTCTGAGCTTATGCCCTATATCCCCGAAGGACCTCAGTTCTTCCCCGAGGATATGGTTACAGACCAGCCCGAGCGTCAGATTGCGGCAGAAATCATCCGCGAAAAGTTACTCCGTTCCCTCGACAAAGAAGTCCCCCACGGTATTGCCATTGAGATTTTTTCAATGAAGGACAAAAAGGACAACTTAAAAATCGAGGCAAACATCTACTGCGAAAAGCAATCCCACAAGGGCATTATCATAGGCAAAGGCGGTGCGGTTTTGAAAAAAATCGGCACACAGGCAAGAGAGGACTTAGAGCGTGCCCACGGCAAAAAAGTATATTTAGAGCTTTGGGTTAAGGTAAACGAGGACTGGCGAAACAAGCGAGGCAAAATCGCAAACTTTGGATTTGAAATATAGGGTTTAGTATGGAAATAAAAACAAAAGGCGTCGTGTTGGGCAGGACATTTGTCGGCGAAAAGGACGCAATCATCAAGATTTTAACTGAAAATTCAGGCGTAATTTCAGCAAGTGCCAAAGGCATAAAAAGTATGAAAAGTAAGCTTTCCGCTGGATGTTCACTGTTTTCCTATTCAGACTTTTTACTGACGGAGTCAAAGGGCCGCTACATTGTGGCATCATCTTCCCTCTCGGAGGGCTTTTACGGACTCAGCGCGAATATCGAGCGGCTTTCATACGCCACCTATGCCGCAGAGGCAGCGGCAGCAATTTCTCCCGACGCTGCGGATGCGCGTGCTTTAATACCGCTGCTACTCAACACTTTTTATTTATTTTCCAATTCACAAAAGAATTTGCGCCTTATAAAGTGCGTTTTTGAACTAAGGCTTTTATGCCTTTTGGGTTATGCACCTGAGTTAAACGGATGCGTCCAGTGTGGCGATACTGACGAGCTGTGCTTTTTCTCGCCGTCCGAGGGTGGCGTTGTGTGTCGCTCATGCGGAAATTTACCCGACACACAGATTATTACAAAAGACACTCTGACCGCTATGCGCTATGTGCAGGATGCAGACAACAAAAAAGCATTTTCGTTTTCTTTGCCAAGGCAAAACTTGGACGAATTCGAAGCAGCAACAGAAAAAATGCTTGAAAATATAATCGGTTACAAACTTCACTCTCTCAGTTATCTGAAACAGATAGCAGGAAGGACTTAAGATGAATTTAGATAAAATTTTAAAAGTCGTGGAGCGCCCCTCCCGATACATTGGAAACGAATTTAACAGCGTACACAAAGATTTAAACGGCATCAACATCCGCTTTGGCTTTTGCTTTGCTGATGTTTACGAAATAGGTATGTCACACCTCGGTATGAAAATCCTCTATCACCTTTTGAACACAGCTGAGGACATTTACTGCGAGCGTTTCTTCACCCCCTGGGTGGATATGGAAGAACAAATGAGAAAGAATAATATTCCCCTTTTCTCATTAGAAACCAAAACACCAGCTCGTGATTTTGACTTTTTAGGTTTTACTCTTCAGTACGAAATGAGCTATACAAACATTTTAAATATGCTGGATTTAGGAGGTATTCCGTTGCGGTCTGATGAGCGTGATGACTCATACCCCATAATCTGCGCAGGCGGTCCCTGTGCTTATAACCCTGAACCGCTCGCGCCTTTTGTTGACTTCTTTATGCTCGGTGAGGGCGAGGAAATGATGATGGAGGTTATGGACCTTTATCGCGCTATGAAAGCACAGGGCAAAACAAAAGACGAATTTTTAGCTGAAGTTGTAAAAATTGAGGGCATCTATGTGCCCAAGTTCTACGATGTAGAATACAACGAAGACGGCACAATAAAATCATTTACAAAAAATTATGCAGCTGCCCCGGATACAGTTAAAAAACGCATTATTAAAGATTTTGATAAATGCTTTGCGCCAGATAATATAATTGTTCCATTTATGGAGGTTGTCCACGACAGAATTATGCTTGAAATTTTCCGTGGCTGTATCCGTGGATGCAGATTTTGTCAGGCAGGTATGATTTACCGCCCTGTGCGTGAAAGAAGCCCCGAAACACTTCTCTCACTTGCTGAACGCTTAATTAAAAACACAGGATATGAAGAAATTTCACTTTCTTCACTTTCCACAAGCGACTATACAAAATTAAAGGAATTAACAGACGGATTGTTAGAACTTACAGAAGAACAAAAAATCAGTCTGTCACTTCCCTCGCTCCGACTTGACAACTTCTCTATGGAGCTTATGCAAAAGGTACAAAAGGTCAGAAAATCAGGCCTCACCTTTGCCCCTGAAGCAGGCACACAGAGGCTTCGTGATGTAATAAACAAAAATATAACGGAAGAAGACCTGACTAATGCGGCTACTATGGCATTTTCAGGCGGATACGGCACAATTAAGCTGTACTTTATGATTGGTCTTCCTACGGAAACAAACGAAGACATTGCAGGTATTGCACATCTTGCCGACGAGGTTGTGTCAATTTACAAGCACACACCCAAAGAAATAAGAAACAAAAACCTGCGTGTTACAGTAAGTGTTTCATCATTTGTGCCAAAACCTTTTACACCCTTCCAGTGGGTGGCACAGAACACAAAAGATGAAATTTTCACAAAGCAGATGTTCTTAAAAGAACAGATAAATAACCGCTATGTATCATATAACTGGCACGATTCTGCTTTAAGCATTTTAGAGGGTATCGTTGCCCGTGGCGACAGAAGGTTAGCTGACGCCATTGAGGCGGCATTCAAGAACGGCGCACGATTTGATAGCTGGCACGAGCATTTCCGCCCCGATGTGTGGTATAAGGCATTTGAAGAAGCAGGAATCAATCCTGACTTTTACAACACACGCCAGCGTGACTACACAGAAATTCTCCCTTGGGACTTCATTGATGTTGGCGTTTCAAAGAAATTCTTAATATCAGAAAGCGAAAAAGCACATCGCGGCGAAACCACCAAAAACTGCCGCGAGGGTTGCTCAGGTTGCGGCGTTACTCTAGCATTCGGAGGTGGTTTGTGTGGCTAAGTTTAGACTCCAGTTTACAAAATACGGCGATATGAAATATGTGTCGCACTTAGACCTAATCCGCCTGTTTACGCGAATTTTCCACAGGGCAGATTTGCCCCTTAGCTATTCTGAGGGCTTTAACCCCCACCCCAAGATGTCGGTGTTACTCCCCTTGTCCGTTGGGTTTGAATCTGCCTGTGAATATATTGATGTAGAATTTCGTGACGGCGTTGGTATGCTTGACTGTATGAAAAAATTAAAGGGTAAGCTCCCCTTAGGTATGGAAATTCCCCAGATTACGCAGTTAAACGAAACAAGCAAAAAAGCAAAAGCCATCCGATATGCAAGTTACGAGATAAGTTTTATAAATCCCCCATCTGAAGAAGAAATTGAAGGCTTTTTAGGTCTTGACAAAATAGAAGTTTTAAAGAAAACTAAGCGTTCAGAAAATATGGCAGACATAAAACCGGATATTATGGATTTATATGTAGCTGATGGTAAAGTGTTTGCTGTAATTTCTGCAGGCAGCGAGGCAAATCTAAAAGCAGACCTTTTGGTTACTGCTATGGAGCAGTATATTGAAGGCTTTTGTGCAGGTGACTACTCTGTGCTTCGCACAGGAATATTGGACGAGCGCGGAATATCAATGATGTAAGGAGATGTCATTATGAGAAAAACAGCTCTTAAAATTTTATACGAAACCGAAGTCAAAAGCGCATACTTAAACCTTGTGTTTACAGATGTAATTCGTTCCTCGCAGCTTAATGCTTGCGATATTGCTTTTGTAAAAGAGCTGGTTTTCGGAATTTTCCGAAACAAAATCCTTATTGACTACATCATCCGCAAAAACTCCACATTAAGACTTAAAAAAATAGACCCCAAGGTTTTAAATGTTTTACGAATGGGTACATACCAGATATTCTTTATGGATAAAGTGCCTTATCATGCGGCGGTTTCTGAGTCTGTAGAGCTTGCCAAGAAAAACGCAGGCAGGCGCGCAGCTGACTTTACAAACGCAGTGCTCCGCTCCATAATCAGAACCTCCGAAAAAGACGGCAGTATCAATCTTTCAGCTATTGCGGACCCATTTGAACATTTATCGGTAAAATATTCATATCCCTTGCCGCTGACGCTGTTTTTTATAAGCACCTTTGGAAAAGAACGCGCCGAGGCTATAATGCAGGCAGGGAACACAGCCCCCGAGCTGTGTGTGCGTATCAATACTCTAAAAACCGATATGGACACCTTTTGCAAAAAGCTTGACATTTTAGATATTAAATACGAAAAAACACCCTATACTGATTGCGGTTTGTACCTTTACGGCGCAACAGAAGAAAAGAGAAAAAAGCTTTCGGGACTTTTTTCCGTACAGGACCAAAGCTCACAGTTAGTTTCCTTAGCGCTTTCTCCACAGCCTGGCGATTTGGTGCTGGATTTGTGCGCTGCCCCCGGCGGTAAAACCACGCACATTGCCGAGCTTATGGAAAACAACGGAAAAATCTACGCTACAGACATCTACGAATCCCGCTTAAAGAGCGTTGACTACCTTGCAGAAAATCTGGGCATCAATATAATAAAAACATATCCTCACGACGCTTGCGTTTTGGACGAATCCCTGATTGGCAAAGCCGACAAGGTCTTAGCGGACGTCCCTTGCTCCGGTCTTGGAATTATAAGGCGCAAGCCCGACATAAAATATAAAGAAAACATTACTGATTTTAAAGAAATAAACGAGATTCAGCACCAGATACTGTACGCCGCATATCGCTATTTAAAGCCGGGCGGTGTTATGGTGTACTCCACCTGCACAATGAATCCCAAGGAAAACATCGAGATGATAAACGCCTTTATAAAGCATCATCCGGACCTTGTAATTGACAAAATAGACAGCCCACACATTAAGGGCTCTGCCCTAATGTCGGGCGAAAAGGGATATATCGAAATATTCCCCGACACAGATAAAAGCGACGGCTTCTTTATTTGCCGTTTAAGGAGAATCTGACTTGAAAACTGATTTACGCAGTCTGACTTATGAAGAAACAGAAAATTTAATAACCTCTTTGGGTGAGGCAAAGTTTCGCGCCCGTCAGTTGTATCCTGCGGTCTTTAAGGTGAAAAGTCTTGACGAAATCACCACCCTATCCAAGGATTTGCGCTCAAAGCTTTCTCAAAACTATTGTATCGGAAGTTTAGACACCGCTCAAAAGCAAGTGTCAAAAAAAGACGGCACGGTTAAGTTTTTGTTCCGCCTCGCTGACGGAAATTTCATTGAAAGCGTATTTATGAAGTACATCCACGGCAATACCCTTTGTGTTTCTTCACAGGTGGGTTGCTTAATGGGTTGTAATTTTTGCGCATCAACCATTGGCGGCAAGGTGCGTGACCTTACTGCGGGTGAGATTATCGGGCAAATAATTGCAGCCCAAGAAGAAACAGGCGAACGCATTTCAAACATCGTTATGATGGGCATTGGCGAGCCTTTGGATAACTACGATAATGTGATAAAATTTTTAAAAATTGTAAACCACCCCGACACTTTAAACATCGGCTACCGTCACATTTCGCTTTCCACCTGCGGCATCGTGCCTAAAATTTACGAACTGGCAGAGTTAAATCTGCCCATTACCCTGTCGGTATCCTTGCACGCACCCTTTAACGATATGCGGTCCGAGATTATGCCTGTAAACCGAAAGTACCCGCTTGATACTTTGGTTACAGCAATGAAGGATTATATAAAGAAAACAGGCAGAAGAATAAGCATAGAATATGCGCTTATTCAAGGCAAAAACGACACAAAAGAGTGTGCTAAAGAACTCGCGCGGCTTTTTGCCCATGGGCTCTTTCATATAAATTTAATCCCTGTAAACAATGTAAGGGAAAGAAATTACAAAAAAACCACCCGCGAGGCAACCCGTGCCTTTTGCGAGGCACTTTGCTCCCGCGGACTGAATGCAACAGTGCGGCGCGAGCTTGGCTCGGACATTGACGCCGCCTGCGGACAACTCAGAAGAAAACAGGAAGAAAATTAAGTTAGAAAATAAAGAAGGAAGGCAGATTATTATGAGAATAAGTTCAGCCACCAGCGTTGGTAAAATCCGCGCAGTGAACGAAGACTCATTCTTTGTGTCAGAAATTGACTCGTGTGGCACCTTGCTTGCCATTGTTGCCGACGGCATGGGCGGGCATAATGCAGGCGAAGTAGCCAGCGCCGAAGCTGTAAAAATGATAAAAGACGGCGTGGCAAGCTCTGACTCTGACACCAAAGATATGTTGCTCGAAGCTATAGAATGCGCCAACAACGCAATTTATAAAATGAGTGTTAAATCTCCCCAGCTACACGGCATGGGCACTACAGTCACCGCTTGTGTTATCAGCGAAAACAAGGTTACTGCGGCACAGGTTGGCGACTCACGACTCTACCTGATAAAAGACAACAGCATAACTCAGATAACAAAAGACCACTCGCTGGTTGAAATGCTGATTGAAAGCGGCTCCATAACAAAAGAAGACGCCCGACAGCATCCCCAAAAAAATGTTATCACCAGAGCAATCGGAACAAACAGCTCGGTAGAGACTGATATTTATGAGTTTACAGTTGAGCCTGAGGATATTATCCTTTTGTGCTCCGACGGACTTGTAAATATGGTGGAGGACGAAAAAATCCTCTCGCTTATTACAGACAACAAGGATTTTGAAAATCTTGCTGACAAGCTGGTTTGTGAAGCCGAGAACGCAGGCGGTCACGACAATATCACAGTTATACTTATTAAGTTTTAATACCGATTGATTGGAGAGTTTATTATGACAAGCGGAAAAATTATAGATGGAAGATATGAAATTATAGAGGAAGTTGGCCGTGGCGGTATGGCTATAGTGTATCTTGCCAAGTGTCTTGTGTTAAACAGATATGTGGCAATTAAGGTGCTGCGCCCTGAGTTCCGTGACGACGAAGATTTTATAAAGAGATTTAAGATTGAGGCACAGTCAGCAGGAAATCTGACTCACCCCAATATTGTGTCTATTTACGATGTGGGCAACGAAGGCGATGTTGAATACATTATTATGGAATATGTAGAGGGAATCACCTTAAAGCAGTATTTAAGTGCCAAAGGCGCTCTTCCTGAAAAGGAAGCTGTAGACTTTGCGTCACAGATTTGCTCAGGACTTGAGCACGCTCACAAAAAGGGCATTGTACATAAGGATATAAAACCTGAAAACATCCTTATTACAAAAGAAGGAATATTAAAAATAACCGACTTTGGCATTGCCAAGGCGTTAAATCAGGGAACAATAACCACCGGCGGTTTGGCTATGGGAAGTGTTCATTACTTCTCTCCCGAACAGGCGCGCGGTTCGTATATCGATGCAAAAACCGATATTTATTCAGTAGGTGTCCTGCTTTATGAAATGGTAACAGGCCGCCGCCCATTTGAAGGCGAAAGCGCAATATCCGTTGCAATGCAGCACATCGACGCAGAGCCTGTAAGACCCTCTTTGATAAATCCCGTGGTTTCTCCCTCACTGGATACTGTAATATTAAGAGCAATGCAAAAAGATACCCTTGACCGTTATCAGTCTGCAACCCAGATGCTTATAGATTTAAAGAAGGTTTCTGTTGGTTCGGGCGTAAGTCCTGTTCCCACACGCAAACCCGTAACTCCTCCTGTAAATCCCCCTGCGGACACAACAGGCGGCACAGCGTCCCGACGCACAGGAGCAACACCTGCAGGCAAAAAACCCGTAGCACCCAAGGGCAAAAAGAAAAACAGCAAAGGTGATACCATTGCGATTGTTGCAGGCATTGCTGCGGCTGTTGTGTTGATGATTACACTTGGCGTTCTTTTATCATTTCTTGCAAACGGTGGCGGCTCAAATGAAATAAAGTGCCCCGACTTTATAGGCAAAACCTATGACGAGGTTATGGAAATTGCCAAGGACAGCAGATATAAAAAGCTGGATATTGTTCTTGACACAGGCGCCGACATCCCCGAAGATACAGAGGGCGTAGTAGTAAAACAAAACCCTAAAGCCGGCAAGTCAATCAAAAATTCTTCTAAAATCAAATTAACCTTTGGCGATGCTCCTGCAGAAATGATAGAAATTCCCGATGTGGAAAATATGACTGAGGGCAACGCGATTGACGCATTGCGTGACAGCGGATTTAAAGTAAAAATCGAGGACGATTTCAGCGAAGATATTGCAGAAGGACGAGTTATTAAAACCTCACCCGCTGCAGGCAGAATGGCAGAAACCGGTTCAGAAGTTATAATCTATGTTTCCAGCGGTGCCGAGGACAAATACACACGAGTTCCTGACCTTACAGGCAAAACCGAGGAAGAAGCCGAAAAAATATTAAAAGAAGCTGACCTTGTACTGGGCGGAACAAAAGCCGTTGAAAGCGACAAGGAAAAAGGGAAAATTGTAGACCAGTCAAGAGAACCTGGCGACAGAGTTGAAAAAGGCTCAGAAATAGATGTGGAAATCAGCAAAGGCCCCTCTGCAAAACCCGACGAGCCCGATGAGCCCGACGAACCTGATACTCCCAGCACACCCGACACTCCTGACACTCCCAGCATCACACCGGGCAACCCCTCAGCATAAATAACATTCCGAAAGGAAAACTTCATGATAAAAGGAACAATAATCAAAGGCATAGGCGGATTTTATTATGTGAAAACTGACGACTGCATATATTCCTGCCGTGCCAGAGGAAAATTCAGAAAAGAAAGCCTTACACCCATGGTGGGCGATATAGCCGAAATAGAAATTACCGACACCGAAAAGTGCGAGGGGTATGTTCTTAACATCCTGCCCCGCAAAAACGAGCTTTTTCGCCCTCAGGTGTCCAATATTGATTTGCTTTTAATTACCTTTGCGGCCGAGAGCCCTGCTCCGTCACTTGCTTTGATTGACAAGCTTACGGTAACTGCGGCTGCAAGAGGTATTCCCTGTGCTATTTGCGTAAACAAGTGCGACTTAAATTGTGAAATTGCGCAGGAGTATTCAAGCATATACCGTCTTGCTGGCTTTGAGGTTTTGACAGTTTCAGCCGAAACGGGCGAAAATGTCGAGCAATTAAAAGCACTTCTTACCAACAAAACCACCGCTTTGGCAGGTAGTTCGGGCGTGGGCAAGTCAAGCTTGTTAAACGCCATAGGCGAAAGCTTTAATCTGCGCACAGGCGGCGTTTCGGACAAAATTCAGCGAGGCAAGCACACCACCCGTCACACAGAATTGTTTCCCCTTTCTTTTGGCGGCTTTGTGTTTGACACGCCCGGCTTTGGCTCTTTCGAGCTTGAAAACATAACATATAAAGAACTGCCATCACTATTTCCCGAAATTAAAGCTTTTGAGGGCGGTTGCAGATTTACAGGCTGCAGTCACATAAAAGAGCCTGACTGCTCCGTAAAAGCAGCACTTTCAGAAGGAAAAATCCCCGAAAGTCGCTATGCAAGCTATTGCGAGCTGTATGACGAGCTGAAAAAAATAAAAGAATGGCAATAAAAAAGGAGAATACCGATGATTAAATTAGCACCTTCTTTGTTATCAGCAGATTTTGCGTATCTTGCTGACAGCATAAAAAAAGTAGAGGACGCAGGCGCACAGTACCTGCACATCGATGTAATGGACGGACATTTTGTGCCAAATATTTCTTTTGCCGCACCTGTTATCAAGTCCATACGCCCCCACAGCAAAATGGTTTTTGATGTGCATCTTATGATTTCTGACCCTTTGCGCTATATTGATGACTTTGCAAAAGCTGGTGCTGATATTATTACCTTTCACATAAATTCCGACAGCGATGTGGACGAAACTTTGGCAAAAATAAAGTCCCACGGCTTAAAATGCGGTCTGGCAGTAAATCCCGATATTGACATTGAGCTTTTATTCCCCTACAAGGACAAGATTGATATGGTGCTCATTATGTCGGTTTATGCAGGGTTTGGCGGTCAGAGCTACATAGAAGATGTAAATGAAAAAATTAAAAAAGCCAGAGAATTTTTCGGTCCCGATATTGACATTGAAGTAGACGGCGGAATTTATACATCAAACAAGAATATGCCTATCGACAGCGGCGCAAATGTACTTGTTTCAGGCACGGGAGTGTTTGGACAACCCGACATTGCAAAAGCTGTAAAGGAATTTTTAAGCTAATGAAAGCACTTATTTTTTCGGGCGGGGAGTTTTCCCAAATGCCCGACTATATTGACATAAATGAATATGAACTTATTATTGCCGCAGATTCTGGATTCCTTGCGGCGCAAAGCGCAGGCATTACACCTCATGTGGTAATAGGTGACTTTGATTCTTTCCCACAAAGCTTGGTGAGCGCTCAAAAAATTATCCGTTTAAACCCTGTAAAGGATATGACTGACACCCAAGAGGCAATAGACGAAGCAATCCTGCGGGGCGCAACCCACATTACTATGCTGGGTGCATTGGGCGGCAGAATTGACCACACAATGGCAAATATACACCTTTTAAAATACGCCCACACCAAAGGTGCAACGGCAGAAATTGCAGATGTTAATTCCTATGTTGCGCTGGTGAGTGGAAATCAAAACGTCAGCCGTGTGGAGGGATTTTGCCTTTCGCTTATTCCTTTAACGGACTGTGAGGGTGTAAGCGTTTCGGGAGTTTACTATCCCTTGGAGGACGCTTTTATGCCTGTGGGAAATCCCTACGGAATAAGTAACGAATTCATTGAAGACACAGCACACATAAGTGTAAAACAAGGCGAGCTGTTACTCATCCTTTGCAAATCATAAGAGGTGCACTATGGAAATTGACAGAAAAAAACTTCCAAGCTACAGTGTAATACTTGCAATTTTAGTTGTTCTGATACACGCAGACAACACCTACAGCTACGCTTCCTTAGGCGGAGGCTCTGCCTTTTGTAGCTTTGTAAATGGGTTAGAATGGCTTATTTCACAAAACATTGCCTCTATTGCTGTTCCTTCGTTTTTTATGATTTCGGGTATTTTGCTTTACCGTGATTTTACCTTGGACAAGTATCCCAAAAAACTGAAGTCCCGATTTTTTTCCCTTATCATTCCCTTTCTTTTGTGGAATTTGTTCAGATTTTTATTATTTTACAGTTTAGGGAAAATAGGATTTACAGAGGGCGTTTTTTACGCACCCAGACTTTTGTTTACACGGGAAAATTTCTTTGAAGGATTGTTCTTTTATAAATTTAATCTGGGTTTTTGGTTTATGTATCAGCTGATACTTTTTACAATTTTAGCACCACTAATCAGAGTGCTTGTTAAAAACAAGTGGGTGGGGATTTTGGCAATCGCAGGACTCATTGCCCTTTATTCATCGGATATTTTGGGCGAATTTTTTATCGTTACAATGAAAAAACGCCTGATACTTTTAGACTGCCTGACCTATTATATGATAGGTGCATACATCGGCACACACTTTTTTGACTTCGTAAATAAAAAGACCAAAGCTACCAAAATAATGGCGGTTGTTGGTATTATTACAGGACAGATTTTAAGACTTGCGTTTTTAAAAACATCATTTTTGCTGTTTTACATTCTGTTTTTGATAATATCGTCATTTTCTTTGTGGTATCTTTATGACCTTTTTAATATTAAAGCACTTCCAGCGTGCTTGTGTTCGATTACATTTTTTATATACGCAGGCCACGGAACTATTTTAGAATTTTTGCAGGGTGCAGCCACTCTCCTTTTAGGCGATACCGCCATTGCAGCCCTTGTAACATACCTGCTTCTCCCTGTTATCACTTTGGGGATTTTGGTGGGAATTTCATTACTTTTGAAAAAGTTTGCGCCCCTTGTATGGAAATTACTAAACGGCGCAAGGTAGGAGGAAGACTTATGAAAAAGTTCACATCTTATTTGTTATGCTTATGCTTGATTTTAAGTTTTTCATGTATGTGTTCGGCTGCAGAAGCTGATACACTCACTGTTTACCACGGTGACGGCTCACAAGCAGAAATCTGCGCAGACTCGCTGTCAGAATACACCAACAACGGCTGGTACACAGCTCCTGTAGTAACAATCTACACTATAGACGATATAAGCTCAGTTGTTTATAAAAGTGACGCACATATCCACTTGGCAAACGGTTGGTTTGATGCGCCTGTTGTAAAAATTTACAAACCCAACGGCGAAACAAGTATCGTTTACAAAAGTGATGTCCACGTACACCTTTCAAATGGTTGGTATATGTCGCCTGCCGATTTTCCCCCAAAATCAAAAGCAGTGGCACTCACTTATGACGACGGCCCCTCAAAGTACACGCCTCAAATACTTGACTGCTTGCAAAGATACAATGCAAAAGCCACATTCTTCGTGGTGGGCACTTGTGCCAATACATATCCCGACACCTTGCTGCGGGCTTATAACATGGGTATGGAAATAGGAAACCACACACTAAACCACCCCAAGCTCACATCACTTTCTTCATCTGGCGTGTCTTATCAGCTGAACTCGACAGCAAATATTGTAGAGAAAATCACAGGCGCGCGCCCCTATCTTGTGCGCCCGCCCTACGGCAGCTATAACAGCAATGTATTAAAAACTGCCAATGCTCCGTTTATTTTGTGGTCAATAGATACACTTGACTGGAAAACCCGAAACGCACAAAAAACTGTAAATTCTGTGCTTTCAAATGTAAAAGACGGCGATATTATACTGATGCACGACCTTTACGGCGCTACAGCTCAAGCCACAGAAATAATCGTTCCTGCATTGATTGAAATGGGCTTTGACTTGGTGACTGTTTCAGAACTTGCCGAGAGAAAAGGTACTGATATGTCCGTGCCCGCAGCGCACAGCCGCTTTAAATAATATTTAAAATTAATACTTTTTTAATAGTATATTAATAATAGTATTGTATAATTATTTCGATAGACTATTGACTAATTGGGTGATATTATGAAAAAAATTACTTTTACCAAAAAAAGAATAATAATATGGATATTGGTAGGCATTTTAGGACTTACCTCGATTTTCTTTGGAATACAATTCGGCAAGCTTGCCCATATGACATCAATGGGTAATGCCGGCGGCGCATTGGAAAAACCACCCGAAAAAGGCAAGTTCAATGTGTTGCTTTTGGGCGTTGATGAGGACGGTGTAAGAGCTGATACAATTATGATTTTCAGTGTTGACAATATAAACAACACGGTAAAAGTTTTGTCTATCCCCAGAGATACACGCATTACTCTCAACACGGGAAAATCTATCAAGATAAACTCTTGCCTCGGCTTTGAATCCCGTGAAAAATTCATGATAGAAACCATAAAAACCATCACAAAGATGCCCATACACTATTACTGCGAAGTAAACTTTGACGGCTTTATAAAGATTATTGACATTCTTGGCGGCGTGGACTACGATGTGCCCTACGATATGAATTACGACGACCCCGCTCAGGACTTGCACATTCATTTAAAGAAAGGTCCACAGCACCTAGACGGTCAGGCGGCACATGACTTTGTGCGCTTCCGCCACAATAACAAAGGCGAGGGAGTATACGCTCCCGGTGAATACGCACAGGGCGATATTGGCAGAATTGCCGCTCAGCAGAATTTTATAAAAGAGGTTTTCCGCCAGAAAATGCAGCCCCAGTATTTGCTCAAGGCGGTAGAAATCATAGATGCAGCTTATATGAATGTAAGAACAAACTTCTCTGTTTCTTCGGCGTTGGATTTTGTAAATATATTAAAATCCACAGACACTACCGAGCTTGAAAGTTATGTTTTGCCCGGCGAAGGTAAATATATCGGCAAGATTTCTTACTATATATACAGTCCCTCAGATACAAAAGAGCTTATTTTAAAAGAGTTTGGATTCCCCGAGGACGAAGCCGCAAAGCTTGATGACGAGCCTGTAGAATCTGAAGTAGTTGAAGAAGAAAAATCCGAAGAAAAACCTGAAGAGACAGAAGAACCGGAACAGACTCCGGCAACTGTGATTAACTAATATGGTGATACTATGAACAAGAAAAAGTTTTTTCTGTCAATGGGCATAACCGTTGCTGTTTTGCTTTTGGTATTTATAGGAGTTATGTGCATGATGCTTCTCGCTCCCGGAAATGCCGAATATAAAGACTTTTTGGATAAAAGAGACGGCAGCCAAAGAAACATCTTAATAGCCGGCGTGGACAAAGACGGCGTGCGTGCAGATGTAATTATGCTCCTTTGTACAGATTCAAAAGAAAATACCATAAACCTTGTATCTATCCCCCGTGACACACGGGTTACCGTAAATGGCAAAAGCTTTAAAATTAACGCATGTCTGGGACGGGAAAACGGCGAGGCTTTACTTACAGAACAGGTTCGCAAGCTTACAGGAATGCCTGTGAACAGCTTTTGCAAGGTAAATTTTGAAGGGTTACGCAATATTATCGATATTTTGGGCGGCGTTGAATACGATGTGCCTATAGATATGGATTACGACGACCCTGCTCAAGACCTGCACATTCACTTGAAAGCTGGCCCACAGCGCCTTAACGGTGCAGAGGCTGAAGGGTTATTGCGATTCCGTTCAGGTTATGCAAACGCCGACCTGGGAAGAATTGACACACAGCAGGATTTCATAAAAGAAATGGCAAAGCAAAAGCTCAAGCTTAAATACATATTTAAGTTGCCTGCAGTCATCGGTCAGCTTAACAACACTTTGGACACCGATATGTCGGGCTTTGATGTGTTGTGTCTGGCGTGGGATTTCAAAAGTGGTGATAAAGCAGAATTTAATTCCTGCGTTTTGCCCGGAACTCCCAAATATATCGGCGGAGTATCCTACTACATTGCCGCGGAAAACGCTGACGAGCAGCTGGATATTTTATTTTACGAATCAGGAAGCGAAAGCGACCTTGGTAACAAAGTTATAGAATAATTTTTTATATACGCAATGCGTAAATTATTAACAGGAGGTGTAAAGAAATGGCTTTCAAAATTACAGACGAATGCATCGGTTGTGGTGCATGTGCATCACAGTGCCCCGTTGAATGTATCGCGGAGGGTGCTCCTTATGTTATTGACGCTGACGCTTGCATCAGCTGCGGTAACTGTGCAGATGTTTGTCCCGTAAGCGCTCCCGTTGAAGAGTAATCGGACACACAAAAGTACATATTTTTTACATGTAAAAAAGAAAGAACTCAAAGCTTATGCTTTGAGTTCTTTTTTGCATATTTTTACTCTCAATCGCTTATAATATATAAAAAGGAGAAACAAATTATGGAATTTACTCAGGGACAAGTGTTTAACATGGAAAAAATCTCAGAATATATTAAAAAAACAAAAGACAAAAAAGCAGCACAGCACAAAGCAGAAGAAGCTGTGAACCTTGTAAAGAATACAAAGGCGGAAATTGACGCCCTGCGCTCCGGTCTTAACCAGCTTACCGACACCGAGGGAATTGAAGCGAGCATATACCGCTTAAAAGCTGCGGAGCTTGAATTAAACCGCCATATAAAAATGGCAAAATCAAATAATTACATCAAAAGCTGACATCTATGAAGGGAGACATCTATGAGTACATCTGTTTTAATCGCTGTCTTTATTTTTGTTGCTGTGGCATTAGTTCTCGCCGCGCTGTTTTTTAAGCAACTAAAGGGCATTTTTGTCCTTATTTTGAATACTGTAGCCGGCTGGGCAGGACTTTACATATTCAACACCGTTTTTGCTGCCACGGGCTTTACAATTGGCATAAATATCGCCTCTGCTTCTATTGTCGGCGTTTTGGGTCTGCCCGGACTTTTACTTATGATAATACTTAAGTTTATATATAAATAAGAAGAACTCAGCCGTTGGCTGAGTTCTTGTTTATTTTTATGATAAATCTTCTACATATAATACTCTTTCGCCTGTTGTTTCAGCAGGTTTTGCCGCTACAGGTGCTTCAGCACGACCGTCACGAATATCAAAGAATTTCTTTGCAACCTGCGGGAAGAGTGCGTAGCTCAATACATCCTCTTCTGACTTTGCAAAGTCTTTTGTTTCTTCTCTGTACTTATCAAGCTCGGGCTCAATTAAGTCAGCAGGACGGCACTCGATAACTGTGTCATCACCGATTGCTTTCTTTCTTACTTCTTCGTTTACAGGAGCAGGAAGTCTGCCGTATTCGCCACGAAGTAAGCCTTTTGACTCTTTTGTTACCATTTTATAGCGTTCCCCTGCAAGTACATTTAAAACCGCCTGAGAGCCTACAATCTGTGATGTAGGTGTAACGAGTGGAGGATAACCAAAGTCCTCACGAACTCTCGGAACTTCTGCCAATACTTCGTAGTATTTATCTTCAGCATTTGCCTGTTTTAACTGTGAAATAAGGTTTGAAAGCATACCGCCGGGAACCTGATAAAGTAATGTGTTTGTATCAACATTTAATACTTTAGGGTCAAGGTCGCCTTTTTCTTTAAGACGAGCCGCAACATTTCTAAAGTGAACTGCTGCTTCGCTCATTTTCTTAAGGTCAAGACCTGTGTCGCGTTCTGTTCCAGCGAGTGACGCAACTAAGCTTTCTGTTGTGGGCTGGCTTGTGCCGTTTGACAAAGGAGAAAGCGCACAGTCAACAATATCAACGCCTGCCTGAGCCGCTAAGATATATGTCATATCGCCTGTACCTGATGTGTTGTGGGTGTGTAAGTGTATCGGCACACCTACATTTTCCTTTAACTTCTTAACTAAGCTGTAGGCATCGTAAGGAAGCAAAAGGTTTGCCATATCCTTGATACAGATTACATCTGCGCCCATTTTTTCCAATTCGCAAGCCATTTTAACAAAGTAGTCTTCGTTGTGAACAGGGCTTGTTGTGTAAGAAAGAGCTGCTTCTGCCATACCGCCGTACTCTTTTACGAACTTGATAGCAGTTTCCATATTTCTTGTGTCATTTAACGCATCAAAAATACGAACAACATCAATACCGTTTTCGATAGACTTTTTGCAAAATGCCGCAACAACATCGTCAGCATAGTGCTTGTAGCCTAAGATGTTCTGACCGCGGAAAAGCATCTGAAGTTTTGTTTTGGGCATAGCAGCCTTTAAGGTTCTTAATCTTTCCCAGGGGTCTTCGTTTAAGAAACGCATACATGAATCGAATGTTGCGCCGCCCCAGCATTCCAACGACCAATAGCCGATGTCGTCTAATATTTTACACGCAGGGAGCATTTCTTCTGTTGTCATTCTTGTTGCCGCCTGTGACTGATGGGCATCACGAAGAATGGTATCTGTAATATATAATTTACTCATAACTTAGTCCTTTCTATGAAACCTCATATTAACCAAACATTGAAAGCATTACGCCCGCCGCAATTGCAGAACCGATAACGCCTGCCACATTGGGGCCCATAGCATGCATAAGCAGGAAGTTCTTGGGGTTTTCTTTCTGACCAACTGTCTGTGAAACACGAGCCGCCATAGGAACTGCTGATACGCCCGCTGAACCGATGAGGGGGTTTATCTTGTTCTTTAAGAACAAGTTCATAAATTTAGCGAGCAATACACCGCCTGCTGTACCCATACCAAAGGCAACAATACCCATTGCGATAATGCAAAGTGTTAAGGGGTTTAAGAATGTTTCTGCTGTTGCTGTAGCACCAACTGAAACACCTAAGAATATTGTAACGATGTTCATAAGCTCGTTCTGAACTGTTTTTGCAAGTCTTTCGCACACGCCTGACTCGGTAAGTAAGTTACCAAGCATAAGTGAGCCAACTAAAGGCGCCGCTGAGGGAACTAACCATGCAACAAATATTGTAACAACAATGGGGAACAAAATCTTTTCTGTTTTAGACACAGATCGTAATGCCTTCATTTCGATTTGTCTTTCCTTTTTTGTTGTTAAAGCTTTCATAATAGGAGGCTGAATAACAGGAACCAGCGCCATATATGAGTAAGCCGCAACGGCAATTGGTCCTAAGAAGTTAGGAGCAAGCTTTGATGTAACAAAGATTGCTGTGGGGCCGTCTGCACCGCCGATAATACCAACCGATGCCGCAAGTTTGTCAAGGGGTGTTCCGCCCAAAAATTCTCCAAGATTTGTAATAATTATGGGGAACAATTCGCGAACACCTAAAAATGTTACGAATATACCCAACTGCGCCGCCGCACCAAGCAACAAGCTCTTGGGATTTGCAATCAACGGACCGAAGTCTGTCATTGCACCAACACCGATAAAAATCAAACAAGGATAAATACCAAGCTTAACGCCCAAATACAAAATGTCAATAAGACCGGGCGCAAAGCCTTCTTGCCCGAACATATCCCAATGGACATGACCGCCTGCAAAGAGTTCCTCGTGGTATACGCCTGCACCAACAAGGTTTGTAAGCAACATACCAAAAGCGATAGGTAATAACAATAGAGGCTCGAATTTTTTAACAATAGCCAAAAAGAGTAATACGCACGCAATGGCAATCATAATTACTGTTTTCCAGTTGTCGCCGAGTGACAGCATATAAAAGCCTGTCTGCTGTAAAAAGTTTAAGATAGGTCCCATTTGTAAAAACCTCCCTTATTAGTTGATTGAGCAAAGGAGGTCGCCAGACTGAACGCTTGCGCCTTTTGATACATTAACGGCAGAAACCGTGCCGGCTACGGGAGCCATAATTTCGTTTTCCATTTTCATTGCTTCTAAAACCATTAAAACTTCGCCTGCTTCAACCTTCTGACCAGCCTGTACCTTAACATCTAAAATTGTGCCGGGCATGGGGCTTGTAACAGATTCACCACCAGCGGGTGCTGCAGGTGCTGCCTGAGTTGCTGCAGGTGCCTGCTGTACGGGGGCGGAAGCCTGTGCCTGTGCGCCGTCGATAAGTTCGATTTCTACCATGTACTGTGTGCCGTTTACATTAACTTTATATGTTTTCATTGTTTTGTCTTTCCTTTCGAAATTGATTTATTATAATTTTTTTACTGACTTAATTCTGATGCCTGTAACATCTGTTCCTAAATCTTCAGCAATTGCACAAGCTATTGCCGCTGCAAACTCGCCCTTATTGGCAACTAGTGTCTGCGCCTGAGCTACAGGGGTCTGTGCCACTGCCTGCGCAGGGGCTGTCTTTTTGTCCCCTTTGGTAAAAGCTCTTACCAAGGAACCCATGATGTAGCAAATTAAAATCAGGCATATAAGTCCTACAAAAACCGTACCTAAGCCGATGCCGATTGCCATCTCATTTGAGATTTTTGAGCCTGCTTCTACAACTTGATTACCCATTGTTATGTCCTCCCTTTGAAATTTTTCCATTCACTACATTATACAAAAAA